>Ga0209147_100296_pt1 | contig 41239 bp, 41 predicted proteins | sample AraplaCol_mLB_r2_FD_184278 | JGI IMG/M metagenome (GOLD analysis project Ga0209147, IMG submission 184278) | Arabidopsis root microbial communities from North Carolina, USA - plate scrape CL_Col_mLB_r2 (SPAdes) (version 2) | ecosystem: Host-associated > Plants > Roots > Endosphere | place: USA... | reverse complement strand
TTACACCGAAGTGTCGTCTCTGTCTAGACAAGAAGATGAAGGGTGCTGACTAGGTCAGCACCCCATGCGACTGCCCGTCGCACAAAAGGACCGACAAATCGTCGATCACGTTGTTCAACTAATGCATGCGTTAGTTGAACAAGAAAAAACATTTTACATTAATTACTTTGATTGAATGTAAAATGTGTAAGGGGTTAATAGAATATCTTAGGTTTACAAGGAAATATCAGATTAAGATATGTGAAGAATTTTTTGTAAAATATAGAACGCGTTGCAGAATCGATAGCTCTCATCTTTTATAGAAAGTGACAATTTTGTTAGATTACATGCTTGATTTGTAAGACAATTAGATGTCTTTTTTAACTACATTCTTTTAAAATTACATATGAATTAGTACGACAAACGCTTCAGTTCAATTGAACAAATAAGGAGGAATGAAAGCAAATGAAGACATTATTACGTGTTATAACTGCTATGACCGTAATGCTGTCAATAGTACCTTGGACTATTGACAGTGCATACGCAGCACCTACTCTAAAGATTGGAGAAGTAGCTTCCGTAAACGACAAACTCTTGAAGGAGAATGCCAAGAAGTTTGTACATCTATTACAGATGGGGAATTTAGAAAAAGCCTTTCAATATACAAACCATACATTCACTGAAAAAGATATTCCCGATTTCATCATTTCATCCATGAAAATATTATCTTCTTACCAACTCGTACAATCAAATTTGTCTCGTAATAGCGTGCATTGTACAGTCACTTTAACAATTCAAAATCAACAGTCTATCATACCGATAGAAGTGAAATTCGATAAAAAAGGAAAGATTGATGATTTTTATGTTAATTTCCAATATTCTAAACAAAAATACCAGTTACCTAGTTATGTAAATCCTGATACCTATGATGAAAAGGAAGTGACGATTGGAAGCAAAAATAATGCTGTACCTGGAACACTAACAATCCCAAAAGGAAAAGGTCCCTTCCCTGTTGTTATACTTGTTCAAGGAGATGGAGAATTAGATAGAGATTCCTCTATTTTCGCCTTAAAACCATTTAAAGATATAGCCCTAGGTTTAGCTAGTAAAGGGATAGCCGTTCTTCGATACGAGAAAAAGACACGTGAACACTATATACATACTTATCGAACATACTCAGTGCAAGAAGAATTTGTAGAGGATGCTTTAGCATCTTTGCAACTTCTAAAATCCATGTCATTTATTGATAAAAATAGTATATTTGTTGCAGGACACAGTAGAGGAGGATTGATGGTTCCGCAAATTATAAGTAAGGCTCCCCCTGGTAGTTTTGCAGGTGGAATCATTCTTTCTTCTCCTAACCCTTCAATTACAGAGATTGAGTCCTATTTTGAAGAAGATTCAGGAGGAATGGTACCGGAGGAAGAAATGGTATTTTACCAAAATCAGTTACGATTGCTTACCCAGCCAGATTTCGATCCAGGACACCCACCGGAGCAATTCGCTTTACATCCGAATGCCTATTGGTGGTATAGTGTAAAAGATTATAGGCCAAGTTCAGTTGCAAGAAGCTTAAATATCCCCTTGTTTGTCATGCAAGGAGGAGCAGATTTTCAAGTTCCTAATTCTCACTTAGAAAAATGGCGGTTAGCATTGCAAAATAATACAAATGCAACATTTAAACTGTATCCAGACCTGAATCACGGATATACAATAGCAGGTGAGACCAAAACTGTTCAAGACTATATGCAACCCAAGCATGTCCCCTTTTATGTGTTAAATGATATAAAACAGTGGGTAACTTCAAAGCCAAAAAACTAATTTTATAGAAAAGTATAAGTTTATCATGAAACAATTGATAAAAGAATAAAAAAGCAGTCTTACGTGAGACTGCTTTTTCGTTTACATAATGCGAGTTCTCAGAATTGTCTTATTGCGCATTAAAATGTTCTTTTTTTCTTATTCCTTATTGAACTAAACTGCTAAATACTGAAATAGGAGCTGATTGATCAATCAATCAGCCCCTATTTGTTATACAACTAATGCATGCGTTAGTTGAACAAGGATTCGTTATTAATTTTCTATAATCATATTAGATTAATCTAGTAGTTTCAAAAAAACTCACTAGGTACACTATTCACGATAAAGCTTAAAATCATCAATACCAAACCTAAAAAGATAATGGCAGTACGAGTAATAAACCAAGGAAATTTAGATATGAGCCACTGAATCGGTATCATAATAATAGGCGCATCAACTCTAGATTGCTCCAAAAGATCAAAAGATTGCTTTATATTAGAAAGACTTTTATGCATCCCTCTGTTATATTTTATGCCTCCAATAAAAACATACAAACCCAGTGCAAATAACATGAAATTTGTAACATATACTTTCACATTCATTTCTCCTCATATTAAAGTTGTAAGTAAATATTTTTTATTCAACTAAACTGCCATTTTGTTGAATAAGAAAATCAACACTCTACTTTAACAGAGCCTTATTTTTAATTTTTACCAACCAAAATCTAATGTTTTACCGGTCTCTGCATATGTTTTTACATTACTTAAAATCATCGGCCAGGTAGATTTCGTATTTTCATATGAAGGGTGATTTTCTGGCCATTGGTCGTTTACTAGTGTTACTTTTGTGCATTCACCTATCTCTTCAAGTGTAAGTGTAATTCTAGTTTCTAATTCAGCATGATTTTCACGGTATACTGGGCCAGCATGTTCAGTATAGCTCATCATTTTGTGGGGCTCAAATGCTAGTATTTTTCCATAAACATGCACCGTATGATCTCCAGCTTCTCCTGGTCCAATATATTCATATTGAGCCCCGACTTCAAATGTTGATTTTAAAATGCAACCAAAAAAGATAGCTTTAGTTCCTTCTGGCGAAATAAATATGTTCCACACTTTTTCCGGTTTTGCTCCAATATAAAACTCATACTTAAGATCTTCCATTTACTCATCCTCCATTTGTTTAATGTGTAGAATGATGAATTGATTCTAGATGACACTTCCATTATATACCAAAAAATGATCAACTAATTATTTCATTTGTTTTCACGAATATATTAAAATTAAATCATACGAAATTTTAAAGCTAAAAAATCAATTTAAAGAGGAGTGACAAGATGAATTTAACTTATGAAGTGATTGACGAGGATCAAATTGAATTATGTAAAGATTTATGTAATGAATTAATGACTTTTCAGAAGGCAAAAGCGAAGATAAAACCAGAGTTGTTTGATCGTATGAATTTCGATACACGAATGGTTCCTTCAGTAAAAAAAGCTATTCATAATTATATCGTTATCGTGAAAGATGAAAATCAAATCGTTGGTTATGTTTATTCAAATATTTCACCAAAAGAAGTATACTCAAACGAATTTGCAACTTTTTTTGACCTTTCATCAGTTCATAAAAAGAATGTTGGATGTTTATCTCAATTTTACATAAAAGAAGAATATAGAAAATATGGAGTTGGCTCTATACTATTCAAAATGTCAATGAACTGGCTAAAACAATTTGATGATGTAGAGGATTATTTTATCTATGTTTCAAATGGAAACGATGACGCTCTAGAATTTTATAAACGTAAGGGTTTCTCTGTTAGCCATACAATTTTGGATGGTTTTATAACGGTTTTAAGAAGTAACGATCAATTTCAAACAATTTAAGAAAAGTAAAATAAAAGGGTGTCTCAAAATAAATTTCGAGACACCTTCCTACTTCTATTTACGATTAAAAAGCCCAGTTACCATTTCTCATGATTGGTTCAACTGTACCATCTTCTTTAATTCCATCAATGTTTAATTCAGGTGATCCGATCATGAAATCAACGTGAGTTAAACTTTGGTTGATGCCTAATTTCTCTTGCTCTTCAGAAGGTAATTTTTCTCCATCCTTCATATTGTTTGGATATGCTTTACCTAATGCTAAGTGGCAAGAAGCATTTTCATCATATAATGTGTTGAAGAAAATTAAACCTGTATTTGAAATTGGTGAATCATGTGGTACTAATGCTACTTCACCTAGACGGCGAGCACCTTCATCAGTATCTAATAAGTGTTGTAAAGTATCATAGCCTTTTTCAGCTGTGAAATCGACAACTTTACCATCTTTAAATGTTAAAGAGAAGTTCTCAATTAAATTTCCACCGTAATTTAATGGTAAAGTCGCTTGAACAGTACCATTTACACCATGGCTATGTGGCATAGAGAAAACTTCTTCAGTAGGAATATTAGGATTAAACCATTTTCCATCTTCACTGTTCGCTCCGCCACCTTTCCATACATGATTATCTACTAAATCAAGTTTCAAATCAGTACCAGGTGCTGTGTAATGTAATGTTTTGTAACGTTTGTCGTTTAATTGAACAACTTTTTCTTGTAAGAAATCGTTATGTTTAACCCAAGCTTCAACTGGATTTTCATTGTCTACTCGGCAAATTTTGAATACTGAGTCCCAAAGTAATTCCATCGCTTTATCAATTGGTTCATTTGGATAAACTTTTTCAGCCCATTCAACACATGGAATAGCTACGATTGACCAACGAATTCTATCAGCCATCATGTATTCACGATAATTATGTAATGCTTTGCTAGCTGTTTTATTAAAAGTTGCAATACGTTTTGGATCGATCCCTTTTAATAATTCTGGATTTGGTGAAATTACTGATAAAACAGCACCTCCATTTTCAGCTAATTCTTCCATTGCTGTTACTTTCCAGCCTGGGAATTCTCCAAAAACTTCTTCAGGAGCTAGTTCATATTTAGTACGAGTAATTACATCATCATTCCAATCGATATTTACATTTTTAGCTCCAGCTTCGTAAGCAAATCTTACAACTTTACGAACGAATTCTGCAGCTCCGATTGGTGCATTTATTTGTAATGTTTGTCCTGGTACGATATTAACTCCACTTTTAACCGCAAGTTCAGCATATTTTTCTAATGATTTTTCAAACTGAGACATTGATATCCCTCCATGTTTAACGATTTAAAAACCTAACCTACTAAATTATAATATAAAGTTTAGAAAATTGGTACATAAAAGAGACTGACTATTCATTTTTATTTGAAATGTCAGAGAAAACTTGGCAAACTAGTGATGTACTTGATCTCGCTGTCGTTCTTTAACAAAAAAAAAGCACCTTCGAAAAGTGCTTTTAATGTGTAAATAAGTCTAAAATTTTTATGAAACAATGTATGTCTCATATCCATTAACATTTAGGAATTTTTCAGCTTTCTCTCTGTCATTTTCCGTTTGAAGGCTTATTCTTAGTACACCTGGTAAACCTTCACGTGATTCAATGATCCTTAAATTTGTAATGCTTACTTGATGAATTGATAAGATTGTCGTGATGTTAGCAAGCTCACCGACCCGATCTAATACGTCTACATACAAATCAAAATAACTTGGGATGGCGCCATTTGCTTTTGCTGGCATGTTGTCTCTAAAATCTTTTGATTCCTTGAAATAGTGAAAGATATCTTCTTTATCTTGGCTTTCAACAAGCTGATACATTTGTTTCATATCATCAATCCAATTTGAAATTAATGAAAGCAATGTATCCTTATTTTGAATCACAATATCTGTCCACATTTTTGGGCTGCTTGATGCAATCCTAGTAATATCTCTAAACCCTCCAGCAGCTAAAGCTGTTACTAAAGGCTCGTCCTTCGAGTAAGTTTTAACTTGCTTAACAAGATTAGAAGCAATGAGATGTGGAAAATGGCTTACCACTCCGGTGATTTGATCATGTGTTTCTTCATCAATTACAACAAAATGTGAACCTGTTCCTTTAAGCCATTCTTTTAATTCATCAATTTGATCATTTTTAGTATTTTCACTTGGTGTCAAAATAAAATATGCATTTTCAAATAAATGAACTTTTGCACTCTCGATGCCAGTTTTATGCGAGCCTGCCATTGGATGACCTCCAATAAAACAATAACCTTTATCTGTAAGAGTCTTCGAATGCCTCATAATTTCACTTTTCGTACTACCTACATCAGTTAATATGACATCATCTTTGAGTTCATATTCACTTAACATATGTATATATTTTATTGATTCCTCTACAGGACAAGAAAAAATGATTAGATGAGCCTTCTCGGCACAGTCTTTTAGCTGTACCGAGATTTCATCTAAAACTTGAATTTTTTTACCAATTTCAAGCTGTTTTTCGTTTATATCATATCCAATTATATTTACATCATGAACTTTTTTTATTGCCAAGGCAATTGAGCCTCCAATTAATCCTGTTCCAATTAAAAGGACGTTCTTTTTCAAGGCATTCACCGCCTATCCTTCATTAAGTAATATTATTTATGATTGAAGTTTTGCACGGAAATCTTTTAATTCAAACATAAATTCTTCAAATTGTGGGATATTCATTTGTTGAGCCGAATCTGATAAAGCTACTGCTGGATCAGGGTGTACTTCAGCCATTACTGCATCTGCTCCAATTGCTAATGCTGCTTTTGCTGTTGGTAATAATAAGTCCTTACGACCTGTAGAATGCGTAACATCTACAACAACTGGTAAATGAGTTTCTTTTTTCAGAATAGGTACTGCTGAGATATCTAATGTATTTCTTGTAGCTTTCTCGTAAGTACGAATTCCTCTTTCACAAAGAATAATTTGGTCATTTCCTTGTGCAATAATGTATTCTGCCGCATTAATAAATTCTTCAATTGTTGCTGACAATCCACGTTTTAATAAAACTGGTTTATTTACTTGACCAACTGTTTTCAGTAAATCAAAGTTTTGCATATTACGTGCACCGATTTGAATTACATCAACGTATTCTAAAGATCTTTCAACATCATTTGGATTTAGTATTTCACTTATTACTGCTAAATCAAATTCATTTGCCACTTCTCTTAAAATTTGTAGCCCTTCATATCCAAGTCCTTGGAAATCGTATGGAGAAGTTCTAGGTTTAAATGCACCGCCTCGCATCATTGTTAAACCTTGTTGTTTCATTGCTTGTGCCACCGCACGTACTTGTTCGTAGCTCTCAACTGCACATGGCCCCATAATAAATGATTGAGAACCATCACCAAGGACAATATCATTTTTCACTTTAACAATTGTATTGTCTGGCTTTTTCTTTCTTGAAACTAAAAGAGCTTTTCTGTGATCATCCTCTTGTAGTTCTAAGCTTGCTTGGAAGATCGTCTTGAAAATATGTTGTAAAGTTGACGTTTCAAATGGCCCTTCATTTACATTTGCAATCATATCTAAAACTTCACGCTCACGAACTGGATCGAAACGCTTAATCCCATGTTTAATCTTTTGTTGACCAATTTCTTGAACAACTTTTCCACGCTCGTTTAATAATTCAACGATTTTTAAATTAATCTCATCAACCTTATCACGTAATTGCACTAACTCATTATTTGTACTCATTTCTTTTTCCTCCTCAAATTTTAAATGTCTATTCTAATACCACTTCTTTTATCAAAAAGTAAGTATGTAAAAAATGAAAACAAAAAGTCCCTACTGAATAAACAGTAGGGACGAATTATTTAATCGCGGTACCACCCTAGTTGTGAACAAAAACTCTGTTCACCACCTTCATTTTGTTAACGATCAAAATGACCGTTTCTATTTTCATTAATTGAAATAGAAATTGCTCCAAGAATGTAATTCAGCATACCTTATGTACTGACTTGCAGCTTCCGTCAGCTCTCTTAAACAGGGAAGTTATGCCTACTGTGCCCTTATCAACGCAATATATTTAATTGTCAAAAGATTCATTAAAAAAGTTATTAATGAGGATTATAAAGCACTTTTAAATAGACTGTCAATGCATTTTTTTTCTAGAATATGTAACGATTTTAAAAAAGATACATCATTATTAGAATGGTAGCGCTTACTATTTTCAACAATTTTTTTACACTGCTTACATTTTTTTTATGGTACAGACACACAGAATTTGTACATTACATAAATATATAAATAACAACTAACCTTACCTTCCTTAGGAGTGATAATATGACTGGTTTATTTACCGCCTTAAGTCTTTTCTTAAAAGAAGTGTTTGTGTTTGTTTCCTATGTCAAAAATAATGCCTTCCCTCAACCTCTATCACAAGCCGAAGAAACGCTCTATTTAAACCGTATGGCTAATGGAGATGGAGAAGCACGAAATTTATTAATTGAACATAATTTAAGACTTGTTGCTCACATTGTCAAAAAATTTGAAAATACCGGTGAAGATGCTGAAGATTTAATTTCGATTGGTACAATTGGTTTAATAAAGGCAATTGAGAGCTTTGTTCAAGGAAAAGGAACAAAATTAGCCACATATGCTGCTAGATGTATTGAAAACGAAATACTGATGCATTTACGTGCTTTAAAGAAAACAAAAAAGGATGTCTCCCTACATGATCCGATAGGCCAGGATAAAGAAGGCAATGAAATTTCACTATTAGACATATTAAAAACTGAGACAGAAGATGTAGTTGATCAAATTCAACTAAATATGGAATTAGAAAAAATCAAGCAATATATTAAGATTCTAGACGACCGCGAAAAGGATGTTATTATTCAACGATTTGGTATTGATATGGATAAAGAACTAACTCAACGTGAAATCGCTAAGAAATTAGGAATCTCAAGAAGTTATGTTTCCAGAATTGAAAAACGTGCTTTAATGAAAATGTACCACGAGTTTTTAAGAGCTGAAAAAGAAAAGAAAAAAGATAAAAAATAAACCACTAAAGATGAATATGACCTCCAATTGTTAGTCAGATCTAACAATTGGAGTGAATTCATTTTTAGTGGTTTTATGCTTGCTCTTCTTTTTGCATTTTGCGTTTAAAATAATTGGATGTCAGAAAGAAACCTAATGCAAAAATCAGCATTGTAAAAACGATACTCTCGACTATTAATATTTTATGTTGGGTTAATCCGTCCTTTGGAAGGAGAGTCCCGATATAGAAAAAAGTAGCCAATGCTGTCGTTATTGCTCCAAATGTTTTAAAATCGTTAATCTTCGCCTGTAGCTTTTTTAAATTCACGAATACTACACCTTCCCTTCTTGTTGACTTAATAACTTTAACATACTTTATACTAAAAAAGTGAAGGTAATTAAAGGTAGTACATGTAGAGATTAGTAAGTACAATTTGTCAATGAATTAATTATTGTCTTGTTGATTTCCGTTTTATGCTTTATGACTAAAACTATATTGCTAAAATATTACCGGTATATTTTTTCAAAACAAAAAATGTTTTCACTATGTCAGTTATATGTTATTTTAGGCCATTCTTAATAAACTCAATTGTACGTTCAGTTTCTTGTTCTTCATTCCAAAAAGGTGTATTTTCTAAGACGATTGAGGAGATAACTAGACCAACTACTGTTGAGATAATTAGTCGTAGCACTGTCGGGATCGGAAGTTCTTTTATTTGCCCTTTATCGATAAACGATTGTAAAACAGTAGCTACTTTAGGGTACATTTTATCTTTAAAGAGTCTTTTTAGCTCTTCTTGCATATCGTCTTGGAATGGCATTTCTTGTATGATTATTTTTACAGCTGCCTTATTTTTTTTTGCAAATTCCATGCGATTTTTAATAAGCGCATAAAGAAAATCTTCAAATGTTTCGTAATCTAAATGAAATACTGCTTTAGAAAAACGATCCATTTCAAAAGGAGCAATTGTTTTTACTAAAGTCGGTTTGATAATACTTTTTAATAAATCCTTTTTTGTTTTAAAATAACGAAAAATAGTACCTTCAGCTACATTTGCTTTTTTTGCAATTTCATTGGTAGATGTACTAACAAAACCTTTTTCTGCAAAAATTTCAATTGCAGCTTCAAGAATTTTTATTTCCTTTTCATTCATTTCTTGTAATTTTTCTTTTGGAAAAAATTCATCTAGTTTAATTGGTAACACTCCTTAAATTGAACGCTGTTTCTTTAAAGCAACTATATTTAAAGAAATAAATACGATTGAAAATCCAAGTAGGATCAATAATTGATATATAACATCAGAAAGCGACTGACCTTTTATCATAATACCTCTAAGAGCTTCTGCACCATAAGTCAGTGGTAAAATACCTCCGATAAATTTGAACCAATTCGGTAAAAATGCTGTTGAGAAAATACCTGAAAAAAGTATTTGCGGGACAGCAATAACTGGAATAAATTGTACAACTTGAAATTCGTTATTTGCATATGCAGATAACAGCATTCCAAGCGTAAGAGCAGTAAGAGATAATAGGATATTAACTACGCAGACTTCCCATGCACTTCCTACATTATACATATCTAATACACTGATTGAAAAGACAGTTATAATGATTGATTGGATTAAAGCAAAAAATCCAAAGCCTAAAATATAACCAACTACTATTTCCCATCTTTTGACTGGCGTAACAAGTAATCTCTCAAGTGTTGTCGTTAATCTCTCCCTAACAAATGAAATGCCTGACAAGATAAATACAAATAAGAACGAGAAAAATCCAATAAAAATCGGTCCAATTGAATCAAATGATTCCATATTTTTACTACCATAAATTGGGTCCATTACTATTTTAAGATTAGAGGGGGTATTTTCCTTAACTGCCGATTGAATAGCATCCATTACTGCAGTTGTTCTTGCTTTATCTGTCCCTTCAAACTGTACTACTATTTCTCCTGATTTAAATAAGACAGCACCATCAAGATCAGTCTTTTTCAATTTATCTTCAATGTCTGAAGGATTTACATTTTTTACTTTCGCATAATCTTTTACTATTTGCTCAAATGCTGGAGGGGCATCTACTAGGGCTAAAGTTGGTTTTGTGTCATCTTGTTTTAAGATATAAGAAAATAAAAACAATAATACGATAGGAGCAACAAAAATCATTGCAAGGGATCTTCTATCTTTTAAAAATTGTTTTATTATACGTTTAGAAATAGCAAAGACTCTCATGAGCTCACCTCAGTATTAAAATATAGGTCTTCGATTTTGCCTGTTTTTGATTGCGAGATTAAATTTTCAGTAGTATCTAAAGCGATTAATTCTCCTTCTCTAATTAATCCTATTCTTTCACATTTTTCAGCCTCTTCCATGATATGGGTTGTAATAATTATCGTAGTTCCTTGTTTTTTCATTTCAAAAAATTGATTCCAAATTTGCTTTCTTAGTACTGGATCAATACCAACTGTCGGTTCATCAAGGATTAGTAATGTAGGCTTATGGAGGATTGAAATGGCAAGAGAAAGTCGTTTTTTCATTCCCCCAGAATATTGATTAACTTGCTTGTTTAATGAATCCTCTAACCCAACGATTTGAGCTACTTCTTGTATTCTCGACTTCAGTTCTTTCCCTTTTAGATTATATAGGGCACCAAAGAAACTTAAATTATCAGCACCCGTTAGATCGCTATATAAAGCGTCAGATTGTCCCATATAGCCTATTGATGGAAGGACTGTGAAATTAGGCATTTCATTATTGTAAACTAATACTTCTCCTTTTGAACTTCTATCGATCCCAGCAATCAATTTGATTAAAGTTGTTTTACCAGAACCGGATGGACCTAAAATCCCAAATATCTCACCTTCTTGGATGTTCATTGAAATATTTTTTAGCACAGCTCTTTTTCCAAATAAACGATCAACATTTTGGATTTGAACAACATTGCTCATCTTATTCCTCCGTTCAAGTCTATTTCTTTTATAACACTTATAATGAGTGAGTACTCACTTTATATTTTTATCTTAATTCACTTTTTATTATCAGTCAACAAAAAGTGAGTACTCACTCAATTGTATTCAACCACAAAAAAAAGATGCCCTTAAGACATCTTTCTTTAACAATTTATAACGCTTTAATCATTTCCTCAACCATTAATGTTGAATTAACAGCTGCAGTATGAAGGAATTGATCAAATGAAATATTTGATTCTTTACCTGCAATATCTGACAATGCTCGTGTTACAACAAATGGTACTTTAAAAGCATAACAAACTTGAGCGATTGCAGCTGCTTCCATCTCTACAGCATACAGATCACCAAATTTCTCTTTTACGAAGTCAACTCTTACTGGATCGTTCATAAATGAATCTCCAGTTACGATTAATCCTTCAACAACTTGGATACCATTAATTTTTTCAGCGCATTTTTTAGCGATAGACTTTAATTTATCATCAGAAGGGAATGCAGCTGGCATACCTGGAACTTGTCCATATTCATAATTGAATGCGGTAACGTCTACGTCATGATGACGCACTTCAGTTGAGATCACAACGTCGCCAACATTTAAGTCAGTATGAAGTCCTCCTGCAGATCCTGTGTTAATAACTACATCTGGCTGATATTTTTCCAAAAGAATTGCTGTTGCCATTGCTGCATTAACTTTACCAATTCCAGACTTTAATAAAATTACTTCTTTTCCTTCGTATGTACCTATATTATATTCTGAGCCTGCAACTTCTTCTTTTCTCAGGTTGTCTAATTTATCACGTAATACATGTACTTCTTCTTCCATTGCTCCAATAATAGCTATTTTCATTCTTTCAATTCCCTACTTTCTCTTTCAAACTTTAATCATTTTACCATATAGAGACAGATCATTCATCTTTAAGAATGTGTTCAACAAAAAACACTTTGATCCTTAAAAAAAGGACGGTGTTTTTACCTTACAGGAGCTCACTTACTATGTGGCGTAAGCTTACGGTTGCTCCTGTAGGGACTCAAACTTTATTCTCGCGTTTTAATACTTTAACACTTTTACTTCTTGTACCAAAATAGGGAGCCAGCCTTCTTTTACAACCCAGTGTAGGTAAACGACATATTTATAGCTTAAGTCATTTGTGGCAACGTATACTTTTATACTTTGTTGATCATATCCTTGACCAATATGCCAAATTGAATAATCTTCTTTTGTTAAAGAAATCGCATTTGATACTGCTTCTTCCATTTCATAAAAGTCCTGAGACTTATGACTATAGTGAACTGTATGAGGCTCAATTTGTCTTGTTTTGTTAGGTGTCCATTCTTTTACAGTCGATTCTATAATATTTTCATCATTTATTGAATCTTTAATAATCTCATTTACTTTTTCACGATATTTCGCTTGATATGGATTCGGTATATCAGTCATTTGCTTTGGTTCTTGGGCAATCGTAGTAATCTTAGCTTTTGCTGTATTAGGCTCGATCTTTTGTTGGTTGACGATTGGTAGAGTTATTTTTATCCCTAAATAAATGATTCCAAAAAGAAGTGGAATAAGTAGTATTCTGTAAAAATAATTTCCTCTTCGTACTCGTCTTAATTTTTGGACCCTTTTGTTTGGTTCAATCGAAGTCATTGACAAAATCCTCCAAAAACAACTAATTTTTCCCTATTTTAACATAGAGTTAATTAATTAAAAATAGCTATTTTGTGTGGCTTTTATCAAAGTTATATATAGATTTTATTAAATTTGTAACAGTGTCAGAAGTAGATGTAACTTCGTTTGGAACATTTAAACTAACTACTGCAAATGCATACCTTGGTTTATCATATGGAAAATAACCTGCAAACCATTTGTTTTGTTCGACTATTTTACCATCTACTACTTTTGTTTCCGCTGTGCCACTTTTCCCTGCTAAAGTGTAAGGCAAACTAGTATATCGATTTCCGGTTCCTTTCGCATCTGTAACTACACCTCGAAGTAACTCTCTTAATTGTTGCATTGAATCTGGAGCTAAATAATCATCAACTAATGTCTGTTCTGGGAATTTAAACATTTCTGTACCATTCTTATATAATACAGAATCTACTACTTTTACTTGTTTCGGGCTTCCACCTCGTGCAATGGTAGCCATCATATTTGCTACGGCTAAAGGGGATACTTTTACATCCTGTTGCCCAATGGAAGTATTTAAGAGCTTATCACTTAAATAGTTTCCTACAAAATAAGTTGGTTTCCCTTCATTTTGAAATTGACTAAAACTAGACTCATGATAGACCGATCCTGTCCATCCTACTGGACCATCTAAACCTAGCTTTTTGGCATATGTTTGGAACATATCTTTATTTTTTAAAGTTAATTGCTTACCTAATTGGCCAAAAGTGTAATTACAACTTTCATAGAAACTTTGTTGAAAAGTTAAATTACCTTTTCGCTTTTTCTCTTCATCTTCGTATTTTCCGACTAGATTATTATTACAATTATACATTTGATTTTCTTTTACAATTCCTTGATCTATTGCTGCAGCCGCTACAACTGTTTTAAAGACTGAACCAGGTGTACTAGCTAAAAGTGCATAATTAGTTGCTGTATTATCATTCGAAGAAAATAAATTTTGGAAATTCATTTTTGGTCGGCTAACCATTGCTAATAAATTATTAGTTTTTACGTCAATTAGCACTGCCGCACCTTTTTGAAGTTTAGCTTGGTCAACAGCTTGTTCTAATATTTGCTGTAAATCCTTATCTAATGTAGTTGAAAGGGAAACTGGATAAAATGGATTACTAGGTTTCGCATATTTTACTTCGTTTCCAAACATTGGTTTACCTAAATTATCTACGTGTAGCATTAAATTAGATGTTCCATCAGATTTTAAGAAATCTTCAAACTGAGCTTCTAAACCAATTACTCCAAATTCTTTAGGCTTGTAATCTCGATCACTTTCATACTGTTTTTCATATTGTTCTTTATTTTCTCTAGCTATTCCAATTAGGTGTTCTGCCAATTGTTTATCGTCTTTGTCTTGAGACAACATGGAAATTAATCCAGAAACATGTAAATTATTTATTTCATCAATTTTTTCCGATGTTAATGTTTTTGTCATCCCTTCTAATGTAAAAGGCTCTTTTTTACCATTAAACTGATTTTTAATATTTGCAACCGGTACTCCTGTAATCGACGATAATTTATCAATTGGCCAATCGATTGTTTTTAAAAATGGAAATAAAATAACTTTTGGAGTGTAGGCTGCACTTAATAATTTTCCATTTCGGTCGAGTATTTTTCCACGTCCATTATCAATCCGAAACTGAAATGTTCTTTGAGCAACACTTCGTTCGATTAAATTTACCTTTTGTGGTCCAAAGTTCTTTTGATGAAGTACACTAATATCTAAACATCTGTATACGATTAAAGAGAATAGTAACGAAATAATAATTAAAATGGCTTTTATCCGTCTATGCATATAAAAAACACCTCATCTACAGTGTAGACGGGGTGTTCTTTTTTCAAACAATTAAATTGTTAAACAAATCAAATTATTTAACAGCAATAATTCTTACTTGCATATCTCCACCTGGAGTATTAACTGTCACTTCTTCACCAACAGTTTTGCCTAATAAGCTTTTTGCGATTGGAGAATCATTTGAAATTTTACCTTCAAATGGATCAGCTTCTGCACTTCCTACAATTGTGTAAGTTTCTTCGTCACCAGCTGGTAATTCTAAGAAAGTTACCGATTTACCTAAAGTTACTGTATCTGATGCATCATTATTTTCAGTAATAATTTCAGCATTACGGATCATATTTTCTAAAGTTGTAATACGACCTTCAACAAATGCTTGTTCATCTTTTGCCGCATCGTATTCAGAGTTCTCTGAAAGGTCACCAAAGCTACGAGCAATTTTAATACGCTCTACTACTTCAGCACGCTTTACTGTTTTTAAATTTTCTAATTCTTGTTCTAATTTTTGTTTCCCAGCTAAAGTCATAGGGAATTTTTTTTCGTTAGCCATTTTGTACACTCCTTTTAGTATCCACCGTTTCTTTTATGTAGAACTTCTAAATATCTGTTTATACAATGTAGTTGTACAAACAGTGTATGAGAATAATTAATGAAACATTCAAATTATGTAAACGCATTCTTTTATATAGAAAGATGAAGAAGTTTGTGCTTCTCCATCTTTCCAAAATGATATTTAGGAATTATTCTCTCATATGAACGTATTATAATACACTTACTCTTTCAAGTATAGTCTGAATTTTTGTAGCCATTAAATCAATAGCCACAAAGTTCTGACCGCCTTCTGGTATGATAATATCTGCGAATTTCTTAGATGGTTCACAGAATTGATTATGCATAGGGCGTACAACATTTACATATTGATCTACGACAGAATCAACTGTTCTTCCACGTTCTTTTATATCTCGTTGTATTCGACGAAGTATTCGTAAATCAGCATCTGTATCTACAAATATCTTTATATCCATTAAGTCACGTAAACGCTCGTCTTCTAATACTAGAATACCTTCTAATATAATAACTTCTTTTGGCTCTACAGGGATTGTTTCTGAAGATCTTGTATGAATTGTATAGTCATATACAGGTTTTTCAATTGCTTTGTATTGCAATAAATCTTTTATATGATCAATAAACAAATCATTATCAAATGCTAATGGATGGTCATAATTTGTTTTCAATCTTTCTTCCATTGGTAAATGCGTTTGATCTCTATAATAAGAATCTTGCTGAATCATTAAAATTGAATGACCTTTAAATTGATCATAAATTGCTTTTGTTACAGAAGTTTTACCAGAGCCAGTCCCTCCAGCAATTCCAATTACAATGGGCTTATTCCCCATACTTCAATCCCTCTTTCTTATCAAACTAACTTTTTTCTCATCATGTTGTAAGGATAAACTTTTTGATCCACTTTAATTTTTACAATTTCTAATGGATGTCTTGCAGCGTCTACTTCTGTTCCATCTTCATTAACAATTACACCGACTGTTTGTTTGAAGTTTTCAATTTCAGGTCCAAAGAATTCAATTTGGTCACCTGGTTTGAAGTAGTTACGTTGTTGGATTGTTGCGATACCAGTTTCATCATCATAGTCTAATACAAGACCTGCAAAATCATACGTTGTTTTTTTGCTATGATTTCCATACATTTGCTCTTTCATTCCTGGGAATCCTTCAAAGAATGAAGAAGCAGTGTCACGATTAGCACATTTATCTAGTTCTTCAACCCATTCTTCTTTAAATTCAAAGTTTTCTGGGTCAGCACAATATGCATCAATTATTTTACGATAAACAGATACAACTGTTGCTACGTAATGAATTGATTTCATACGTCCTTCAATTTTTAAACTATCTACACCCATTTCAATAAATTTAGGTATTGAACGTAATAAATTTAAATCTTTCGGGCTCATTGCAAATGGTGCATCTTCTTCAGCAAATAAAGCATTTTCTGTTGCATCTGGATTTTGTGACTCAGTTTGAACTAAATCGTAATCCCAACGACATGATTGACAGCATCCACCACGGTTCGAATCACGTGCAGTCATATGATTACTTAAAGTACAACGGCCAGAATAAGCAATACACATTGCTCCATGAATAAATGTTTCAATTTCAACGTCTACTTTTTCTTTGATTTCTTTTATTTCCTCATAGCTCGTCTCACGTGCTAATACTAATCGATGTAATCCTTCTTCTTTCCAGTACTGTGCAGCGCGATAATTTGATAAAGATTGTTGTGTACTTAAATGTACCTCTAATTTAGGTGCAGCTTCTTTACATGTTTCAATAATATATGGGTCAGCTACAATAATCCCCGTAACTCCTGCAGCTTCAATACCTTGTAAGTACTCAACTAATCCGTCCATGTTTTCGTTATGAGCAAAGATATTTGTTGTTACATAAATTTTCGCATTAAATTTGTTTGCAAATTCTACCCCTTCAGCCATTTCTTCTATAGAGAAGTTATCTGCATTCGAACGTAAACCAAACTCTCTACCACCAATAAATACAGCATCTGCGCCATATCTTACTGCAATTTTTAATTTTTCTAAATTACCAGCCGGTGCTAATAGCTCAGGTTTCTTCACGATTACACGTTTGCCATCAACTATTTTATCTAATTGTCCAATTGCCATTATTAGTCCTCCTCTTTAATACAGGTAAGATCCAAGGTTCTAGTTCTAAAATCCCTTGACTTTCCTGCTTTTCCATCAAATCTTACCCCTATTAATAAACTGTTTCTTTAAAGAAGAATCCTGTGTCCAGTGGTCTGTTTACAGGTTGGATTGCTTCGATTTTGTCGAAAAGTTCGTCTTTGATTTCTTCGTAAGCCCCGCGGTCTTCTACACATAGGTCTATAGCTTGTCTGTATAGCTTTGTTACTTCAATGATATACTCTGAAGATTTTAAGACACCGTCAATTTTGAATGAATCAATACCTGCATCAACTAATTCTTCTAACTCGTTAACAATACAAATATCGTTTGGACTCATAATATGAGTTCCATTTTGGTCTTCAAAAATTGGGTATTTATTATTACGCTCGTGGTCAACTAAGAACATATTTTCTTCGTATTTCTTTTGCTCAACGATTTCTAAATTCTTTCCTTGGTATTCAAAATAGTTCCCAACAAGTGAACGTTTTGATTGGAACATAGCAGTCATCCCATGTACTTGTACTTCGATTTCTACTTTAGCATTTTCTTTAATTTCTGCGACAGCTTCAAAGCTTAATTCTCTAGCTAATACCGCACGTTTTGAGCCACGTTTACCCCAGTAATTACAAGTAAACCAATTTGTAGCCGTTGTTTCTGTATTCCAATGTAATTGCATATTAGGTGCAATCGCACGTACTGACATAAGAACTGCAGGATCTCCGAATACAATTGCATCCACATGTGCATCTCTTAAAAAGGCAATATAATCTTCAATTTCATCAAGAATTTCATTATGGTAAACGCCATTCATGGCTACATATACTTTTACATTTTTTTTATGTGCAATTTCTACTGCTTCTTTTACAGCTTCACGATTAAATTCGCCCGCTAAACGTAATCCAAAACGTTGTTCACCAATAATAACTGCGTCTGCACCAGCATCAGCTAATTTATCTATATCATTTAGGTTAGTTGGCGTAACTAATAATTCAGGCTTAATCATTATTAACTCCCCTTTTCTTACTAATAGCAACTCCATCACCAATTGGTATAATTGTCGAATCATACTTAGGGTGATTCATTAGCCATTCATTGTAATTTTGAATCTTTTTTATTAAAGCTTTCTTTCGTCGATCATCAACTAAATCCGCACTTTCAGCAACTTGGCCTTTAAATAAAACATTATCTGAAATGATAACACCTCTGTCCGATAACAAAGGCTCATATAATTCAAAAAATCGTTTATACTGAGCTTTAGCTGCGTCGATAAAAATAACATCAAATTGTCTGTTCTCAGGCAACTTTTCTTTTAAAAGTAAAGCATCACCTTCTAAAAGTAGAATTCGATTACTGTAATCACTTCGCTCAATAAACTCTTTTGCTTTTCGAATTCGCTCTGCATTTCGCTCCATTGTAACAATCTTCACATTTGGAAACTCTTTTGCCATACGAATACTTGAATAACCTATCGCACTACCAATTTCAAGAATGGAAGTTGGCTGTATTAAATAAAGTAAACCAAGCATAAATTCCATGCCTGCTTTATCCATTATTGGCACATGATGCTCAAATGCATAAGTTTCCATTTCTTCTATAAAAGGTTCTCTATGTTTATAAAAATTCGACAAGTATTGACGAACTAAAACGTCATTCATTGCTTATAAAGCCTCCAATAGAAATACAACCTTGTCTAAAAACAAGGTGTAAGTAAAATTTCTGTGTATCTGAATTTATTTAGACCCGTAATATTCTAACATAAAAAAAAGACCCTTGGCTAGTACCAAGAATAGTTGCAACGCTTTCACTATTTTTTAATTTACAAAATTCCTCAGTAGACTATTTATACTACTGAGGAATTTAATATTTCGTATACAAGTATTTCCAACTTTTTATTTTATATGCTTTTCTTTTTCAGTATTGTGCTCGGCTAACGATTTTGTAAAGATGACTTTACCTGTTTTATCAGCAAGGAAATATAAATAATCTGATTTGGCAGGCTCAAGAGCAGCTACAATACTATCAACACCGGCACTTGCGATTGGCCCTACTGGTAACCCTTTAACGTAATAAGTATTATAAGGAGATTTAACTTCTAAATCTTTATATAATACACGTTCTTTATGTTTACCCAGTGCATACAAAACGGTTGGATCTGTTTGTAATGGCATTCCTATTTTAAGTCGATTATAAAATACACTTGAAATTAACTTTCGATCGGTTGTACCAGTTGCTTCTTCCTCAATTAACGAAGCCATTGTTAATGTCTGATGAGGCGTAAGTTTTTTGATACTCATTTCTGCTTTATATTGATCTAAAATTTTCACTGTTTCACTTAGCATAGGTGTGATAATTTCCTCTAAGCTCGGAGTAAAATCTCCATACATATAAGTTGAAGGATATAAGTACCCTTCTAACGGATAGCGAATTCCAGGTTTAAAAACATCATTCGTAATTAATTGAGGAAACTTTTTTTGTAACCCCTGAATAAATGCTTTATCATTCAACTGTTTTAGTACAGCTGCTTGATCTAATTTAAATTCTTTTGCAATAATTGCTGCGATTTCGTTTAATTGAGAACCTTCAGGAATCATTAAATCCTTAACAGCAACTTGATATTTTCCACCGACCTGTAAGTGGTTTACAATCGTTGCAACCCCTTGGTTTTCGCTAAAATGGTAATTACCTGATTTTAGACTAGCATTGCTATGCAATTTCACATATAGTTTAAAAATTGATGTATTTTTAATTAAGTTTTTCTTTTTAAAAATTGTTGCAATATTATCTACAGAGCTTCCTTCAGGAATTATGACCAATTTAATTTGTTTATTTGCTGAATTAACAGGTTTTAACATATATTTATAAGTTGCAAACCCCGCTCCAACTACGACAATACAAGCAATAATAAAATATGTAAAAATAAGCATACCTCTGCTTTTTTTATTTGTATTCTTGTATCCATTTTTATCAAAATCATTAAATGACAAACTTATCTACCTCCTTTTCCACGTTATAGTATACTACAAATAAGTGCTAAATCGGCAATTTTCTACATAAAAAAAATGCTAAACACTTTTATAAGTGCTTAGCATTTTTAAATCCAGAGAGATTATTCTCCTTCTTCTTCGTCAAAGAAAGTGTTTAATACTTCTTCAATCATTTCCCACTCTTCGTCAGATTCGATTGGATATAACTCTCCATCTTCACCATCTTCTGCAGGAATAAAGCTTGATGCATGGTAGATTGGGTCTCCATCTTCATCAAACTCTTGTCCAACTGGACTATAAATTACGTATGATTTACCATAATCATCTGATTCGAAAGTCATGATAATATTACAAAGAATCTCATTACCTTCCTCATCGATAATCGTAATTTGTCTGTCTTCACCGTGTTCCATTTATATCACCTCAATTATTTTAATCCTTATGTATAAGTGAATAACTGGAGGGGCCAACCAATAAGTTATACTACAAATACTCTTGTAGTCGGCCATTCTCCATTCTTCTTTATCACTTTATACTATCTAAGTAGTTTTGTAAAATAACTACTGCTGCCATTTTATCAATTACCTGTTTTCTTTTCTTACGACTTACGTCAGCAGAGATTAGAAAACGTTCGGCAGCCATAGTTGAAAGTCTTTCATCCCATAGTATAACCGGAAGATTGAATTCTTCTTCAATCATTTTTCCAAAACGAGTACAAGCTTCACCACGTTCTCCAATACTTCCGTTCATATTTTTAGGTAAGCCTACAACTATTTTTTCGATTTCGTAGCTGTCGATGATTTCTTTTAGTCGGTCTAGTCCAAATTTCTGACGTTCTTCATCAATTCTGACTGTCTCAATACCTTGAGCTGTCCAACCAAGAGCATCACTTACAGCTACACCAATTGTTTTAGTACCTACATCTAGCCCAAGTGCTCTCATTAATTATTCTCCACGATGTTGTTGTAAGTAAGATTTAACTAATTCCTCAATGATTTCATCACGTTCTAATTTTTTCATCATACTTCTTGCGTCATTGTGACGAGGAATGTATGCAGGATCACCTGATAATAAGTATCCTACTATTTGATTGATTGGATTATAGCCTTTTTCTTGTAACGCGTCATGAACCTTTAACAAAACTTCATTAACTCGTATATCTTGACCTTCATCTTGCAAACTAAACTTCATCGTTTTATCAAATGAATCCATACAAAGCACCTCACTTATCCGTATATTTTTAGCTAATTACATTGTACCATTTTTATTACGCAGTTACGAATCAGCTAAAAATTTTTATATCTGTTATTGTACACGATTTTTGTATTATTTTGAAATCGTGTTCATCCATTTTTCAACAAAAGCAACAGCCTCGTCTAATTTCGAAGGATCTTTACCGCCAGCTTGAGCCATATCAGGACGGCCTCCGCCTCCTCCGCCACAAATTGAAGCAGCTTCTTTTATTAGATTTCCTGCATGATATCCTTGACCTACTAAATCTTTTGTAACACCAGCAATTAAGTTTACTTTACCTTCATTAGCAGAACCAAGTAATACAACAACAGAACCAATTTTATTTTTAAGGTCATCAACCATTGTGCGAAGACTATTCATATCTGCTCCATTTACTTTAGCAGCAACGAATTTTACTCCATTTACTTCTTTCACGTTATTACTAATATTTCCTGCTTCAATATTGCTTAATTTTGAAGAAAGTGATTCATTTTCTTTTTGTACTTGTTTTAAATCTGATTGTAAAGTTTCAATACGAGCAACAACGTCTTTCGTATTTGATTTTAATAGGCTAGCTGCCTCTTTTAGTTGACCAATTTGTTCTTGCATATATTCGTAAGCTGATTTGCCAGTTACTGCTTCAATACGGCGAGTACCTGCTCCAATTCCTGACTCAGAAATTATTTTAAATGTACCGATTGATGCAGTGTTATCAACATGACATCCACCACATAGCTCAAGACTATAATCTCCAACTTGTACTACTCGTACTACATCACCATATTTTTCACCGAATAATGCCATTGCTCCCATTGCTTTTGCTTCAGCAATTGCTTTTTCAGAAATTTGAACTGGAATGCTTTCCCAAATTTTTTCATTCACAATTTTTTCAATTATTTCAAGTTCTTCAGACGTTACTTGACCGAAATGTGAGAAGTCAAAACGTAAGCGTTCTTGGTTTACTAATGAACCAGCTTGATTTACATGAGTTCCAAGTACATCCTTTAATGCTTGGTGTAATAAGTGAGTTGCTGTGTGGTTCTTTACAATACTTGAACGGCTAGCTTTATTAATTGTTGATTCAACTTTTGCACCAACTGATAACGCACCTTCAACAACTTTCACTCGATGTAAATTTTGTCCGTTTGGAGCTTTTTGAACATCAAGCACTTCTACTTTTAAACCAGGAGCAGTTAACGTTCCACGGTCTGCAATTTGACCTCCACTTTCAGCGTAGAAAGGAGTTACATCAAGAATTAAATGAGCTTCTTCGCCATTTGCTACATCTTCAACTTTTTCTCCGTCTTGTACTAGAACAAGAACTGTAGATTTAACCGAACCTTCGCTATAACCTACAAATGATGAAGTTTCCTTTATTTCACGAAGTGCTTCACTTTGTACCTGCATTGAATCAACATCTTGTCTTGCAGAACGAGCACGCTCACGTTGTTTTTCCATTTCAACTTCGAAACCGTCATGATCAACTGTTAATCCTTCTTCTTCTGCATATTCTTCCGTTAATTCAATCGGGAATCCGTATGTGTCATAAAGACGGAAAACATCTTCACCTTTAATTACAGTACTTCCTTTAGCTTTTGCATCCTTCATTACATTTGTCAGAAGTGATAATCCTTCATGTAATGTTTCATGGAAACGCTCTTCCTCATTTTTAATTACCTTTTGAATGAACGGTACTTTTTCTTTTACATTTGGATAGTAGCTTTCCATGATTTCTGCAACAACTGGAACAAGTTCAAACATAAATGGACGCTCAACACCTAATTTTTTAGCAAAACGAACAGCACGACGGATTAATCGACGTAACACATATCCGCGACCTTCATTTGAAGGAAGAGCGCCATCTGCTACAGCAAAAGATACTGTACGTATATGGTCAGCAATTACTTTAAAAGCAGTATCTTGATCTAATTGTCCATTTCGATATTTTTGACCAGAAATTGTTTCAACAACATTAATAATTGGCATAAATAAATCAGTGTCAAAGTTTGTGTCTACTTCTTGTAGTACACTTGCCATACGTTCTAAGCCCATGCCAGTATCAATGTTTTTGCTTGGTAATTCAGGGTATTCTTTGCGGTCTAAACCATCTTTTGAATTAAATTGAGAGAATACAATATTCCAAATTTCTAAATATCGATCATTTTCTAAATCCTCTTTTAATAATTTAATTCCAATGTTTTCTGGATCATATTTTGTTCCACGATCATAGAAAATCTCTGTACATGGTCCACATGGTCCTTCACCAATTTCCCAGAAGTTACCTTCTAACAGGATAATATGCTCAGGATCTAATCCTAATTTTATCCATAAATCATACGTTTCTTTATCTTCAGGATAAACAGTAACGTATAATTTTTCTTTTTCAAAACCAAACCATTCAGATGAAGTTAAAAGCTCCCAACCCCATGTTACAGCTTCTTCACGGAAATAATCTCCAATTGAGAAATTACCTAGCATTTCAAAAAATGTATGGTGTCTTGCTGTTTTCCCAACATTCTCAATATCATTTGTTCGAATTGATTTTTGTGAATTTGTTATCCTTGGATTCTCTGGAATTACTCGACCATCAAAATATTTTTTTAATGTCGCTACACCACTATTAATCCATAATAAAGTTGGATCTTCTACTGGTACTAAAGATGCACTTGGCTCAATAGAGTGACCTTTTTCTTTAAAGAAGTCCAAGTACATTTGGCGAATTTGAGCAGCAGTTAGCTTTTTCATTATATTAACCTCCATTTAGTAAATTTATAATGTTATAAAAACAAAAAAATCCCGTCCCTAAAACAGGGACGAGATGTACTCGCGATACCACCCTGATTATGAATAGAAAGCTTATTGCTTAGGCAAAATGCCTCGAAGTCTATTCATCACCTCAAGAGACCGTAACGTGGTCTGACGCGTCAGTGATTAGCTGCATTCAGGAGTAGCTTTTCTGTCACCCTTCATTAAAGTTTCTTTCAGCCAAGGAAACTTCTCTCTTTTGCATAAGCTCAAATGGTTTAGTGACATACTTGTTCCTTCAAAATTTTGCAAATATAAATTGTATGAAAAAATAGTATCATTGTCAAAAATGAAAGTCAAGTTGAGAGACGTTCTTTTCTATTACTGTAATAGCGAATAACAGAAATAATGACAACTAGTAATGGGACCGCAATTAACAAACCAATAAAACCAGCTATTTCACCTGCAACTAATAATGAAAACATAATAATAACTGGATGAGTATGAATTGATTTTCCGATTATGAGCGGAGAAAGGACGTTGCCTTCAATCAATTGTAAAATAATTAAAGTAATACCTACTCTAATTAATAAACTTGTCCCTTCCGAAGCGGCTAGAAACAATGTTGGTACAGCTCCAATAACCGGTCCGAAATACGGAATGATATCTGTTATTCCTATGATCACTCCTAGTACTAGCGCATATTTCATTCGAACAATCCATAGAAATATCGTTGCTAATCCAAAGAGTAAAAAACAAACTAATATTTGACCACGAATATATTTTCCGAATGTATTATTAAGTTCTTTCGCTAATCCTCTTGCTTCATATCGCCACTTGTAAGGGATAATTTTCCAAAACATATTCGTTAAGACCTTATAGTCTTTTAAAAAGTAAAAAACGATAAACGGAATGATAAAGAGTGAAATAATATTATTTACTAATTGCTTCATCCATTCGCCAGATTTATTCAATAATGATAATCCTGATTTTTCAGCACCATTAATCATTAAATCAATCCGATTATGAAGAAAAATTGGCAATCTCGAAGTCTTTCGTTCGATTTTTGATAAGAAATGATCATACAATGCCATTACTTTAGGAAAAGCTCTTAAAATATCTTGCCACTGTTGTTTAAAAATAGGAAGTAATAAATAAAGCCCTAGTACACACCCTCCAAAAAATAATAAATAGATCAACAAAATCGCAAATACTCGTTTTATCCCTTTATTATGGATGTATTCAATTGCTGGATGTAACAAATAGGCAATGATTAAACCAATCAAAAATGGAACCATCGATTTTAAAACACCAATTACAATATGTAAATAAACCGGTTTTAAATAATAAAAAACGATTCCAACTAATCCAATTAGCAAAATTAAACATAATCGATATATCCATTTTAACTTTAAGCCGTCCATAAAAAACCTCCATACTGATAATAGTATGGAGAATTTCAATTAAATTATGTGACTCGTTAAAAATTTTGCAAAGTCTTCTCTCTTCACCACATTCAATACACATTTGGTTTTTGCTTCTTTTTCTACGATTGATAGTTCTTTTGGAAATTCTTGCTCTACACCAATTGTCATATAAGCTAATTTCTCTTGTGCTCGCCTTGATCTAGTATTTGACTCTTTTGCACCAGCAAAAACATAATCCATTTTTAAATCATTAAATGCAATTTTTAAGATTTCAATTTTTGAAGCTTCATTATATCCTTGACCCCAAAATGGAACCCCTATCCAAGTTCCAATATGACAAATTCCATCTCCTCGGTCAATGTGCTTTAAACTTGTTATACCGACAACCTCATCTAGCTCATTCAAAATTATCCGATTGATAACTTTACCTTCTAATTCCTGCTGAACAATATAGCTAATAAATCCAATTGTATCCTCAATATGATCTACTTTTATTCCTAAAACATCTTTCACACCCTGATCTGACGATAACTTAAAAACCTGCTCTGCATACTTTAAATCATTCTTAACTAGCTTAACTCCCACTCCCATTTTTACCATCTCTTTTCCATGTTTTTATAAAATGATAAAAGATGATGTTCATTTTCTCAATGAAAAAAATTTAAATATATTGGGAATGTATAATTATATACATTGAAAAAAACAAAGCACATAATCCTTTAAAGACATGTCAGAGTGTTAAAATATAACATGGTCAAACGGAAATTAAGTGAATCTTATGAATAACATAATTCATTTTTTTTATGATTTAATAATGATTTTTAATATTAATATGTTTGAGCCGTTTTATAAGATCAACAAACTCTGTAATTGTTTATTCATGAGAAGTTAGAAAAACAAGTTCTATTGATTATACTTATACGTTGAAGATCGATATTAATTGACCTTCAAAACTGATTAACCAGCTGTTATATTACTCTAAGTAAAGGATTTTAATTTAGTTTTTTAGTGTAAACAGTTTTTTTATGAATAAGTTGATTGGAGCGGATAATGCTCGACTCCTATGGGATAAGCGGGAAGGCTAAAGACCCCGCAGGCTTGCCGAGGAGGCTAGACATACCTTTTAGCTTTTTCACAGTAAAAAAGCACATGCCTCATAGACATGTGCTTAAAAAAATTAAAGCATTTTTTTTAATGACTTTCTCATACGTTTCATATTCTTTGAAGTAAGCCATTTGTTATCGTACATTAACTTCATCGCAAGTGCACCTGCACCTAAACCTAAACCTAATAAAGAGCTCTTTCTAGCCATCAATTACACACTCCTACATACTAAGTTTTCGATCCTCTTCGTCAAATAAATCATCCAACGAACTTAACGTACCATCTTCTTCAACTTGGTGGGTATAAATCATGCCTTTATTAATAGTTAGTTCAATATAACATCCCCAACAATAATATTGATTTACACCTATTTTCCCTAAGTCTTTACTATGACAATTTGGACAAATCACAACGCTCGCTCCCTTAGCCTAAAAAAGGCAATGTTTCTAAGCATTGTGACCAAATTTTCACAAAAATATACGTTAGTACAGGAATCGTCTTGCACTATATATTCTTAGTCAATTACATGAAATCATAAGGTGAAAGATTTGGTAATTCGTCTGAAAGTTGAAATGGTAAATCCTCGTTTAGTTGTACTTCACCATTTTCAATTCCTTTTAGTTTCATGCATAGTGTAGTTTGTCTTTGACCATCATCTGTTCTTCCAATTCCTTGAATAAATGCATCTTGTTCGCCGCACATGATTAAGAACTTCTTACTTCTTGTCACTGCAGTGTAAATTAAATTTCTTCTAAGCATTCGATAATAACTTTTGACGATTGGAAGCACAATAATATCAAATTCACTACCTTGCGATTTATGAATTGAACAACAGTAGGCAAGAGTTAATTGAGAAAAATCTGGTCTAGTATATGTCACTTCATTTCCATCAAATGAAACGATAATTATATCTTGTTGTTCTACATTTTCTTTGGCGAAAAAAATATTTACAATTTCACCCATATCTCCATTAAATACATTATTTTCAGGAACATTTACGAGTTGAAGAACTTTATCACCTGTACGGAAAGTTGTATCCCCAAAATTCATTTCACGATGCTTTTCTTTTTTAGGGTTAAACACTTCTTGAAGCCCTTCATTTAGGGCATCAATTCCTGCTGGACCACGATACATGGGTGCTAATACTTGGATATCTCTTACAGGAAAACCTTTTTTATTGGCGTTTTCACACACTTTTTTGACGACTTCAACAACTTGTTGACTTGAACAACCGATAAATGAACGATCTTTTCTTTGTTCAAATAAATCCTCGGAAATTGTTCCATCTTTAATATAATGTGCTAGCGTTATAATCGAAGAATCTTCTGATTGACGATAAATGTCTTTTAATCGTACTGTTGGAACTGTTCCAGAGTTTAATAAATCCTTTAAGACTTGTCCTGGGCCAACAGAAGGTAATTGATCCTCATCCCCTACAAAAATGACTTGGCAGCCTTCTGGAATGCTTTTTAGTAATTGATTCCCTAACCAAACATCGACCATTGAAAACTCATCAATGATTAGTAATTTTCCATTTAAAGGATTTTCCTCATGATGGCTAAACTCCCCTTCTCTTGTCCAACCGAGTAAACGATGGATTGTTACTGCCGGTAATCCAGTTGCTTCACTCATTCGTTTTGCCGCTCTACCCGTAGGTGCAGCAAGCAAATAAGGGAATGGATCATCTTTAGGGTAAGAATGCTGATCTAATGATAAATCATGGATCGTTGAAAACAGATTAACGATTCCTTTAATAACTGTCGTTTTACCTGTCCCTGGACCACCTGTAAGGACCATCATAGCTGACTCCATTGCCTTTTTGATTGCTTGTGCTTGTGAAGGGGCATACTTTACATTCATTTTTGATTCGAGGTCTTCTAGCTCTTTTGCAAATCTAGATTCAGTCATTTCTCCTAAATCTGGAGCACTGCTTAATAATTTTTGGATTGCATTTACAATGCCTTTCTCAGCGTAATAAAGAGCTGATAAATAGATTCTCTCATCTTCCATTACTAGCTTTCCGTCTGCTACCAATCGTTTCATTTCCCGAGAAATGTCGACTGCTTCGACAAGCTCTTTATCCTGTTTCATTAATAATTGTCTAGTTTCATCAATAAACTGATCTTGCGTTATATAAACATGTCCCTCTTGCATCGATAAATGTTCTAAAATATAAATACATCCCGCTCGTATCCGATCTGGATGATTTCCTGTAATACCGATTGCTCGACCAATTTCATCTGCTCTTCCAAACCCAATCCCATCCACATCTTCAATTAACTTAAATGGATTTGTTCTGATGACATCTAGAGTGGATTCATTATAAGTCTTATAAATTTTAATCGATAAACCCGTTCCAATACCGTAGCTACTTAAAAAACTGATTACTTTTTCAAGACCTTGATGAGATAGTATTGTTTCATAAATTTCTTTAGCTTTGGATTTTGCCAGCCCGGGAACACCTTCTAAGCTATCAGCATTATCTAAAATTTTATTAATTGCACCTTCACCTAAATGGTCAACGATTTTCTCCGCTGTTTTCTTTCCAATTCCTTTAAATAAATCTGATGATAAATATTGAATAACACCTTTTTTAGTAGATGGAAGCTCTTTTTCAAATGATGAAATTTGAAATTGTTTCCCATACCTCGGATGGTCTTTTACAATCCCCTTAAATGTATATGCTTCATCTTCATTCATCCTTGGAATATTCCCAGTAATAGTCATTTCCTGTTCACAATTTGATAAATTTGTATCAACTACTTTTACCTTTGCAACAGTATAAAAATTTTCTGCATTATAAAAGATGATTGTTGTGATATGCCCTTTAATATATGGTGTCTCATCAACAAACAATTCCATTTCACTTTGGGTTTGCATTTCTCCACCTCCCCGATCTTACACAACTATACTCGCTTCATTCTACCTCTTTATTTTCAATTACTTTTAAAGCATGCATAGCAAGCATATGATCATCTTGACTTTCAATCGCTTTATTAAAATGGTCTTTTGCAGTTGTAATTTGATCATTAAACATCGCAATTATGCCTAGATTATAGTGGGCATCAGCATGAAGTTCATCTAATTGTAAAACTTTTTCTAAATTAATTTTTGCTTCATCTAACATTTCTAATTTAGCTAGAGTAAGACCATATTGGAATAATGCGTCTACATCTTTATCATCTAACTCAATCGCTCGTTGAAAAAATGGAAGTGCAAAACGATCTTCGCCATTATTAACACAACATAAACCAATCATAAAATGGACATCACTATCATTCATGCCAAGTTTCACACAATGTTGAAAATGTTTTTTAGCTAATTCAAACTTTCCATCTTCAAAATACACTGTTCCAACTGCATAATGCGCTGCGGCCAATTCCGGATCAATTTCTAAAGCCTTTTCAAAAAAAAGACAAGCTCTTTCAACATCTCCCATCGATAGTAAAAGCTGACCAAAATTAACATACGCTAATGAATTAGTAGGATTTTCTTCAATTTCTTTCGTTAAAAAATTAGCTGCATCCTCTAAGTTTCCCTCTTGTAGTGCTGCTACTCCACGTTCAAAATTATTCATCTATAACACCTCTATGTATTTTCTTTCAATTATTTTTGATAAACTCCATATTTCTGTACTATACAGTTTAAGAAACTTAATATATCTATTTAACACTATCACACCATAGTATACATTTCAAAGGAACGTTTCTTCAAAATTCCCACGATAAATTAAGTATTTTCATTCAAAAAAACAACCCCAACCATTATGATTGGGGTAAACAGATTTATCTTAAATAAGTTAATTCATTACCATCGATAAATGCACGATCAATTGTTCCTCCACCTAGGCAATCTGTCCCGTCGTAAAATACAACGGCTTGTCCTGGAGTGATTGCACGAATTTTTTCGTGGCAAAGAATTCTTACTGAGTTATCATCTAAAATGTGAACTGTTACTTCATTATCTTCAGAACGATAACGGAATTTAGCAGTACATGTAAATGAACCTTCTTTCGGTTTATTTGATGTCCAACTAATATCAGAAGCAAGTACTTCATTGCTATAAAGTAACTCATTATGAAAACCTTGTTCAACTAATAAAACATTATTTTTTAAGTCTTTACCTACAACGAACCACGGGTCTCCATTTCCACCGATTCCAAGTCCATGACGTTGACCAATTGTATAATACATAAGTCCATCATGTTTACCTTTAACTTCCCCGTTCATTGTTCTCATTTCACCAGGTTGTGCAGGTAAATAATTACTTAGAAATTCTTTAAAATTACGTTCACCTATGAAGCAAATGCCAGTACTGTCTTTTTTCTTAGCTGTCGCTAAATCTGCCTCTTCAGCAATTTTACGGATTTCTGGCTTTAAATAACCTCCAAGTGGAAACATAACTTTCGATAATTGTTCTTGACCAAGTTGATTTAGGAAATAAGTTTGGTCTTTATTACTATCAATTCCGCGTAACATTTTATATTCTCCGTCACGGAACTCAACTCCAGCATAATGACCTGTCGCTACATAATCTGCTCCAAGCTCCATTGCATGTTCAAGAAATGCTTTAAACTTAATTTCTTTATTACACATAACGTCTGGATTTGGTGTTCTACCTTTTTTATATTCATCTAAGAAATAGGTAAACACTTTATCCCAATATTGCTTTTCAAAATTCACTGCATAATACGGAATTCCTATTTGATTACAAACTGCAATTACATCTTCATAATCTTCAGTTGCTGTACATACGCCAAATTCATCTGTGTCATCCCAGTTTTTCATAAAAATACCGATGACATCATATCCTTGTTGTTTCAATAAATATGCTGTTACAGATGAATCTACACCACCTGACATTCCTACTACTACGCGAGTGTCTTTTGGATCTTTTTTATTCATAAATAATATCCCCTCGCACTATAAAAATTTATATTTTAACTAATCGTTTTACAATTGAAGATACACGTTCTCCAAGTACACGGATTTGTTCGTCTGTATTTCCATAACCAAAGCTGAATCGAACCGAAGAACGTATTTTAGGTGAATCTATTCCAAACATTTCAACTAAAACATGTGACGGATCGATACTGCCAGCTGTACAAGCAGACCCGCTTGAAGCTGCTATGCCTGATAAATCAAGGTTTACCAAAAAAGATTCAATTGAAATATCTTCAAATGATAAGTTTAACACATGTGGTGCAAAAAACGATTCATTTCCATTTTTTTCAAAACGAATACCATTTTCTTTTAGAACATTCATTAAAATTTCATGGAAATGCAAATAGCTTTCTATACGTTCATCTCTTTCGATGTGAATTACTTCTACTGCTTTAGCTAATCCAACTATACCAGGAACATTTTCTGTACCTGCACGACGTTTACGCTCTTGCTGTCCGCCATATTGTAATTGTGTAAAAATTGCATTTTCACTTACATAAAGAAAACCTACACCTTTAGGTCCATTAATTTTATGTGAGGAAATGGATAAAAAGTCGACACCAAGTTCTTCAACATTAATTGGAATTAAGCCGTAAGCTTGTACTGCATCTGTATGAAAATGAGCTTTATGGTCATTAAGAAGTTCACCAATTTCTTTAATTGGTTGAACAGTTCCGATTTCATTATTAACCATCATAATTGACACTAAAATTGTATCATCACGCAGTGCTGCCTTTACATCCTCTACATTCACACGACCTGTATGATCAACAGGTAAATACGTAACCTCAAAGCCTTCCTTTTCAAGAGCCTGGCATGTATGTAATATAGCATGATGCTCGATGCTAGAGGTAATAATGTGCTTACCATATTTTTGATTCGCATAAGCAGCGCCTAAAACAGCAAGGTTATCACTTTCCGTACCACCGCTTGTAAAAATAATTTCGTTAACTTTTGATCCTATACTATTAGCACAAACCATGCGTGCAGTATCAATCTTTTGGCGAGCTTGTCGGCCGAATGAATGAATACTAGATGGATTTCCAAAAGTCTCTTGCATTTCTACAACCATCTTTTCAATTACTTCTGGATGCATTGGAGAAGTCGCAGCATGATCTACATAAATACGTTCCATTTTTATTAAATCCTTTCTTTATGAAGCGTTCACCTATATTGAACGCACTAAAATTAAATATAAAACATATATCCATTTAAATCATCAGATTCTAATTTTGCTAAATCCTCAAGACTCGTATGGTCTAGCACTTCATTAATCGCTTTTTGAACACGAGTCCATAACTCTCTTTGTGCAGGATTTTCTTCTTCAAGATTTTCGATTGGAGATAGTGAACCTTCAAGTGCAGTTATCACTTCACCTGCAGAAATTTCATTTGGTTCCTTTGTTAAAATATACCCACCATATGCCCCGCGGATACTCTTAACTAATCCTGCATTACGTAATAATGAAATAATTTGTTCTAAATAATGCTCAGAAAGATTTTGTGCTTTCGCAATACTCTTTAGTGAAATTGGTTTATCACAATATCTTTTAGCTAATTCAATCATAACTGTCAGTCCGTATCTTCCCTTAGTTGAAATCTTCATTAATTCACTCCGTTCAATAAACTGTATCTCTTATTTTTATCAGATATATCCTATTTTTAAACTGTAGTAATACAATTATTGTACACTATTTATCCTATAAATTCACATATCGGGAGAAAAATGCACTAATCCAATTGGAAAAGTGTAATTTCGTTCTTTAAGAATTAACTAATTATGTCAGTTTTTCATTATCGCTATTTTTCTAGTAATCTAAAAATCCAGAGGACAAAGAATTCTCTAATCTACAAAAAAAACACCCCTAATGTTATACAGTTTTGCTATACAACATGATAGGTGTATTATTTTCAGTCTGTTTTTTCATTTTTGCTTGCTTAACTTTTCAATTTACCAGCACGTACAAATTGAGCGGCTGCCGCTTTTTCATCGAAATCTTCAACATTTTTTCTAGATTCTTTTATGTTATTTAAAAAGCTTATGACTTGAAATTCGATACTTTTTATTTCATATTCAGTATCAGCATTTAATAAATCTTCTAATAAATCTAAATAAATGGCTTTCTCTTCGGGTGTTAGCACTAGCCTCATTACATGCCTCCTTCATCTTTTGCCAAGTAAATTATTGAAAATACTACACAATTTGCTTTGAAATATTATGCAGTGAACTTACCCTTTCCCGTTCAGTGTTAAGTGCCCTGCTTAAAAGAAAGCTTTGAGATGAGAGACCAGCTAATATACAGTATCCGATTACCATACGCATATCTTTTAACATGTTTTCTGGTATAAATAAAGAAACAAATAATGTCGCGGCTGTTGCTCCAAATAAAATATCTGCAAGAAAACCTAAATAAAAGCCTTTCTTTCGTCTCACTGGGAGCATAATCGTACCTTTGTTAAACAGGATGTGAAAAATAAATCCGGTCACTCCACCAATGACAACCGCCAGGACATAGAGCTTAACCATGTTCATCCTCCATTCTTAATTTTAGGTACAAAAAAATTCCTACTTTCGTTTCGAGAATAAGTTAATCGAAATGATCGCTAGGATTGGACAAGTTCTATATAAAATATGAACAGCTTGTTCTTATTATTATAAAAGCTTAAAAATAAATTATCAAAACAATTTGTAAAATTTATCCAATTGTGACAAAAAATAAGGTAAAAGACCTGAATTTTCATTTTAACAAATACACTACAAGACTATTTAACTATTTCTCATTACCCTTATTATGATATATTGGAATTAAAAAGAAGCTAGAGGAGGTTTTAAGTTGGCTGTACAAAGAAAATTCAAGAAAATAGTAAATCAATTACGCCACCAAGATTTATATCAGCGCGCAAAAGGCATAGACCAACTTAGAAAGTCTCTTCGTTCAGGTGCTTCTATTGAATCATTAATTTATTTATTAGAAGAAGCGGGAAGCAATTTCCCGAAATCAATAGAAGATTGGGATGATGGAAGCTACCACTTAGTTGGATTTTGTTCAGAGTTTGCACTCCAAGAATTAATAACTCCAATCGAAAAGAATTTTGAAGCATATAGTGAACGAGCAAAACTTCAAGCTCTTTATTTATTAATAAGTCTGAAATCAGAGTTAGCTAGAGATGCTTATATACGAATCATTGAAAAAAATAGTAAACAATACTCGCTTGATATCGATGTTCAATTCATTTTCGAAGAGACAGATTGGGCTCCAGAACTTGTCAAAAAACTATTATGTTTAATCGAAAATGAAGAAATTGCCATTTCAATTTTCCATCTGATTCTATTGTGTAAAAGAAATTCAATTTCTTTACCTTTTTCATCCGATGAGAACGATTATATAATCGAACAAATTAAAGTTTTGTATAAGCTTAAACGAGATTCATATTTAAAATATGATCAAGATTACAACTTAAAATATGTATACCAGGCTTGGAAGGAATCTTACCTCATCGTTCGAACAGAAATGGGTATTTCCCTTCAATTAATGCAATATTATTTTGACGATAGCATGCATGAAGATTTAAAAGAAGCTCTTGACTATAAAGATCCCTACCTAAAAGTGGATGCTGTTATTTCACTGATGGAACATGGCGTACAAATTGAAAAAGAAATCCTTGATTATTGTGCTCATAATATTGAATCTGCGGTATGGTTTTATACAAAATTAAATGAATTTTCAAAGAAAGATGTTTACACATTTACGGAAGAGCATCAATATAGCTTTGTGAAAAACAGACTGTTTCTTTATTTAATTACTCATGAAGATTTTGGTGTGATTCCCGACGAGATCGAAATTATAAAGCGTTATGACACTTCAAACTATTATGAACAAGAAGTAACTTATTATTTAACTAGATTTCGTAGTCAGCAAGAAAATTGGGAAGAAAATGATTGGATGGCCGCATATGTAGGAGCTTATATTTCTGAACAAATTCCTAGTCCTCGATTTTATGATGAAACCATTACTGCATTTACAAAGTGGGATAAATTTACTGAGGATGAACATAAAGCCCAACTTGAATTATTGAATAAAGAAGAAAACGATAAATTAGGTCAAGAAGTCATTTTGGAATCAAAGCCAAGCTGGCATTTTGGTACTTATTTTCTCGGATTTCTAACTGCTGTTAGAACCGGTACTGCTTTTGGAAATCACGATCCTATTTATTTTTTATTACTAGCTTTACTATGGATTATTTTCTTATATAAAGTGTATGCAACAATTCAACTTCGAAAAAAATCTAAATTAATTTTAACAAGTAGACAGCTAACTTTAAAAAAAGGGACGGAATTGAAGTCGATTGAGCTTCATAAGATAAACCGGATAACAATCGAACTCCGAAAATGGGGTAAAAACGAAGGTAAAATGGCAGCATATCAACGAAAAGTAAATTATATTGTTTTCTATGATAAAGATGACGAAGAGATTTTATCAATCCCTTCAACTTTTATTAAACCGGATCTACTTTTCCTTGAGATAAAATTATTAACTAGTCATTTAGTTGATTCTCCAACTTTTGAAGTGTTTGAAAATGATATAAGTGCTTAAAAGTAAGTCGAGACTCGAATCTCGACTTTTTTTATTCATGTTCCGTTCATATTAGGTTGTTATGATATTACTTAAAGATTTTATACATATTAGCAAATTAACTATCGGGGGACAGGTTTATTTATGAATGCTAAAAAAAGTTGGTGGATTTTAATTATTATTTCGCTTTGTGTCATTGTTCCATTTATGGCTCCATATTTTCTTATTGATCCAGAGAAAAGTCGTATCCAAATTAGTTCAACTTCAATTCAATATCCTGCTCTAATTACACATATCTTTTTTGCATTTATTGCTTTAATTGCTGGATTTTTACAGTTTGTAAAAAAGATTAGATCTCGTTATCCTAGAATCCATCGAATGATCGGAACTATTTACTTTACTAGCGTTTTTATAAGCGGCATTTTGTCATTGATCGTAATATTTTATATTGAAAATTTTTCAAAAGTAATGTCTTTTCTTGTTTTAGCTATCCTTTGGATTTTCACTACAATTAAAGGTATCCATAGCGCTAAGAAAAAAAATTATATTGCTCACCAACTCTGGATGACGCGAAGTTTTGGAATCACTTTAGTAGCAGTAAGTGGTCGAGTTTTAGTGCCATTTATTTTATTAGCCTACTTTTTGCTAAATGGATTGCATATACATGGTGGAAGAGCACGAATGATTGAGGAAGCACTAAATGTTAATATATGGGTAGGTTTATTAATAAATTTAATCATAATTGAGTGGATCATATTAAAAAGGAAGGTAGATTAAGCGACCAATTACGCTTTCAATCTACCTTCTCTTTTCTTAATGACTTAATTATGATTTTTCTTAAACTGCTGTAGTTTTTCAAAAATAGCGCCGTAACGTTTTTCGTTACCTGCTTCTTTTGGTTTATAGTAAACTTGATTTACTAGTCGATCTGGAAGATATTGTTGATTTACCCAACCGCCAAAATTACCTAAAGGATGATCATGTGGATAAATATAGCCAATCCCGTGTCCCATATCCTTTGCTCCAGCATAGTGGGCATCTTTTAAATGTGCTGGGATATCATCATGTAGCCCACTTCTTACATCATTTAATGCTCGATCAATTGATGTGACACTAGAATTAGATTTGGATGACAAACAGAGCTCAATTACTGCATTTGAAAGAATAATTCTTGCTTCAGGAAATCCAACTTGTTTTGCGGCTTCACAAGCCAGGACAACCTTCCATGGATCGCCAGCGAGTCCAATATCCTCATAAGCAATCACTAATAATCTTCGAATAATGCTAGTTAAATCGCCTGCTTCAATGAGCCTCGCCAAATAATAAAGTGCTGCATTTACATCACTTCCACGAATACTCTTTTGGAAACCAGACAATGTGTCATAATGAAAGTCTCCATTTTTATCATGATTAAAACCTTTTGAACGAAGAAATTCATCAATAATTTCATCTTGTACTACAATTGTTCCGTCAGACTCTTTTGTTGAACCGTATACGATTGATTCTAAAATATTTAAGGATGATCTTGCATCTCCGTTTACTCCATGGGCAATTTTTAAAATTTGTTCCTCTGAAATTTGGATTTGCAAACTCCCTAATCCTCTATCCTCATCTCTTAAAGCTTTATCTAATAATTTATATATATGTTTTGGTAAAAGCGGTTCTAATTTTAAAATGTGGTTACATCGAGATCGTATTGCACTGTTAACATCATGGTATGGATTCTCAGTTGTTGCCCCAATTAATGTGATAAATCCACTTTCTACATATGATAATAAATAATCCTGTTGCAGCTTTGACCAACGATGAATTTCATCTGCAAAAAGAATGATCTCACCGAACATTTTCGCCTCATGAACAATATCCTCAAGTTCTTTTTTACCAGAAGTAGTCGCATTTACAGTTACAAACCGTTTATCAACAGTTCCAGCAATTGCATGGGCAAACGATGTCTTACCTATTCCAGGTTCCCCGTGTATTAACATTGAAGGAACTCGTCCGTTATGTATTAAACGATATAACGCTGATTCTTTTCCGATTATTTTTTCCTGACCAATTAATTCATCAATCGTTCTTGGTCTCATTCGGTATGCTAGAGGTTCATGACTCATTTTTCTCCCGTTGCCAAAAACTTATAAAAATCAATAAATATAAATTATTTTTTATAGATTTTGTTTATTTCCCTGTTCTACGTGCCCGATTTTGCCGATGCTAATTTCGTTTGGTTTAACACTCCAAGGGCGTAAATTCGGATACAACGAATCCTACATATTAGTAATGACGTCTAAGTGTCTTTATATCGTGACATGTTGATCGCTACGTTTAAATCGTGATTGATTACATAACCGGATTCACATTTGTAATTTCGGTCTGATAGTTTTAAATCAGATTTCTTATTTCAACACTTGAACACGTTTAGAAGAGGGGTACCATAAATCAGCTTCAATAAAATCAATGCCAAATTTTTCACACTTATATTGAATTTGGCGTTTGAATTTAAATAAACACTGCTTCGCAATTGCTTTTGAAAGGTGCTTATTCTTCATCATCCTTTTAATATGTAGAATTTCCATTACGATGCGATATGGTTTGGTTTTCACGATCTCGCTCGTGGATTGATTAAGATGATTTTGTCTGATATTTGTCAACCTTCTATGGAGGTGTTGTATCTTCTTTTCGATTTTTATAATGTTGCTCGTTTTGACGAAACGGTTTCCCTCCTTATTCATTTCATATTTACGAGAAATTTGACGTTGCAACCTACGTATGCGTTTCTCTGCACTTCTAACAGCTCTTGTCTTGTTTATATTTTTCCTAGTGCCATCTGAACAAACGGCTAACTCTTTTACCCCAACATCAATACCAAGTGAAATATCTGTCAGTTCAACAATTGATTTTGATTCTTCAATGCCGACAGAAATATACCAGTATTTTCCGTCGTGACTAATTCTAGGAGTATAGTATTTTTCAACTGGTATACATTCAGAAACTACAACCCAACCAACCTTCTCAATCAATACTTTATTTCCATCTACTTTCAACTTCACATTATCGTTATAAAAAGATGGTTTCGAGTTTTTTCTACTTTTGAATCGTGGTTGATCAGTTAACCCTTTAAAGAATTTTTTATACGCTTCACAAAGATCTTTTATCGCTTGTTTTGTATTATTACTCGATACTTCATACAACCAAGAAAATTCAACAGTTTGTTTTAATACAGTTAATTCCTTTCTCAATCGGCCATCAGAAATAAATGTCCCACCTGCTTTATAATTTATTTCTTGCTTAGCCAGTGCCCAATTATATGCCCTGCGAGCTGTACCAACTGATTTCCATAATTGTATTTCTTGTTCTTTAGTTGGTTTTAATCTCACTCTCTTCGCATGTATCATTGTTTTTTTTAAATATTTAAGAGTTTGCTCAGTTCTAGCTTTGGATTCATCTTTCAAATTACTCACCTCATGTATATTTAAACACAATGAGTGATTTGCAATTAGAACAAATTATGATATTTTTTTATATTTATCAATTTAAATTAATGGTAATTAGCCTATCCTTTTTAACTCTTTTTACTATTGTAATTGAATTGGAAACATTTTTCATCTGCACCCCGCAAATATTTCTTTTTACTAATCATTTATTTGGTGAAGATAATAATAGTTGAAATAAAGAAGGTGAAAAAATGAATGCCCCAAAAACAAAATGGTCACTGGAAGATGAAAACACATTAATTGAACTAGTTGAAAAATACGAAAGCAAAGGTAAATCAAAGCAAGAAGCATTTGAAATGGTAGCAAATATTATTAATCGGACTAAGACAGCATGTGCGTCTAGATACCGAAAACTATCAAAAGATCAATTTAAAGAAATAAACAAACCTAAAGAAGTTACCAAATTAAATAACCCTATAAATCCTCCTTCAATGAATATTGAAATGGTCATCCAATTCTTAATGAATTTCGAACAAAAGCATAAATCTTCGGAGGAAAATAGGCAGTTAAAAGAAAGAGTAGTAAGATTAAAAATTGAAAATGAAAATTTAAACAAAAAAATTGTTAATCTAAAAACATTAATCCAAAAGAAACAAAATGTATTAATCAATCTAACAGATTTGGGCTATTAGTTATTTCTTTAATTGGACGTCAATTTGTGAGAGGACGTAAAAATGGTGCCAAAAATGAGAAGGATTTAAATAGATAATCCATTACCCTATACGGTAATGTTTCCGAGTAGCCTAAAAACCCCCAATAAATATGGGGGTCTCAGTATGTAGACAAAGTACTATAATTTGATTTTCAGACTGATTGCAAGCGCTTGTCTTTCGAGGCGCGAAGCCTGGTGAGGAGCGGAGTTACCCTAGACGGTAATGAGCACCGCAGACAGGCGAAGTAACGA
>Ga0209147_100293_pt1 | contig 42268 bp, 39 predicted proteins | sample AraplaCol_mLB_r2_FD_184278 | JGI IMG/M metagenome (GOLD analysis project Ga0209147, IMG submission 184278) | Arabidopsis root microbial communities from North Carolina, USA - plate scrape CL_Col_mLB_r2 (SPAdes) (version 2) | ecosystem: Host-associated > Plants > Roots > Endosphere | place: USA... | reverse complement strand
GCTATAGAAAGCTTAAACCTGATTTTTCAAGAGTAATAAAACTGTAATAGAATTTCTGTTCAATTCCTGTATAGTTAAGAAAGGATAAAAATAAAAACAACAGGTGAAGCAAACGATGAATACAAGCCACTGGAATGAATCAGCAGCACATTTACTAGAAAGGTGGATACAGCTATATAAAGAAAAAACATTTCTTATTGAAGAAACGGAATCTTTAAACATGCTAAAAGAAGAAGTAGACGGGATGGACAAAGAAAAATTTCTCTCCATAGTAGAACGTCATCTGCAGAAAGTGTATGACGAATTGGAAAAAGAACGTACAGATTCTAACATAAATAACATTGAATATACGATGTTAACGTTTCTTTCAAGCGATTATCCGGAGTGCATAAACAAGCGTCAAAGCAATATGAGACAGATTGAACAGTTAACAAATATACATAGGAATGTGACAGAGCTTTTCGGAAAAGAACTCATTTCTGAGGCGGATATGGTAGCGTTTAGAAACGACTTTTTTCAACTAACAGAAAAACACGCTAACACGTCATCGTTAAAAGAAATCAATGAAAGCTGGAATGTATATTTGCCAGCATTCATTGACTTTCAAAAAAAGCATGAACATGTAAAACAAGCGATAGCCACAGTACTCGAAGAAGACAAGAGCTTAAAGCAAGAGTGGAAGCAGCTAAGCAAAAATAAAGTAGTGACCAAACAAAAAGCGACCGCCTTTCGCACAAAGCAGCATGAGCTAAATGAAAGTATCCGAAAAGCAACAAATGCACAAAAACAATTACTCGAACTGCACTGGCCTGATGTTCGCAGCCAGTTTGATGCGCTACAAGAAAAAATGAGTAAGAGTCTTTCTACTATATTAAAAGAAACGGAATGCAGTATGGAAGTCATTAGCCAAAACGATGCAAATGAACATGCCAAGTTAAAGCAATCACTTAACGACCTACATGCAGTCCACAAAGTCGATGCTCATCAAACGTGGTTATCGGCTTTTATTAAAAAATCACGACCATTTTTTAACGAACTGAGTGAAGATATCAAGGTTACTCGATGTCGAGAGCTATGGAATCGAATTTACGGCATGTATAAAGGAATAGCAGTAAATGAATTCATTGTTGCATATGAAGAATTTTTAGCACTTCAGCCGCTTGGGAGTGTAACAAGCATGGAAATACCAAAACCATTAGCTCGGTTAAAGGTAGATATAAAACCTGTTACGCTGCCATCCTACGCAGACTTTCCCGTGCTCAAAAAGCAGCAATCATCACGACGCACTTTTCCTATTTTAATAGGAGGTGCTATCGCCCTTGTCTTATTGCTGACGATTGTATATATGAATTTTGATAATCAAACGGTAGAAACAAGCTCAAACATAAAAGCTACGGTCAGCACGCAGTCGTTAAAAAATGAACAGCCTAAGCCAGATGCTGTAAGCAAAACGGGTCTTGAAAACTTTTTTATTTCTTATAAAGCTGCTTACTTTTCAAGCTTAAACAGCGGAGACTTTAGTGGGATGGCGCCTTATATTGACTCGGGTCAGCCAGTTTATAAACAGCTAAAAAGCTATATCACATCACTTGCCGGAAAAAACGTATCGTTTGCTAACGATCAGTTTCTAGTGAAAAAGACAGAATCACATGACGACGGAACCTACGACATTTATACAAGCGAAGTATACACGTTCACCGACTCATATGATGCAAGCACGCAGTTTAAAAAAGAAAGAATTTATCATGTGAAAGCTGCTAGCAAAGACAAACTTCAAATTACTAAAATTGATACATTAACAGATGAGCAGACGCCGGTGGAGGAGTGAACGGTTTCTGAGAGATTATGAACAACCGCTAGTTCCTTTTTGGAGCTAGCGGTTGTTGTGGTTGGTTGGTGTGATTGAGGTTAGGGTGATTTCTACGCTGCCAGCGTGGATATCTTATCATAAAAAGTCCAAATAGGTGCAATAAAAACAAAAAGTTCATTTATAGTACAATTGTATTAATTCCAGTTTTTCTCGATAAAATGAAACGCAGGTCGTAAATTAGTTTTATTAGCAATTGAAATAAGAGCGGGCACCACTGAAGGATCCGTTTTAGAGAAATTAGGAATCCTCGGATTTAACCGAAAAAAATGTTCGCCTAAAAGCTCAGAGCTGACCATTGATTCATAATAGCTCGATCCACCAGAGATAATCTGAAGAAACGGCAGTAACGGTTCATTAGGAGACCGGTCTAAAAGGACTCCCCAATTTGGCGGAAGGTCCTCCATATCTTCTGGTCGTATGTTATCCGCACTTACCATTCCCCATCCTTTTGTATCTCTTCTTAATTGAGTTGGCTGCTCACCTGTTCCGATGGATAATACGGCAATTTGATCCAACGGCTGTTTTGCTTTCCCTACTGCAAACGCGATACTAGCTGTACTGGTATTAGTTGCTACTGTATACCCATCCACGTAGTTTTGATAAGCTCTTTGCGTTGCGGGAGCACCGCTGCTCCGCAGGATTACGTCACTCGCTTTTTCATTAAGATAAGGGGAACCAGGAAAGTTGTGGAATAACACTGGATTCCAACGATTCAGATCCGGTGAAAATAAGTGGAATGCAGGCACAACAATTCGTTTCTTTAAGTCTCTAAGGCGAAGGTCTCGGGGGAAAAATGTTCGTATGGCTTTAATAAAACCAGAATAGGGTAGTTGCTGGTTAAAGACAGGTCCGCCCGGTCGGGAAACGCTGAACGCTGGTAAGATGTGATCTTTGAAAAACTGAAACGTTTCCTCTGGTGATCTTCCGCTTGCTAATGCAAGAGCGGTGAATGAACCAATTGAATTTCCTGAAAAAACATTGGTTTCACTAATTAACTTTGGGTTTTGATGAGCCAATCTATTCAAAAGCTGTAAACTTAAAGCCCCTAAAGTACCGCCTCCATCAAAGGTCATAATCCGATATTTTGTCAAAGGTGATTTCTCCTTTCAAATCCCATGAGAGTATTCTGTATATGTTTATTTTATGTGTTGTAAAGGTATGATTATCTCTTTTGCGGATTCTTCAGGGTTCAAGTTATGCAGATAAGCATAAGAGGAACCCCTCTAGTAAGTTTTCTACTCTCTATTTCTCCCCTTTAAACTGTGTGTCTTTTTTGAAGAAAATTCATAGGATATAGCATCTTATCTGTATTATGTGAGAAAGGGGTTATATCGTGGAGGAAACAAAGCTTACTGGACGAATCGTTACACCTGATGATGCGGAATACGATCAGGCTAGAATAAATAATAATTTAGGTGTGCCTAAATTTCCGAGAATAATTGTATTTTGTCAGAATACAAACGATGTAGTAAATGCATTGAAGTGGGTAAAGGAAAATCATGTCCCATTTCGAATAAGGAGCGGTAGGCATAGCTATGAAAATTTTTCACTAGTAAACGGTGGATTAGTGATTGATGTTAGTGAAATGGATAGAATCACGTTCAACTCTAAAGGCATGACAGCAAAAATAGAAGCAGGAGCTAATCTAGGGAAAGTATATAATGAATTATGGAAAAAAGGAACGACTATCCCTGCAGGAACGGAAAGCAGTGTAGGTCTTTTAGGCCTTGTGCTTGGCGGAGGAATTGGGATGTTATCAAGGTTGTTTGGGCTTGCCTGTGATAATTTGCTTGAAGTTGAAATGGCTATCGTAAATGAACAGAGAGAAGTTGAGCTCATTAAGGCAAATAAAAATCACAACAGTGATCTCTTTTGGGCTTGTTGTGGAGGCGGGGGCGGAAACTTTGGTGTTGTTACGTCCCTTACATTCAAGGTGCAGCCTATCTCAAAGGTGTCAATCTTCTCAATTACATGGGAATGGGAAGATTTTGAAGCTGCTTTTGATGCATGGCAGCACTGGGCCACAAATGCCGATAAGCGCTTAACTTCGGAGATTGAGTTAAAATCGAAAGAAGCAAATCAGATTATTGCTCAAGGTGAATTCGTTGGTTCATCATTCAAGTTGAAGGAACTTCTGCAGCCTTTAATAGATGTTGGGTGTCCTAAAAAAGTAGTAATAAAGGAAGTTTCGTATATTGAAGCTGTACAATTTTTTGACGATCCGAGCGGAAACCAACCCGCCCCTCGAAAAAGGTCAGGTTCTTTTCTTAATAAACCTTTTCCAAAAGAGGCCATTTTAACAATGAAGCATTTTTTAGAAAATGCTCCGAATGAAAAATCTAGTATTTGGCACCAGTCTCTTGGAGGAGCAGTAGAGGAAGTGGGCTCTAATGAAACGGCCTTTTATTATAGAGATGCTATTATCGCACAGGAGTACCTTGCTACATGGAGCCATCCTTCAGAAGAGAGAGCAAACATTCGCTGGATTGAAGAATTAAGAAATGCTTTATCGAGATATACAACTGGAGATTACGTGAACTGGCCGGACCGGTTCATCAGAGATTGGCCAACGGCGTATTATGGAGAGAATTTTAAAAAGCTTCGAGAAGTGAAACGAGCATATGATCCGTGCAATCTATTTCATTTCCCTCAAAGCATCCCGCCGTTTATTAACTGGTTTTAAAGAGCGTCTTTCAAGTCGGAGAGCCAAATAATACCCACCTTAAATGAGGTGGTTTTTTGTGTACATTGCCTTTTCCTGAGAGAGTGAAAAAGGCAGCAAACGATAGTAAGCGGTTATTTTACCATTGGGCGACTATATTATAAGGAGAAACATACATAAATTTTATAAACATTGACATTCCCTTCCAAACGGCATACAATAGCTACTAATAAAAGCACACAAATTCGTTGAAGAGAATCAGTACGTTGCAAGTTTGTTCCACAGAGAGCTGGTGATAGCTGAAAGCCAGTGTTCAAGCGGCAGCGGAATATCCTCTCTGAGAAGTCAAACTGAACGATAAGTAAGTTTGAACGGTAGTCTACCGTTAAAAAGAACGCGTATGATTGTACGTTGCTGAGTGCTATTGATGAACGGATCAATAGAAGCCAGGGTGGTACCGCGGTTAAAACCCGTCCCTAGTCATAGGGACGGGTTTCTTTGTGTGCTTTTAACTTTAAAAGGAGTGGTATCACATGAAAGAAGTGAATGTAAGGGAGTCTTCGCAAGAGCGCGAACAGCGTATCCAGCAGCAGTGGCAAAAGGGAAATGTGTTTCACCAGTCGGTTGAAAACCGAGAAGGGCACCCGTCGTTTGTATTTTATGAAGGGCCTCCAACAGCAAACGGTCTTCCTCACGTAGGGCACGCGCTTGGCCGAACCATTAAAGACGTTGTGGCTCGTTATAAGACGATGACAGGGCATCAAGTGATCCGAAAAGCAGGCTGGGATACGCACGGACTGCCGGTAGAGCTCGGTGTCGAAAAGAAGCTCGGAATTTCAGGGAAGCATGACATTGAAAAATACGGCGTAGAAGCTTTTATCAACAAGTGTAAGGAAAGTGTGTTTGTGTATGAAAAGCAGTGGCGCACGTTCACGGAGCAGCTTGGCTATTGGGTTGATATGGAAGACCCTTACATCACCTTGGAGAATTCATACATTGAAAGTGTATGGAACGTGCTTGGCACGATTCATGAAAAAGGACTTCTTTATAAAGGCCACCGCGTTTCACCTTACTGCCCGAGCTGTCAAACGTCGCTGAGTTCACATGAAGTAGCGCAAGGGTATAAAGATGTAAAAGATTTAACGGTAACGGTGAAATTTAAAGTGAAAAACCGCGATAATGAGTATTTTTTAGGCTGGACGACAACGCCTTGGACGCTTCCATCAAACGTAGCGCTTGCGGTGCATGAAGAAATGAACTACGTGCGCGCCGAGCAAGGCGGCAGCGTGTATATAGTGGCAGAAGCGCTCGCAGACAAAGTGTTAAAAGGAGAGTATACCGTTTTATCTCAGCATAAAGGAAATGAGTTAAAAGGGATGTCGTATGAGCCGCCGTTTAATTTTGTGAAAGTGGAAAAAGGGCATGAAGTGGTAACGGCTGATTATGTAACGGACCAGAGCGGAACGGGGGTTGTTCATTTAGCACCTGCTTACGGGGAAGATGATTACAGAGTTGTAAAAGAAAACGGCTTTTCATTTGTGAACGTGGTGGATGAAAAAGGACAGTATACGGCTGAAGTGTCGCCGTTTCAAGGACGTTTTGTAAAAGACTGCGACGTTGATATCGTGCGCTACTTAGCAAATCAAGACGTGCTGTATCATAAAGAAAAGCATGAGCACAGCTATCCGTTTTGCTGGCGATGCGACTCGCCGCTTCTTTATTACGCAAATGAAAGCTGGTTTATCCAAACGACGGCGTTGAAGGAACAGTTTTTGAAAAACAATGAAAGCGTGACGTGGTACCCGGATCATATCAAGCACGGTCGCTTTGGCAACTTTTTAGAAAATATGGTGGATTGGAACATCAGCAGAAAACGCTACTGGGGAACGCCGCTGAACGTATGGGAATGCGAGGGGTGTCAGCATCAAGTAGCGCCAAAAAGCATCAAAGAGCTTCAGAAACATGCGTCTCATTCCGTGGATGACAGCATTGAACTTCATAAGCCGTATGTAGATGACGTGCAGCTAACGTGTCCGGTCTGCAGCGGAAAAATGAAGCGAACGCCCGAAGTGATTGACGTTTGGTTTGACAGCGGGTCGATGCCGTTTGCACAGTATCACTATCCGTTTGAAAACAGCGAACTGTTCCAAAAACAGTTTCCAGCAGACGTTATCGCAGAAGGAATTGATCAAACGCGCGGCTGGTTTTACAGCTTGATGGCAGTTTCAACGCTGTTTACAGGAAAAGCACCGTATAAGCGCGTTTTGTCTCTTGGTCACGTCTTAGATGAAAACGGTCAAAAGATGTCTAAAAGTAAAGGAAATGCGCTAGACCCTGTTGATCTTATTCATACATTTGGTGCCGATGCGCTTAGATGGGCGCTTTTAGCAGACAGTGCGCCTTGGAATCCGAAGAAGTTTTCAGAGCGCGTCGTGCAAGAAGCGAAGTCAAAAGTGATTGATACACTTGTGAACGTGTACGGCTTTTACGTTCTGTACGCCAAACTTGACGGCTATGACCCGAAGCAAACGTATGAATTGAAAAAAACAAAATTGGATGAGTGGATTCTTTCGCGTTTGCACAGCACGGTTAAGCGAACAACAGCACATCTTGAAGATTACGGGTTTACAAGCGCTGCTCGTGAAATCGCGGCATTTATTGAAGAGCTAAGCAACTGGTATGTACGGCGTTCCCGCGACCGTTTTTGGTCAGAAGGAATGGACGGAGAAAAAGCAGCGGCTTACGATACGCTTCACGAAGTGTTAGTGAAGGTAAGTCAGCTGTTAGCACCGTTTACGCCGTTTGTTGCGGATGATGTTCATGAAAATCTAACAGGGAAAAGCGTTCATTTAGCAGACTATCCTGTGTATGATCAAACGAAAGTGAACGAAAAGCTGGAAAAAGAAATGGCAGCGGTGCTTCAAGTAGTGGAACTAGGTCGAAGCATTCGAAATACGCATTCGTTAAAAGTAAAGCAGCCTCTGCAAAGTCTTTCGCTTGTGGTAACGGAAGAAGATGTAGAGTGGAAAGCATATCGTGATGTCATCAAAGATGAGCTGAATGTAAAGAACTTTAACGTTGAGCAAGACGACGACAAACTTGTTTCATACGTATTAAAACTTGATTTTAAAGAGGCTGGACCAAAGTTTGGAAAACAAGTGAATGAGGTCAACCAAACGTTAAAAAACCTTTCAGAAAATCAAGGAAAAGCGTTTGTTGAACAAGGCAAGCTAAGTGTTACGCTTGCTTCAGGAGAAAACTTAACGCTTGAAACGGCAGACGTACTTGTTGAAAAAGTGCCAAAAGAAGGTTTTGCAGTTGCATCAAACGGCACGTACACTGCGGTGTTGGATACGGCGTTAACCGAAGAACTCGTGCAGGAAGGAGTCGCTCGTGAAGTAATTCGAGCGGTTCAAGACTATCGTAAAAAGCTGGATTTACCCGTGAATTTACGTATCGATTTGGAGCTTAGCGGAGACGAAGAAGTGCAGAAAGCCATGGCGAAGTTTGAAACGCTGCTTCAAGAAAATCTTCTGCTGCACAGTCTCAGTGTGAAAGAAGCTATCAAAAACGGAGAGACGGTAAAAGTCGGAACAAAGCAAGTTACGCTTCGCGTTTTAAATCAGAACTGATAAAAAGCACTTACCTCATAGCGGGTAAGTGCTTTTTTACCTTTAATCAAACTGCCCGAGAACGTTCTTAAGACTCGGCCAAACAATTTCAAAAGGAGCCGCTAACACATACTCTTTTCCGTTTTCATCTTTAAAGTGTTGAACAAAACGGTATTTTCCTACTTTGTAGTTAGGAGTTGCGATATCTAGTTTGAGTGAGTTCCCTGGCTTCAGCGTGACAGTTTTATCAGGGAACTCTAATTCGTTTAGCACAACTTTGTACCACTTGCCGTCTTTTAAGTGATCCGCCGTATTTTCGTAAGGAATTGTTAAGGGATGCGTCGAATTGTTTTGAATAACAAAAAAGCCAAACTGCGTTTTATCGTATTTTTTACTCACAGCAGATAGCGTAATAGTTCCCCCGTCAGTGTTAATGGAAGATGGGATGTTTTTTTCTTGTTTGGCTCCTAGTTCCATTTTTTGACCGTTATAATCGATATAGCCAAAGATACAAAACAAAATAATGAAAATGCCTAGTATTAGTAAAAGTGTTCGTACTATTTTCAAAAGCTTTGCACCACCTTTTTTTCACTCTTCCATTATACTGAAAACCATCTATTGGAAATAGTGTTAATTTCCATTTTTTATATCATTTTTTTGAAAGGGAGAATTGAAATGAGACAAATTATAGCCATGGGCGGCGGAGGTTTTTCGATGGAGCCGGATAACTTGCTGCTGGACCAATACATACTTTCACAAGCTCATACAGATGTGCCGAAAATCTGCTTTATCCCTACAGCAAGCGGAGATGCGGATAATTATATAGAAAGGTTTTATGAAGCGTTTGAGAAGTTAATATGCACACCGTCTCATTTAGCGCTTTTTTCTCAAAACTTTATAAATTTAAAAGCATATGTGCTGCAGCAAGATATTTTGTATGTAGGCGGCGGTAATACAAGGAATATGCTTTCTTTATGAAAAGAGTGAGGACTGGATACGATTTTAAAAGAGGCTTATGAAAAAGGAGTGATCTTAGCAGGAATAAGCGCAGGTTCACTTTGCTGGTTTGAAGAAGGCGTCACTGATTCAATGAACAACAATTTGTCTAAAATCGACTGTTTAGGATTTTTAACGGGAAGTAACTGTCCTCACTACGATGGAGAAAGCAATCGAAGACCGTCGTATCATGAGTTAATTGCAAGCGGAGAAATGAAAGAAGGCTACGCTGTAGATGACGGAGTCGCGCTGCATTTTAAAGACGAAAAGCTATCCGTATCAGTTGGCTCAAGACCAACAGCAAAAGCCTATGCTGTTGATCGAAAAGAGGAAGAAGTAGTTGAACGTGAGCTTCCGGTGACCTATTTAGGTAATGGCAAGCAATAAATGGCCGCTTTCCATGTTTCTCTGTATAAAATTGAGCTTATTCGTACATATATAAGCAGAGACTCTATATAGGAGGTTACTTCAGTGAGTTATGAACGATACTGGGGAAACATACATGAACAAAGCGATAAGCTGCAGAAGTTATTATCGTCGTATTGGCATCAGTATTCAGATTTTGGGAACTGGCAGTTTTGGGTGGTACTTGCTTCGCTCGTTCTTCCTCTTGTGTTGTTATATTTTACCGCAGACCGGACACGGATCTTTGAGGTGTTTTTCTTCGGTTACACAGTGCATATGCTTTGGGCATATATTGATATTGCACTTGGGAGAAGCGGTCATTTAACGCACACGTTTTTCTTAACGCCGCTGCTTCCAAACGCAACAAATATTACCGCCTCTATTTTGCCGGTAGGCTTTCTGCTACTTTATCAATATTGTACGAATCACCAAAAGAATTTTTATCTGTATACGATTCTGCTGAGCGCTGTTTTTTCATTTGGGCTGGCGCCTCTTGAACACCATTTTAAATTTATTGATTCAAGAAAAGGAATGAGCTTGTTCTATATTTTTCTTATTGATATAGGAATAACATTAGTGGCGTACTGGATTACAAGGTTGCTTGTAAAAGCGAAAGCCGCAGCCTATCGTAAAGCGGAAAAAGAACGCTGAAAAAATGTTTCAAAATGAGTAGTTAAGGGTATACATACACTTAAGACAAATCGAGGTGAAAAAATTGTATTACTATCGCATTTCAGAAGGACAAGACGAAATGTACTCTGAGACAATTGTTGTCCATGAAGAACAGTTTGATCAAGGTACATTCGAAGAAATGGTGAAAGAAGCGATGGTCGATAAGCCCGGCAAAATCGACCAGGTGGACATTGTGAAATATTTAATTGGACATTATCATTTCCAAGTTGCATATATTGAAGCCGCCTTTCATAGCACGTATATAGAAGAACAATAATGTTATGTATTCGTTAAGAAACCCCGTTGCATTGGCAGCGGGGTTTTTTTGTTTCTACCAGTACCGATAGTGATAGGGGCTTTGAGGGTGATAGTAGGGATTCTGAGGCGAAGGATACGTATAAGGAGCCGTGTGATAGTAGGCTGGGCCAGCTTGTTTTTCCTTTTTATAGTGTTCTTTTTCTCCGCATTCGTCCGTTGGTCCAATCACGATGGTTTGATTTTTTAACGGAGCCAGCGTTTTCTTTAGTTGCTCCGGATCTAAGCAGTACGTGTGAGCAAGGACTTCAATAGGCGTCTTATTTAAAATATCCGATCCAAAAATGTATTCCGGATACGGAGCGTCAAAAATAGCGAGTAAATGCGTATTGTCTTCAGACGCAATTTCCCAGTGCCACCAGCCTTGAGGAATATTAGCCACTTGACCTGGAGTAATCGGAATATTTGTCACTTCGTTGTTAAACGGATTGATTAATGAAACGACGGCTGAGCCTGAAATGCAGTAAACAAGCTCAGCGGCATTTTGATGGTAGTGAGGTTCGACTACGCGACTTTTGCTTAAGTAGATATCGAGTAACGATACGTTTCCAAGAGTATTTAGCACATCTCTTCCTAGCCGGTTAATATAGTTTTCATCATTGCGCGTATTAAGTCTGTTTTTGTTCAAATCGGAAAAGTATTGTACGTTTGGATTATTATAATCCATATAGGGCGTTGACAACGGTCTCCAGCTCCGATCTTTGAATTTTTTATGATGCTGTATCGTATGTGAAGAGTTTTATTTCGTGACAGAAGCCTAGGAGGATATGTAGGTAAGGCCTATTTTTGATAAGGTGTACAAACATTTGTCCACTGATTTTCATACACTGTAATAGGTTCTTTTTTACAGAGCCATGATCAATGTCAGACGTATACGACGGATCATTTTGAGGAAAGTGAGTTGCAGAGCTGTTGCTTGATCAATATGAAAAAATAAATAGTACGTATGAGAAGCTGGACGAACTTCAGCTACCGTTTAATAAGCCCGTTTTAGTCGCGGTCGAGTGGAACGGAGTGCTGTTTGAGTTTTTAATAAGGCTGAAAAGAGAGTCTTCTCATTTGCTTGTGTTTGGATCAGGAGGAGGGGCAAGTCAAGAAATGCCGGCAGGACCTCCATATTTTCAGCGGCATTCGTGGATGAATGAATTCCAAGATTCGATTATTTATTACAACGACCCCACGCTTTATTTAGGAAAAGTGTCACTTGCATGGGGACAAGGGACAAGCGACCGTTTTTATTTAAAAGACATTGCGGTTTTAATTGAAAAGTTCATGAAAAAAGTACAGGTAAATTCGTCTAACGTGCTATTTTACGGATCATCGGGCGGCGGCTTTATGTCGATGTTTTTAGCGGGGTACGTAAAAGGAGCAAAAGCGCTTGTCAACAATCCGCAGACTTGCTTGACCAAGTGGCTGAAAACGCCGGTTCGGCAAGTGTTTAATTTATCTTATCCGGACTTGACAGAAGATGAAGTGATCGCCTCATACGGTGAGCGAATTAACGTAGTGAAGTTTTTTCGCCATATTAACTATGTGCCGAAGGTGTATTACTTGCAAAACGGGGCGTTTGAATACGATATGAACAATCACTTGCTGCCATTTTTAACGGATTTGCAGGATATGCCAGACGACTGTGAAATTAATAATATAAAAGTGGAGCTCTATTATAACCCAAAGCTGAAGCATGCGGCTGTTAGTAAGCAAGAAACGATTGACTATGTGAATATGGCGAAGAAGATATAAGAAAAAAGGCAAGAGTTTGTTTTTTAAGGAGCTCTTGCTTTTTCATGTCGAATTTTCTAACTCAATAGATACAAGTAGGAAGTTATGTTGCTTTTTCTTTTGAATATGATAGTGAAGATGAGGTGTAAGGAGGGAAAGTATGGCCGATCAAGATGAGAGAAAAAGATACTTAATGGAAGTTCAGACCTGGCTTGAACAAGTATGTGATCCTGTATTTGAAGAAGCCATTACAGAAGTAGATATAACGTCATATATAACGCGCACGCAAGAAGATGTTCTTGAATATTTAAGCGAAGAAGATGTTAACGAATATACGTTAGAAGAAATCAATAATGCAGTACGGCATATTGATAAGGTTTTAAAAGAGCGGCTTGGAGACGACGGCAGGGAGCGAGAATCGATAGCGCCAGGGAAGCACGAGCTGCCGCCGCTTGGCTATAGCTATTCAGCTCTTGAACCGTATATTAACCGGGAAATCATGCGTCTTCATCACAGCAAGCATCACCAAAGCTATGTCGATGGATTAAATAAAGCAGAGCTCATGCTGCAGCAAGCCCGTAACACAAACAATTTTGACCTCATAAAACATTGGGAACGGGAAGCTTCTTTTCATGGCTCCGGTCATTACTTACACACAATCTTTTGGGAGATTATGAGTCCAGAAGGAGGAGGACGACCGAGGCGGCAGCTGCTGCAGCAGCTTCAAAAAGACTTTGGCAGCTATGAGAAGTTTATGATGCACTTTTCTCAAGCCGCTAAAAAAGTAGAAGGCGTGGGGTGGGCCATCTTAGTATGGTCGCCGCGTTCGCGAAAGCTTGAAGTCTTGCAAGCTGAGCGCCATCAGCTTCTCACGCAGTGGGATACGATTCCGCTGCTCGTATTAGACGTATGGGAACACGCGTATTATTTACAGTACAAAAATGAACGTGATCCGTACGTGGATAATTGGTGGAAAATCGTTTACTGGCCGAACGTAGAAAAAAGATTTGAAGCAGCCAGAATGCTTCAGTGGCAGCCGTATTAACAAGTATTGCAGGTATTTTAATTTCAAATAAAAAGGCTATGATAAAAGCATTTTAGTTGAAGGAAAATCCGAACGGTGAATTGAGATTCTTGATGGAGAATCCAACTCGTTCGGATTTTTTATTGTTATGGCGGTGATATATGTATGCGCTTCTAGCAGTTGATTGGAGAGCAAGACGAAGACTCCTGCGGAAATAGTGGAATAGATGAGACCCCGCAGGAGCGCAAGCGACGAGGAGGCTCATCAGCCATCCGCGGAAAGCGAAGTCTTGCACGGAAATCAGCAGCGGTGTAAAAAGTGATTTTATTAAGCTCCTTTAGCGCATTTATTAATTTTAAATAAACTATGTTCTAAATAACCAATATAAAATAAAGTCTAAGCCTCTAGAACCAGTAAAATGTTACAAATGAAATAATCCATTATAAATGTGTGTAAATGCACCGTCATATACCTAAATATGTATGTTTTTGAAGAGTGAAGGTGATTAATTTACTAGTTTAAAAGGAAGAATCTTTATTTTTACTGTAACTAAACTATCAAACTATTGACATGCTACTGAAATATAACTGTAATATTCATGTGTTATTTTTTATGTATTGGTAGATAAAGGGGAAATCAATTACATGAAAAAGACAATGATTACGTTCAGTTTAGTTCTAATGTCACTGTTCGGAGTGGCAAGTGGTGCATCAGCTGCAACAAATACATATACAGTAAAAAGCGGAGATTCGCTATACAAAATTGCAAAGACATATAAAGTATCGGTTAGTCAGCTGAAACAGTGGAATAACTTAAAGTCAGACAGCATTCATCCGAAACAAGTATTAAAGATATCTCAAGTAAAATCAAGCACGCCTGCTAAAGCAGCGCCTGCGAAGTCTTCAAATGTTGTGAAAGAATTTAGAGTAACAGCAACAGCGTACACAGCGAACTGCAAAGGCTGCAGTGGAAAAACGGCGATTGGAATCGATTTAAAAAAGAATCCAAATCAAAAAGTTATTTCTGTCGATCCAAAAGTGATTAAGCTTGGTTCAAAAGTATACGTAGAAGGTTATGGCACGGCAATCGCAGCTGATACGGGCGGCGCGATTAAAGGAAATAAAATTGACGTTCTTCTTCCTTCTCAAAAAGAAGCGTTAAAATGGGGAAGAAAAACAGTAAAAGTTCAAATCTTAAAATAAGTATTTCTTAAGGAAATGAGAGCCTTCGTTGAAGGGCTCTCATTTTTTTCTTCATTAAAGGGCATGCTACTTTATATATACTGATGGAAAAGTTTTACGAAAATGATCATATTTGTTGACAAATATTTCGGAAACGGATATATTTATTCGGTATATAATTAAGTTCATTAAATATTCGTGACATAAATTAATAGAATGAACACATAAAATATATTCTTAACCTGTTTGTCATCTGAAGATTTACATACAGATAATTTTAAAGGGAAAGGTCTTGTTAAAATGAATACACAAACACAACAGTCCGATCAAGCCCGAACTCGGTCTATTTTTGGCGTAATGATAATGGGAGCGCTCGTCGCTTTTTTAAATCAAACGCTGATTAACATTGCGCTTCCGCAAATGATGGATCATTTCCATGTAACGGCGGCTACGGGCAACTGGTTAACAACCATCTTTATGTTAGTAAACGGAATTGTTATTCCAATTACAGCATTTTTAATGAATCGATTTACTACGAGGCAGCTGTATATTACAGCAATGGGGCTGTTTACAGTAGGAACACTGCTTTGCGGTATTGCACCGACATTTTCCGTTATTTTAGTGGGACGCGTCGTGCAAGCAGCAGGAGCAGGGATTTTATTTCCGCTAATTACCAACGTTATCTTTACATTATTCCCGCCTGACCGACGCGGCTTTGCGATGGGGATTTTTGGTGTAGCGATGAACTTCGCACCGGCAGTAGGGCCGACGCTTTCTGGTTTAATAGTTGAGCACTACTCATGGCGCGTTTTATTCTTTATGATGTTTCCAATTGCACTCATTAACGTAATTGCGGCTATTATTTTAGTGAAAAACGTGACAGAAACAAGTCGACCTAAGCTAGATGTGCTTGGCGTTATTTTGTCAACAATTGGATTTGGCGGCTTGCTTTATGCGTTCGCTACGGGCGGTACAAAGGGCTGGACCAGCACTGAAGTATTAGCCATGTTCATTGTAGGCGGTATTTCAATTCTGTTCTTTATTTTCCGTCAGTTAAAAATTGATCAGCCGCTTCTGGAATTCCGTATTTTCCGTTACCGTATGTTCACATTAACAACAATTATTAACGTGATTGTGACAATGGCAATGTTTTCAGGTATGATTTTAATGCCGATTTATATGCAAAACGTACGGGGCTTCTCACCGTTTCTTTCAGGCCTGCTGTTACTGCCAGGGGGAATTGTAATGGGGATTATGTCTCCGATTACAGGACGGCTGTTTGATAAGTTCGGCGCAAGATGGCTTGCTGTTATTGGTTTAGCAATTACCGTTGTGACAACATATGAATTAACAAAACTTGAAACGACAACAACATTTATGTATGTGATGATTGTTTATACTGTTCGTATGTTTGGTATGTCGCTGCTCATGATGCCAATCTTTACAGCAGGATTAAATGAGCTTGCGCTTAGCTTAAATAAATACGGCACGGCGATGGTTAATACGCTTCGAATGGTTGCTGGAGCTGTAGGAATGGCGTTCTTTGTATCTATTATGATGAATCAAGGTGAAAAACACGTGAAAAACATCGTAACGAATCAGCAAATTTTGCCGACAGATAAAGGCAGTATGGCTGAAGCTGTGAATCAAGGTACGGCAATGGGTATTAACGATGCGTTTATGATTGCAACGATTTTAAGTGTGATCGCGTTTGTTTTAGCCTTCTTTATTCGTAAAACATCACCAAAAGAAGATACCATTACAAATCGTGTAAAAAAAGCAAGCTAATAAAAAATCCGTGCCTTTTGGTACGGATTTTTTTTATGAGTTAAATTTGTCTTTTTTATAGTCAATGTAAAGCGATCCGTCGGACTGAACCTCAGCGTAAAAGACGGCATTAATTGAGTTGACTCCCGCTTTTTCTAGCTGTTTATGCAGCCAATTATTATCTACGTGCAGGTCCTTCAACGCATCTTCATTCGCTTTTCCATCGTAAATAACGCCTGTTGAAGTGGGGAATAAAAGCGTTTTTGACCATGAGTTCGGCTTTTTATCTTGTTTTTGCATAACGGAAAGGTTTCCGTTGATTTCTAATATGGCGTATTCTACATCTTTTATGGAAAATACGTTTTGCTGCCTCAGCATGCCTAAAAGAGATTCAATATCTAGCCGGACTTGTTTTAATGCCTTTTCCATCACTTTCCCTTGCTTAATTACAATTTTAGGCTCACCGGTAATAAGATGCCGCGCTTTTTTCGATTTCATTCCAAGATAGCCCATAGCGATCGTTAAAAATGTCCAACCTAGCAGTGAATAAATCCCTTTATCAATCTCCACTCGCTCATCGGTGGAGAGGGAAGAAGCGATATTACCAATCGTAATTGCTGTAATAAATGTAAATACATTTAACTGGCTGATTTCTGTTTTTCCCATGAGCCGCGTTAAAAGAAGCAGCACAAAAAATGAACAGGCGATTCGAAACGTCGATTCAGCATAGCCCATACATTTCACCCTTCCTTCATTTCATTGTTTTATGTTGTGAAAAAATAGAAATTTTATGCAGTTGAAAAGATAAATTCCATGCTTCTTTCCCACTCGCTTTTGCTTTTGCGCTACAATAAAGAAGCAGCGTGTTTGACTAGACAAAAGAAGGTGAAAAGATGAAACCATTTAAAGCATCAGCATTATTAGACGTTATCAGCGAATTGTTCTCTGATGAAGCGTCGATTGCCGTGTCAGATCTAGAAACGTACGTGTATTACCGCGCAAGTAAACGAATTAATTTAAAAATCAGCCCTGGAGATCAAATTAAAAAAGGGACGATTACATATAAAGCATTAGAACGAAAGCAAAAAGTATCGGAATTTATTCACCGAGACGTGTTTGGCACGCCTTACTACGGCATGGCCGTGCCTTTTTTAGACGAAGGAGAGGTTCAAGGGTGCGTGACGGCCATTTTTCCCGCGTTAACGAGCGGAAAGTCAGTTGTGACGTTAAAGGTGAACGAGGGATGGATACCGGTTCCTTTCTCAAAAATTATCTACGTAGAAGCGCGTGACCGAAAAACATATGTGTACGCACAGAAATATACGGGTACGCATAAATACACGTTAAATGAATTTGATTATGTGCTTCCAAAAGAAGAGTTTGTGCGCTGTCATCGTTCCTTTATCGTCAATGTGACGCAAATTCAAGAAATTTATCCTGATACACATTCAACTTTTTTACTAGTAATGAGCAGCGGAGAAAAAATTCCGGTCAGTCAGTCGTACGCCAGCTATTTTCGAAAACTCCTTGGGTTTTAACCGTCATTTAGCTTAATTATCATCAAATATGCTGTTTTGTCGCTATTTTTGTCCATTTCATTCCAAAAACTCTTGTGGACGCTCGCTTTACAGTAAAATGGTAAAAAAGAGCAAAAACAAGGAGTGAACAGAATGGAAAACGTTTGCAGTCGAATTAAGCATGAAGCACTACAGAATCGCGTTGTCTCTGCTGAAGAAGCAGCGTCTTGGATTCAAGATGGAATGACTCTTGGTCTAAGCGGTTTTACACGCGCGGGGGATGTCAAAGCTGTACCGTTTGCGCTAGCGAAACGAGCGGAAACAGAACCGATAAAAGTAAGCGTGTATACCGGTGCTTCACTTGGGTCAGATGTGGATAAGCTATTTGCAGAAAAAGGCATGTTAAATAAACGCCTGCCGTTTCAGGCGGATCCGACCATGCGTAAAAAAATTAATGAAGGTGAATTTCAGTTTATTGACCAGCATTTATCGCATACTTCTGAATGGGTGCGTGCAGGCGTGTTAGATTCAATAGATTTCGCTATTTTGGAAGCGGTTTCTATTACAGGTGACGGAATGATGATTCCAACAACGTCAATTGGCAATTCGATGGTGTTTGCCGAGCATGCAAAATCGATTATTATTGAAATTAACACAGCGCAGCCAGAGCTGTTAGAAGGCATTCACGATTTGTATGATCCAGGCGTTCAAGGACAGCGGGATGCAATTCCTTTGAAAAAATCTGATGACCGGATTGGTTCGTTAGGCATACCAATTGATGTGGATAAAGTAAAAGGTATTGTATTTACAAATCAGCTAGATTCACCGTCTACGATTGTAGCACCTGACGAAGAAACGGTTGTAATGGCTCAAAATTTGATTTCATTTTTACGCCAAGAAATTAAAGAAGGGCGATTAACTGAATCGCTTGCTCCTTTACAATCTGGAATTGGATCTGTGGCAAATGCCGTTTTCCACGGTTTGTTAGATTCAGAGTTTCATGATTTAGAAGTGTATTCCGAAGTATTGCAGGACGCCGTGTTTGATTTATTTGACGCAGGAAAAGTTACCTTTGCTTCCTGCTGCTCAATTACGCTTTCAGCAGATAAAATGAAACAAGTTTTCTCTAATTTTGAAGTCTATCGAGATAAGCTCATTCTTCGTCCGCAGGAAATTTCAAACCATCCCGAAATCATTCGTCGCTTAGGACTGATTTCTATTAATACCGCGCTAGAGCTAGACATTTACGGAAACGTTAATTCAACGCATGTGATGGGAACAAAAATGATGAACGGAATCGGAGGTTCAGGGGATTTTGCCCGAAACGCGCGCCTTGGTATTTTTGTAACAAAATCCATTGCTAAAAACGGGGATATTTCAAGCATAGTGCCGTTTGTTTCGCACGTTGATCATACGGAACACGATGTGGATGTGATTGTAACAGAGCAAGGATACGCAGACTTGCGCGGACTAGCTCCAAGAGAACGAGCAAAACGAATCATTGAAAATTGTGCACATCCAATGTACCGCGACCAGCTTATGGCGTATTACGAAGAAGCGCTCACGCGAGGGGGACAAACACCGCACGTTCTTGAAAAAGCCTTTTCTTTTCATACGTCTTATCAAAAAAATGGAACGATGCGAGAAGTTGTAGCGCAAACAAAGTAAAAGAACGCTTTGTCTCCTGAGGAGACAAAGCGTTTTTTCCCTGAGTCAGAAACTTGTGTTTGGTATCTCTTTGAATTACGATGAAAGGGAATACATAAAGAAAACGAGGTAACTTATATATGAAAGCATTAGTATTTGAAAGATTTGGAGGACCTGACGTTCTTCACTATCAAGATATACCGAATCCCTCTATTGGCCCAACAGATGTACTAGTAAGAACAAAAGCAATTGGGCTTAATTTTGCTGATGTGTACCGAAGAAAAGGGAACTACCACTTAACGGGTACACCTCCGTATATTTTAGGATATGAAGGAGCAGGTGTGGTAGAAGAAGTAGGAGCAGAAGTAAGTCATGTTAACGTAGGAGACCGTATTGCGTTTGCTGACGTTCCTTTTGCAAATGCAGAGCTTGTTGCCATGCCACAAGATAAAATAATTGCTGTACCTGACGATATTTCGTTTGATGCAGCTGCTTCTGTACTTTTGCAAGGGTTAACGGCTCACTATTTAACACAAGACAGCTACAGCATTCAGCCCGGCGATTATGTGCTTGTTCACGCAGCTGCTGGAGGTGTAGGGCAGCTTTTAGTTCAAATTGCCAAGCTATTAGGCGGACAGGTTATTGGCTTAACGTCATCTTCTGAAAAAGCAAAAGCAGCGGCTCAAGCAGGAGCTGACTATGTTTTTTTATACGAAGATAACTGGGTGGAACAAGTGAAAGAAGTAACGAAGCGAGGAGCAGATGTTGCCTACGAATCTGTAGGGGTTACGCTAGAAAAAAGCTTTGAAGCCGTAAAAACAGGAGGAACCGTGGTGTTTTACGGAATGGCAGGAGGCGATCCGGCTCCAGTGGATCCGCGTATGTTGATGGATACCTCTAAAACGCTTACAGGCGGAGACTTATGGAACGTGCTTGTGTCATATGAAGAACGTAAAGTACGTTCACAGCAGCTGTTTGAGTGGATCAGTAAAGGTCAGCTTGTGCTAACCGATCCTGTGGTATTTGACTTAAAAGACGGAGCGAAAGCACATGAGCTTCTTGAAAGCCGAAAAAGTACAGGTAAAATTTTGTTAAGACCGTAAAAAAAGCCCTTTCGTCAAGGGCTTTTTTCCGTTAGTAAAGGAGAAACTAAGGAGCTGTCTAATATATAGTAGATAAGTAGAGTAAAAGAGGTGAAGGTAGATGAAACATGCATTGATTACAGCGGGTCATAAAGGTATTGGCAAGAAAGTAACAGAACAGTTTTTAAAAAAGCAGTATTCCGTTACCGTCCATTTTCGAAGTGATAAAAATAAAGTGCGAGAACTGCAAGAAGAATGGCATCAATATAAAGACAACGTACAGTTTGTAGAAGGAGATATAACAAATAAAGCAGATATTGAACATGTCGTTGCGCAGGCCATGGAGCAATTTGGACGTATTGATGTTTTAATTAATAATGCAGGTCCGTATGTATTTGAAAGAAAAAAATTAATAGAGTACACAGACAGGGAATGGTACGAAATGATGGAAGGGAATTTAAGCTCTGTTTTTCACTTTGTCAAAGCTGTTGTTCCTATTATGCAAAAACAGCAGTTTGGAAGGATTATTACATACGGTTTTCAAGATGTAGAGCATACCCCTGGATGGATGTACCGCGCGGCTTTTAGTGCCGCTAAGTCAGGGCTAGCTTCTCTGACCAAATCGCTTGCTCTAGAAGTAGCCGAATACGGGATTACGGCCAATATGGTCTGTCCCGGAGATATTGTAGGAGACATGAAAGAAAATGATATCATAAAAGCAAGATTACTAGAAGATAAGGAAACGCCTGTGGGCCGATCAGGGACAGGAGAAGACATTGCGCGTATTATTGAGTTTCTTTGTGATGAAAACTCAGATATGATTACAGGCAGCATTATATCCGCTTCGGGCGGAGTAGACGTTGTTCATAAAAGCAAAAAACAAGCCCCTGGCAGATAATGCAGGGGCTTGTACGTTACAGCAGCGATTCTCCGCCGTCAATAAACATTTCACTTCCGGTAATATGTTTGGACGCGTCAGAAGCTAAAAAGGAAATTAAATCCGCTACTTCTTCGGGCTTAGCCGAGCGTTTAGCAAGCGGCTGATTGCCATTTGGATATTCAATTGGAATCGCGACTTCTTTTAATTTGTCTTCTTGACGGAATGTATTGCTTTCAATATTTGTATCAACTGCTCCTGGACAAATAACGTTAACGCGTATTCCGTATGTAGAAAGTTCAAGAGCTGCCATTTTGCCGAACGCCATTTGGCCAGCCTTTGAGGAACTGTATGCGCTCATGCCGATATTTGAAAATGTACGGTTGCCGTTAATCGAGCTAGTAATAATAACGCTTCCTCCCTGAGCTTTTAAATAAGGAATAGAATGCTTCACGGTTAAAAAAGTACTCGTTAAATTTGTATCAATCGTTTTTGTCCAATCTTCTGGTGATAGTTCTTCAATAGAAGAAAACGTACCGTTGATGCCTGCGTTAATAGAAACAATATGTAATTGACTCCATAAGCTGCTGATCGTTTCGATACTCTCTTTTATACTTTCAGAGTTAGAGACGTCTGTTTTAATGGCTATACACTCTCCGCCGCTCGACATGATGGTCTCTTTTACTTCTTGTAATTTTTCTTCGTCTAAATCTAAAAGAGCAACGCGCGCTCCTTGTTCAGCTAATGTGATGGCTGAAGCGCGTCCAATTCCAGATGCCGCTCCCGTCACAAGCGCAACTTTTCCAGTTAATGCAATCATTTGTAACCCCTCCATATAAAAATGTTGTTTTCTTTCTTTAACCTATAAGAAGGAAATAAAAACCTCTTTTAAACTATTTGTGTTTAAATTTGCTAAAAGATGCCAAAAGGAAAAGAGAAAACAGCGGCGAATTATTAATATGACGCCAGAACACGAAAAAGGCTAATGTCAAATGAGCTTACTTGAGTAGCTAAAGATATACTCTGTCTTTTCAGAAGAATGTTTATATAAAATTTTACATCAGAGGGACTTGCAAATCGTTCCTTGAAAGCTTACACTAGTAAAGCACAGAAAAAGGACGGTGTTTTATGAAGAAGAAAGATAATGTGATTCCATTCCCGCAAAGAAGGGAAGCAGCTGCTTATGTTCCCGCTTCTATTAGCTTAGATAAGGATATTGTGGAGTTTTTAGAAATTATGAATTTTGAAGATCGAAATGATTTCTTAAATGAAATGATTGATTCATTTTTTAAATATGTAAAAGGTGAAGAAGACGAAGTAAGATAAAAAGTAACGTAAAGACATCCAAAGAGATGTTTTTTATTTTGTGACCGATTGCTTAAAATGCATGCTTAAGCCTCGTATAGTTATTTATGGTATAGTATACATTAGATACTATCTAGCAGGTGCAAATGCGAGGAGTGATAAGATGAGTGGATTTAAAAAAGACATTCGTGCCGGATTTGAAGAGCCACAATCACTAGAACAATTAAAACATGAAATGGAGCAAAGCCTGTGGAATTTAAGAAAAGATTTGCGAAATGAAAATCGTTCGGAAACGGAAATGGAAATGATTAAAATTTCGCTGCTGTCACTATTTGAGGAGCAGGCCAATAATTTGAGCAAAACGGAACTCTCTGATTACCTTGCGGACTATCACAAAAGAGTCGAGCAATTATTCGACAGGTATAGCTATAAATAAGACAAGCATCCTTGCGGGGATGCTTGTTTTTATTTGAGCAAAATTCGCTTGTATTCGCTGCGCTTCAGAGGTTTGGATACATATCCGTCAGCTTCTAGCTGATAAATAATGGTGGCAGCTGCATACACGCTAAAGGCATGATCAAGACCAAAGTAGTCTTGCAAAGCAGCGACGCTCACTTCCTCTTGAAAGATTTTACTGCGATTCGATAAGACAATAGGGTAGACGTTTTTAACGATTTGCTTTGAAATTTCGAGTGTTAACATATTGAATCCCTCCTGTGTGAGTGTACATAACTAAAGGTATTCAGCGCGGTGTACATTCATGAAAAAGGGAGCGATTACATTTTTAAAAGATAAAAAAAGAGGAGTAAATGCCCATAAAATCAGATATTTTATCACTTTGTGAAACTTGTTTGAGAAGCTCAGTATTTTAGTGTATGACAAACATTTTCAAAAGTTCTATGGAATTATTAGGAGCAATTTAACCAAATCCACATATCTTAAAGTATAGCAAATGGAGGTGAAACACATGGGATACTACGGAGGTTACGGATACGGTTGTGGTTATGGCGGCGGTGGCTGCGGCGGCGGTTTCGCTTTAATCATTGTACTTTTCATCTTATTAATCATCATCGGCGCTTCTTGCTTCGGCGGCGGCTGGTGCTAATTATTAAAAAATGAGGACGATGCAACATCCACACTTTATTTCTTCAACTATTTCTTCCACAAAAGGTCTCTTCGGAATGAAGAGACTCTTTTAGTTTACTATTTATAATAACGTGTACAAACTACATGTTAAAAAAAATTTATGCGTAGCTCTACATAAAAAAAGACTCTGACTGAAATCAGAGTCTTTTACTACTTATGCTTTTTGAACGTTAGCAGCTTGAGGTCCGCGTTGACCTTCTTCAACGTCGAATGTTACAGCTTGACCTTCGTCTAAAGATTTGAATCCTTCGCTTTGGATTGCTGAGAAATGTACGAATACATCGTCGCCGTTTTCGCGCTCGATAAATCCGAAACCTTTTTCTGCGTTAAACCATTTTACTGTACCTTTTTCCATGAATGTTGCCTCCTCGTGTGCTATGCACACATTGTATTACTATCCTTGCTCATGATCAAAATCTTTAAGACGAAAGTATTCACCTATCGATTGTTGCCGAACAAAAATAATTCTTCTTATAGAATAGCAAAAGATAATGATAATTGCAAGGAATGAAGAAAATTTAACGAAGATGTTGCCTTCCTTTAACGAAAGAAAACGAAAATTATACGGCTGAAAATAAGTAAGAAAGAGCGTATCAGGTCACACTATCTCTATATATAAGAAGAAAGGGGTAGTCATATGTTTAAACAAAAAGCTGGAGAAAAACTGATTGAACTGCTAATTGAATGGGGCGTTGATCATATTTACGGCATGCCAGGAGACTCCATTAATTCAATTATTGAACCGCTTCGCAAAGTACAGGATAAAATTAAATTTATTCAAGTAAGGCATGAAGAAGCGGGAGCTCTCGCAGCAGCTGCATATGCGAAGCTAACGGGTAAAATCGGTGTATGTACGGCTATTGCCGGACCGGGAGCAATTCATTTATTAAATGGCTTATATGATGCCAAATTAGACAAAGCGCCCGTTTTAGCACTTACAGGGCAAGTAGAATCAGATCTCATCGGCAGCGATGCGTTTCAAGAAATTAATTTAGAGAGAATGTTCGATGATGTGGCTGTATATAACCAGCGAGTCATGTCCGCTGAGCAGCTTCCGACTGTTGTCAATCAAGCGATTCGAACAGCGTATGCTAAAAAAGGTGTGGCTGTGTTAACCATTCCCGATGATATTCCTCGTTTTGAAGTTGGATCAGAAGCACGAGAAACATCAAGCATAATTGTCAAACAAGACATTTTTCCCCATAGAGAAGATCTTGAAAAAGCAAAAGATTTGATTGGTAAAGCGGAAAGTCCGGTTATCCTAGCCGGTCGAGGCATACATGAAATGAGAGAAGAGCTGCTTGCATTTGCAGAAAAAATCGCAGCACCTATTGTCCTTACGCTTCCTGGAAAAGGCGCAATACCGGATGAACATCCATATTGTCTCGGAGGACTTGGATTAATCGGGACAAAGCCAGCGTATGAAGCGATGCAAGAAGCGGATACGCTCATCATGATTGGGACGTCCTATCCGTTTACAGGCTTTTTGCCAGACCATGCGAAAACGATTCATATTGATATTGATCCTGCACAAATTGGCAAAAGATATCCTGTAGATGCAGGGCTTGCGGGAGAAGCGAAAGCAACGGTTCAGTGGTTTTTAGAAAACGTTGGCCGCTCAGAGCATCGCCAGTTTTTAGAGCAAAGTCAAGAACGTATGAAAAAGTGGTGGAATCAGCTTGATATCCAAGAAGCCAAAGAAAGTGTACCTATCAAGCCCCAGCGAGTGATTCGAGCGCTTCAGCACGTAGCGGATGATAACGCGGTCTTGTCTGTAGATGTAGGAAACGTCACAGTGTGGATGGCGCGTCATTTTCGTATGACAAATCAGCAGTTTGTGATTTCAAGCTGGCTAGCGACTCTCGGCTGCGGGCTGCCGGGCGCACTTGCTGGGAAAATTGCTTATCCCGAGAAGCAGGTGTTTGCGGTATGTGGAGACGGCGGCTTTGCGATGACAATGGCAGATTTTATTACAGCTGTTAAATACAATCTTCCGCTAGTCGTAGTGCTATTTAACAATCATAAAATCGGCATGATTAAATTTGAACAGGAAGTAATGGGAAATGCTGAATTTGGGACAGATTTAACAAACCCGAATTTTGCTAGGTATGCAGATATCTGCGGAGGTGTTGGCTACCGAGTAGAAAAGGAAGACGAGCTGCTGCCGGCTTTTGAAAGTGCAGTTAGACAGAATAAACCGTGCATTATCGATGTAATCGTCGATGCAAATGAAGCGCCTATGCCAGCAAAGATTACGCTAGGGCAAGCAACAGGGTATGCCAAGCACATGGTGAAAGAATTGTTTCAAGAAGGCAAGCTAGATTTACCTCCTCTATAAAAAAAGAGGCTGTGACAAAAGTATTTTAGTAAAGATCCGAACGATGAATCGAGATTCTTAATGAAGAATCAACTTCGTTCGGATTTTTTATTGATATAATGAATATAATTTAATTAACTATAAAATTATTATGTAAACTTAAATGCTAACAAATGAAAAGTAGTGATATCATATTTTTGTAAAGTGGATGAGCAAAAAAATGCCAAATTGGATGGTCTTTTTTTATAAAACTTCTTTAAGATAAGAGAGATAAAGGATAAACTACTAATAAGAAAGTTTAAATGTAAGGACTGACGCCGCATGAACTGGAGACCAGATCGCGCTAGCAAAAAAGCGATTTATAAACAAATTGCAGAATATATTGAAAGCTGTATTTCATCGGGAGCTTTTCCGCCGGATTCTATGCTGCCATCAGAACGAACGCTTGCCGCTGAGCTCAACGTGAACAGAAGCACGGTAGTAGCTGCTTATGAAGAGCTGCAGGCACTTGGAATCGTAGAACGTAAAAAAGGAAGCGGAACGCGAGTTAGTTCGAGCATCTGGGGAATTTCCCGAAAACGTATTCCAAACTGGGGGAGATATGTAGAAGACGGTTCATTTTTGCCTAATTTACCGCTCGTACAGCGAATCAGAAGCGAGGCTTTGCGAACGGATTTTGTGAACTTAGCCAGCGGAGAGTTAGCTCCTAGCTTATTTCCAAGCGAAGATTTTCAGCAAATATTAGCGGGCATGCCTTTTAATGAACATTTAGGCTATGATCATCCCCACGGCAATGAACGTTTGCGTGATGCTATTGCTGCTCATGTTCATGAGTACCGGAAAATCTCCACTGACTCCAATTCTATTCTAATTACATCAGGTGCACAGCAAGCACTTCATTTGATTGTGCAGTGTTTGTTAAAACCAGGAGATGCAGTAGCGATTGAAGATCCGTCCTATAGCTATTCACTGCCGCTCTTTCAATCAGCAGGTCTACGAACGTTTTTACTGCCTGTAGATAAAAATGGAGCCAACCCGGACGACTTAGTAGAATTACATAAAAAGCATCGCATTCGAATGGTTTTTTTAAATCCGTATTATCAAAACCCGACCGGTATTGTGTTATCAGAAGCGCGCCGAAAGCGGTTTTTAGAGCTTTCTTCAGAATACGGCATTCCGCTTATTGAAGATGATCCTTATTCACTCACGGCATTTGATGGCAATGTACATCAAACGCTGAAATCGATGGACGAGAACGGAAATGTCCTCTATATCAGCTCGCTTTCTAAAATTGTGGCATCAGGCCTTCGAATTGGCTGGATAGTGGGGCCGGAGCAAGTGATTCAGCGCCTGGCAGATGCTAAGCAGCAAATTGACTTTGGTCACAGCATCTTTCCGCAGTGGATTGCTTATCAATTCTTAGATTCTCCTACGTTTTCTTCTCATATTGCAAAGCTTAGACAAGAGCTTAAAAAGCAAGAGTATGCCCTGTCGTCGAGTCTGAACGAATTGCTTGGATCAAAAGTATCTTTTGATTCGCCTCAAGGCGGGATTCATTTATGGTGCAAAGTGAATCAGCCGGTCGATGACTATCGTCTATTGGAAGAATCGCTTAAAAAAGGAGTGGCTTTTGTCCCAGGAAGCGTGCTGAGTTCTCAAAGCGGAGCTATTCGCTTTACGTTTGGCAGAGGGGAAGAAGAGGTTATTCGAGAAGGAATTAAACGATTTGCGAGCGCCCTAGAGAGTCTGGAATAGCTATAAACATAGCTAAACGTGCCGGATGAAAGTTTTATTTTATTATTTCGTATAGATTGTTATGATCTTGTGCTATACTAAGAGTACCATTAACTTTACTTCTGTATTTGTACCGACTGGCCCTGTTGAAAAACAGGGCTTTTTTATGTTTGTACACAAAAAAACAGATCCTTCAAAGGATCTGTTTCTGATATGTTGTGTTTCTTATGCTTTTTGAACGTTAGCAGCTTGAGGTCCGCGTTGACCTTGTTCTACGTCAAATGTTACAGCTTGACCCTCGTCTAAAGATTTGAAGCCTTCGCTTTGGATTGCTGAGAAGTGTACGAATACATCGTCTCCACCTTCGCGCTCGATGAATCCAAAACCTTTTTCTGCGTTAAACCATTTTACTTTACCTTGTTCCATAATTGTTGCCTCCTCGTGCGGACTCGCACATTGTGGTACTATTCTTGCTCAAATCTAAAGACGAAAAGTGACAATACTCATACATCCCCACCGAACAAAAATAATTCTCTTATATCTTAGCAGAAATTTCCTATGTTTGCAAGCGCTTTATTTAAAAAGTATCCGTGTTTTTTTTGACAAGTTTTTTATAAGACACGTCTAAAAAATGTCACATTTTGAACATTTTAGAAAGGCTATTCTTTGTATTCGCTTTTACTGTAGTTATATAATAATGAAAATATAGTTTTTCTAAAGGTAGAAAACAAGTATAAATGTACATACTGAGTGCTGAAATGGAGTGGTAAAGATGAAAGTGGGTTTAATTGGTTTAGGAAATATGGGATTACCGATGGCGGAAAATATGATAAAAGCGGGTCATGAACTTGCGATTTATAACCGGACTGCTGCGAAGGCGGAAAGTCTTGTGAAAAAAGGAGCAAAGGTTGTAGAGACACCTGCTCAAGCAGCACAAGAAGCAAATCTTGTCTTTACAATTCTTTCAAATGACAAGGCTTTAGAAGAAGTAACGATGTCACAAGACGGTATACTTGCAGGCCTTCAAAAAGGCGGTATTCACGTTTCTGTGAGTACTATTAGCGTAGATTTATCCGAAAAATTAACAAGCGCACATGCTGCATCAGGACAGCATTTTGTTGCAGCGACTGTTTTAGGTCGCCCCGACGCAGCAGCTGCTGCGGCTCTCAAAGTAATAGTTGCAGGTAATAAAGAAGCAAGAGAGCACGTTTGGCCGCTGTTTGAAGCGATTGGTCAAACTATTTTTACTGTAGGAGACGAGCCTTACTTATCAAATGTAGCTAAGCTTGGCAATAATTTTTTATTAGTATCGATGTTAGAAGCTGTTTCTGAAGCAGTAGTCATGGTAGAACAGTATGGCATGCAAGCGGAGCAGTTTCTTGAAGTGGTTAATAGCTTATTTGCATCTCCTGTGTATAAAAATTACGGCAATTTAATTGCTAAAAGAGACTTTGATCCAGCTGGATTTAAGCTGGAGCTTGGACTAAAAGATGTAAACTTGGCTATTGATGCAGCCAAAAAAGTGTCCGCTCCGCTTCCGTTAGGAGAGCTTGTGAAAGGTCATTATGAACAAGGAATTGAAAATGGCTGGGGTCATTTAGACTGGTCCGCTTTACTAAAAACAGTTGAAGCTCTAAAAAAAGATAACTAAAAAGGCGAAAAGGAGTGCAGCCAGTGAAAGCGAAAGGAAAGTGGGTATGGATTGTATCCTTGATTTCGATTATTTCGTGTCTGCTGTTTGCAGCAGGGCTTGGAATGTCTATTTATGATTATGTTAGCGCCTCAAAAGCTACTGTAAAAGAAATGCCAAAGCCGAAGCAGGAAACAAGCAGCAGTAACAAAAGCACCAAGGATTATACGATTGTCGCTTTAGGTGATTCCCTGACAAGAGGAACAGGAGATGCAGCGGGAAAAGGATACGTTGGGTATTTAAAAGATAATCTTGAAGAAAAAACGAAGAAGAAAATTCTCTTAAGTAACTTTGGAATAAAAGGTCAAACGTCTTCGCAGCTGGCAAGTCAAGTAAAGCAGCAGGAAATTCAGCGGCAGATTAAGTCGGCAGATACCGTGCTGATCACCATTGGAGGAAATGACTTATTTCAAGGCGGACAAACGCTGCAGAACTTAAATAAAAACAATATCCAAAAGCTAGAAAATGACTATTTAAAAAACGTAGACAGCATCTTAAAAAGCATCCGGTCGGCAAATAAAGACGCGACGATTTTTTTAATTGGTTTATATAATCCGTTTAGTAATCTGCAAGATGCAAAAACGACAACGGCTATTGTACGAGAATGGAATTACAAAAGCAGTGAATTAAGTGCTAATTATAAGCAAACTGTTTTTGTTCCGACCTTTGATTTGTTTCAGCTAAAGGTAGATGACTACTTATATACTGATAAGTTTCATCCGAATGCAAAAGGCTACAAGCTGATCGCAGAACGTGTAGCATCGCTTATTACGTGGTAAGGGAGGGAATGATATGAGTGAAGTAACGCTTTCAGTAAAAGGACTGAAAAAAGTAATAGGAAAACGAGAAATTATCAAAAATATTGATTTTGAATTAAAAAGAGGCGAAGTGTTCGGCTTTTTAGGACCCAATGGAGCCGGTAAAACGACAACGATTCGAATGCTTGTCGGCTTGATTCGCCCGACGGCTGGTTCCATTTCTATCTGTGGATACAGCGTATCGAAGCAGTTTACAAAAGCGATGGAGCACATCGGCTGTATTGTTGAAAATCCTGAGCTGTATCCATACTTAAGCGGCTGGGAAAATCTGCAGCATTTTTCACGCATGATTCCTTCTATGACGGAAGAACGCATTCATGAAGTGGTGGCATTAGTTGGCTTGCAAGAGCGTATCCACGATTTAGTTCGCACGTATTCGTTAGGTATGAGGCAGCGTTTAGGAATTGCGCAAGCGCTTCTCGGAAAACCAAAAGTGCTCATTTTAGACGAGCCAACGAACGGACTCGACCCTTCTGGGATTCGGGATATGCGTAAATTTATTCGCTTTTTAGCTGAAAGTGAAGGTCTAAGTGTCTTAGTATCGAGTCATTTGCTGAGCGAGATTCAGCTGATGTGTGACCGAGTAGCGATTATCGCAAAAGGAGAAGTTATTCACACAGAATCGGTGAAGACCCTGTTAACTCAGCAGGAGCGCTTACTGTGGAAGCTAGATCCGCAGCCTGCAGGAATAGACGTTTTAAAACAAGTGACGGACTTTGTACAAGTGCAGGGGGAGTATGTCACGACGTTTTATGAAGAAGCTGAAGTGGGAGAGTGGAACAAACAGCTCATTCAAGCAGGAGTAACGATAAAAGAAATGAATCGAAAGCTTCCAACTCTTGAAGATTTATTTATCGAAATGACAGGAGGCGAATCGATTGATTAGTTTGGTTCAAAATGAAATGATCAAGCTCGTTCGAAAAAAGCGCCTGTTAATCGTTACCCTTATTATGGGCGTTTTGATTTCCATGTTCACCTATGCTCAGCTTCGCGAAACGCAGCGCCTTCAAGAAAAGCTAGGAACGACCGATTGGCGCAGTACGCTGCAGCAAGAAATTATCGATACGCAAAATCGGCTGAGCGGAAGCCAAATTTCAGATGATTGGCGCAAGCAGCTTGAAATTCGCGTGGCGCAGCAGCAGTATTACTTAGATAACGATATTAATCCTTCAGAACCGGGAGCGCCAACGTTTGTGCGAGGGTTCATTGAAAACGCCATTCAGCTTTTGCTGCCGCTGATGATTATGATTATTGCAGCGGATTTAGTGTCTTCAGAATACAGCTTGGGATCCATCAAGGTACTGTTGACGAGGCCTGTGAAACGGTGGAAAATCTTGCTTAGTAAATATATCACGCTCGTCATGTCCGTCTCCTTTTTAATTTTAATGTTTGGCGTGTTGTCGTATCTCATTTCGGGCATTGTATTTGGATTTAAAGGATGGACAGCCCCGATTCTTACGGGGTTTAGCGTGCAGGGCAATGATTTGAATACAGCGGACGTTCATTTAATTTCGCAGTGGAGATATATTTTAATGGAGTTTGGTCTTGCTTGGTTTGTATCTCTGGTCGTTGGAACGCTTGCTTTTATGCTGTCCGTTTTAATTAAAAGTACAGCTGCGGGTATGGGTGTGATGCTTGCTTGTTTGATTGCAGGTACGATTTTAAGCAGTATGGTTTCTTCGTGGAATTCAGCTAAGTACTTGTTTATGGTCAATTTAAATTTAACTTCTTACCTGCAAGGCACAGCTCCTCCGACTGAAGGAATGACACTAGGGTTTTCCTTGGGTGTTTTAACCATTTGGGGACTTGCCGGGCTGCTCGTGTCGTTTCTGGTATTTACCAAAAAAGATGTGTACTAATTCCATATAAGTTGACGATAATCAGGAACGTACGTTATGATTGTGTTAACAAAAAATGCTGTTTTGCTCAAAGGGGAGTAGCTCTTGCAGTAAAGTCGTCATTTCGAGATTATTATCTCCGGCTTTATTGACAATGTAAATTGTTAGCGAGACCTTTGCCAATGTTGCCATTGGTAAAGGTCTGGATACAAACACCTTTACCACATATGGTAAAGGTGTTTTTTGTTATTTCAAAAGAAGAGAGGAGCTTAAAAATGTCAAAACTATCGAGACTGTTAAAAAGCCCCGCTGTAAAAAAAGGAATAAAAAAAGCTGTACCCATTATTATGAAAGAGTTAAAGAAACGAAAATCGAAAAGAAGATAGCAGAAAAGAAAATAAGAAAGGTTGAGTGCTAAGTGAAAAAGTGGATGCTAGTGGTATCAACTGCTGTTCTTTTTATGGTCGGCGGCTGTTCTTTTCTTGAAGATACAAGCAGTACGCTGAACTACGCAAACGATGCGAAAGATTACGTGAGTGAAGCACAAAAGTTTGCTGAAAAAATACCGCCTCTAGCGGAAAAAGCTGTTAATGACGATGAGGCAATAAAAAAGCTAGAGCAAAAGCTGCAGGAAATGAAAGGGAAAGCTGAAGAATTTAACCAAACCAAAGCTCCTGACATCGCTTCTGATGTGCACGATCAGCTTGTTCAACAAAACGAAAAAATCATTAGTGGAATTGAAGCATATGAAACCAATATAAAGGACGGCAGCTTCAATCCGGAAGCGCTAAAAAACAGTGAATTGTTTCAATCAATTCAAGATGTATCAAGTATTATGAAACAAATTAAAGAATTAGGTCAGTAAGAAAACGCGGCTGAGAAAAAAGTATGTTAATCAAAGAACATCCGAACGATGAATCAAGATTCTTGATGGAGAATCAACTTCGTTCGGATTTTTTTATTTGTAGGGTGAACGTAGGTTTCATGTGTACAGATGCTTTAGATTGGATTGATATAGTAGGTATGTCTTATAACTCAACCTCGTTTCCATGTTATAAATGTAAAATTATATAAATATATCTATTTGTTAGAAGACAAAAACCTCCTCTTTCTTTTTTATATCTACGAAATTTTGTTAGAAGCTGTGACAAACTTAATGTCTGCTTTTCATATCCTATGTATAGTACATATATACACACCGCTTGAAATAAATTTTTTTTGAATGAAAAGAGAGCGTGGGAATGTTGAATTATTAGGTAATAAGACTCATTTAAAAAGGAGGGTTCATCCAATTAATAAAAACTATAGTCCTTTGTTTTAAAGAGAGAAACTAAAAAAATTTTTTCGGTTTACAAAAAGTTAATAAAACGCATACAAATGGTTTACTAAAAAATCAAAAAATTTACATCCTTTATAAATCTTTTCTGCTATACTATTTTTGAACAGTTGCTAGATTTATAGCGATGATAACTTACTTGAAAGGTGAATGGTAGATGAAAAAGAATACTCGCAGTAAAACGAAGAAGATCCTTTCCACATCACTGGCACTTTCTCTATTATCGATGCCTCTTTTAACTACACAGGCAGGAGCGGAAGAACGTCATCCTGGACAAAGCTCACAGCAAAGCAAGCATCAAGGCCATAATAAAAAAGATGCGCTTGTGAACATACGCCTGATGGAAACAACCGATGTTCATACGAATCTATTAAACTATGATTATTTCAAAGACGCCCCTTATGAAAAAGTAGGTTTAGCTAAAACCGCTACCTTAATCAAAAATGCTCGAAAAGAAGTAAAAAACAGCTTATTAGTAGATAACGGAGACCTCATTCAAGGAACGCCTCTAGGCACGTATAAAGCCAAGATTAACCCGCTGAAAAAAGGTGAAGTTCATCCTGTATTTAAAGCAATGAATCAGCTGGATTACGATATTGCAACGCTTGGAAATCATGAGTTCAACTATGGATTAGACTTCTTAACAGAAGCGTACAACGATGCGAACTTCCCTTACATAAATGCCAATGTCTACGTTGATGATCATGACAACAACCCAAAAAATGATAAAAATAAATTTACGCCTTATAAAATTATGAATAAAAAAGTCGTCGATGAAAATGGAAAGAAACGAACGATTAAAGTTGGTTTTATTGGCTTTGTACCGCCTCAAATTAACGATTGGGATAAAGCAAACCTTGATGGGAAAGTCATTACAAAAGGCATTGTGGAAACAGCCAATAAGTACATTCCAGAAATGAAGAAAAAAGGCGCGGACGTAGTTGTCGCGATGGCTCACTCTGGGTTTAGCAGCAACAAGCAAAACACGGAAGATGTCATTTACTCATTAAGTGAAGTAAAAGGCATTGATGCTATTACGTTTTCGCATACGCATAAAGTCTTCCCTGCTAAAACGGAAGCTTCGCTAGACGGTTTGTTCCTTGGAGCAGATAAAAAGCCTCTTCCTGGCGTTGATAATGCAAAAGGAACAATCAACGGCGTTCCCGCTGTCCAAGCAGGTTACGGCGGAGGATCACTTGGTTTAATTGACTTAACGTTAAAAGAAGAAAAAGGAAAATGGAAAGTAGTAAGCTCTCAATCGTCTACGCGTGAAACGTATAAAGACGTAAAAGATGCATCAGGGAAAACGGTTACGCAAAGTACGGTAGAACCGGATAAAGGTGTTGTTAAAGCAGTTCAAAAAGATCACGATGCAACGGTTAAATATGTGAACACACCAATTGGTAAAACGACGGATGATATTCACAGCTATTTTTCTCTTGTAAAAGATGATCCATCTATTCAAGTTGTAACAAATGCACAAAAAGATTATGTAGAAAAATACGTTTCTCAAAACAAGCCGGAATATAAAGACCTTCCGATTTTATCAGTGGGAGCACCTTTTAAAGCAGGAAGAAACGGCGTCGATGAATATACAGAAATTAAAAAAGGTGACTTAACGATTCGAAGCGCAGGCGACCTGTATCTGTATGACAATACGTTAAAAGCGGTTAAAGTAAAAGGTTCTGTTGTAAAAGACTGGATTGATATGTCTGCCGGTAAGTTTAATCAAATTACACCGAACAAAACAGAAGAGCAGGAATTATTAAACCCAAGCTTCCCTGTTTATAACTTCGACGTAATCGATGGCGTTCAATATCAAATTGACGTCACAAAACCAGCAAAATACGATGTGAATGGAAATGTCATTCACGCAGATTCAAGCCGAGTTGTTAACTTAACGTATAACGGTAAAACGGTTGACCCGAATCAAGAGTTTATTGTTGTGACAAATAACTACCGAGCTGGCGGAGGCGGAAACTTCCCTGGTCTAAAAGGAAGCGAGCTTGTAGTTGATTCAGCGGATGAAAACCGTCAAATTCTCATGGACTACATTACCGAGCAAAAAGAAATCACGCCAACAGCTGACGATAACTGGTCCATTGCACCAATTAACGGAACAGCTAACGTGACGTTCACAAGCTCACCGCGCGGAGAAAGCTATTTAACTGAAGGAAGCAACATTACGTATACAAATAAAACGGACGACAAAGGATTCGGCATTTACAAAATTAATTTAAACGGCGAATCCAAAGATAATACAAAGATTCAGCTGTTAGGTATGAACGACCTGCACGGTCAGCTCGATACAGATACGAAAATCAATTCAAATGGCCAAACGCTGTTAGCTGGAAATATGAAGTATACGGCAGCAGCTATTCGTAAACAAGAAGCTGAAAATCCGAATACGCTTTTAGTTCATGCTGGAGATATGATTGGCGGAAGCCCGTTAGTTTCAGCGCTGTTTCAAGATGAGCCAACGGTTGAAGTGATGGAATCACTTGGATTTGATGTAGGCACGCTTGGAAATCATGAGTTTGATGAAGGTATTGCTGAGCTTCACCGTATGATTGAAGGCGGAGACCATCCAAAAGGCACAGAAGGATATGACGGCATGAATTTCCCGGTTGTAGCGGCAAATGCTTATGATAGGTCAACTAATAAATTAATTACGGAGCCTTACGCGATAAAAGAAGTAGGCGGCAAGAAAATCGGCTTTATCGGCGTTGTAACACAAGAAACGCCAAGCATGATCGTTCGTAAAGGAAATGAAAACTTAGAAATTACAGACGAAGCAGAAGCGATTGATAAATATACGGCAGAGTTGAAAAAGCAAGGTGTTAAAGCCATTGTGGTACTTGCTCATAATCCTTCTTATCAAGACGGAGCGCCTACTGAGTTCGATGCAGCGGATATCGCTAAAAAAGTTGACGATGAAGTTGACGTGATCTTTTCAGCGCATAATCACGTATATAACAACAAAGTAGTAGATAACAAACTAATTGTTCAAGCTTATTCATACGGCTCAGCGTTTTCTGACGTAGACGTTGAAATCGATAATACGGGTGACATCGTGAAAAAAGATGCAAAAATTGTGACTGTATATCAAAAAGACTATACGCCAGATCCTGAAGTTTCAAAGATTATGCAAAAATATGAAGACCTAGCAGGACCTATTAAAGCAGAAGTGGTTGGGAAGTCATCTACAGATTTGGCAAAAGGCTATCCTTCTAGCGGAGCAACAGGGGATATCGCGCTTGGAAACTTAATTGCTGACGGCATGAAAGCAGAAATGAACGCTGACTTTGCTTTAATGAATGGCGGAGGCGTTCGTTCACAGCTTGATGCAGGTGACGTAACATACGGTGATTTGTTTGCGATCCAGCCGTTTGGCAACGTCTTAAATAAAGTAAAGCTAAGCGGAGCGGATTTAGAAACGGTGCTGAATAACCAAATTACCTCATCCGGACTAGACTTTCATATTGCAGGCTTTAACTATACGTGGGACAGTAGTACTAATAAAGTCGTCGATATCACGCTTCCAGATGGAAGCAAAATTGACAAAGAAAAAGAATATACAGTAGTAGTCAATAACTATATGTATGGAAACGAAAAATATGGTATTGGTGCACTTTCTTCAGATATGGAAGTGGGACCAGAAGATTTACAAGCAACGGTAAACTATATTAAAACACTTAAGAGCCCGTTTGAATACAAAGCTGAAGGCCGTATTCAAAACGTGGCAGCTGCTAAAACAGCTGAACAGCAAGAACCTGCTTTAAAAATAGCTCAATAAGCCAAAAAAGGCTGTCTCATAACTCGGATTTCCGATTTAGAGACAGCCTTTTTTAATAGTTTAACTTAAATTCTAAACTCTCAGTCAATGAATTTACGTTATAAAAGACAGCTTAATTTTTGAAACAATCACCAAATTGTGGTATTCTCTCCATAAGAAAACTTACGTAAACGTTAAAAATAGTATCAAAGATTTCACTATTTTTTCATTAACCTACGCTATTATGTAAAGTTATATAGAACCTGTAAAAGAATGTGTTCGCTATAGTAAAGGAGTAAATAAAAGTGGCTATTAATCTACAAAAAGGGCAGAAAATTGATTTAACAAAAGGAAGAGAAGGCCTATCTTCTATTACAGTTGGATTAGGATGGGATCCTGTAAAAAAACGCAGCTTTTTTGGTTTTGGAGGAAGCGGACCAGAGATTGACTGCGATGCGTCTGTTCTTATGCTCAATTCGAACAATAAGCTTGTAAGTAACTCAGCCGTTGTGTATTTTGGAAATCGTCACAGTAACTGCGGGAGCGTTAAGCATTCAGGCGATAATCTTACCGGAGCAGGTGAAGGGGACGATGAACAAATTTTTGTTAATTTAAAAAATGTTCCTGGAAACGTACATAAACTTGTGTTTGTAGTCAACATCTATCAGTGTGTTGAGCGAAACCAAGATTTCGGTATGATTAAAAATGCTTTTATTCGTGTTGTGGACAGCGCTAAAAACGAAGAGCTTATCTATTTTAATCTATCTGAAGACCATTCAGGAGCAACAGCTTTATTTGCAGGTGAAATTTATCGAGACGGGAATGAATGGAAGTTTTCAGCAACTGGAGATGCAACGAGAGATACTGGATTAGCTAAAATTGCAAACAAATATACAAAATAAACAACTAGAAAAGAGGGAAACGAAATGGCTATTAATCTTTCAAAAGGACAAAAAGTAGATTTAACAAAAACAAATCCAGGATTAACAAACGTAGTAGTAGGTCTTGGGTGGGATGTAAATAAGTATGACGGTGGAAACGATTTTGATTTAGATTCATCTGTTTTTTTATTAAACGGAGCAGGAAAATGCGCTTCAGAATCTGATTTTATTTTTTACAATAATACGACGGGTGCAAACGGAGCGGTTGAGCATACCGGAGATAACCGTACAGGCGTAGGCGAAGGAGACGATGAGCAGGTTCAAGTAGATTTGAAAAATGTGCCTCAATCTATTGAACGTATTGCGTTTACCATTACGATCCATGAAGGGGAAGCACGCGGTCAAAACTTTGGCCAAGTAAGCAACGCCTACGTTCGTATTTTAAATGCAACAAATGACGAAGAGTTAATTCGTTATGATTTAGGTGAAGACTTCTCGATCGAAACAGCGGTTGTGGTAGGCGAGCTGTACCGACACGGTGGAGAATGGAAGTTCAATGCTATTGGCAGCGGCTATCAAGGCGGCTTAGTGGCACTTGTAAATGACTTTGGCTTAAACGCCTAATCATTAAAGTAAGAAAATGTACGGAGGATGTTTTTATGTCAATTTCTTTATCAAAAGGTCAGCGCATTGACCTAACCAAAACGAACCCAGGCTTAACAAAAGTAATAGTAGGTCTTGGGTGGGATACAAATAAATATGCTGGGTCTCAGGACTTCGATTTAGATGCATGTGCATTTTTAGCCAATAAATCAAGCCAAGTTTTAAATGACGAGGATTTTGTTTTTTACAACAATTTAAAAAGTCCAAACGGAGCTGTGGAGCATACCGGTGACAACCGTACAGGTGCAGGAGATGGAGACGATGAGCAAATCGCCGTTGATTTTTCTCTTCTTCCTGACCACGTTGAAAAAATCGGAATTAGCGTCACGATTCACGACGCAGATGCTCGAGGACAAAACTTTGGCCAAGTATCCAACGCGTTTGTTCGTCTCATTGACGCCGAAACAAATGAAGAAGTGCTTCGTTATGATTTAGGCGAAGATTTTTCAATCGAAACAGCTGTTGTGGTGTGTGAGCTATACAAGCACGGAAACGACTGGAAATTTAATGCCATTGGCAGCGGTTTTTCTGGCGGATTGGCCGATCTTTGCCGCAACTACGGGTTATCCGTATAAAAAAGGCATGCGATAAATGAAAAAGAAAGGGTGCTTTAACGAGTACCCTTTCTTTTTAGCATGTATATGTCTGAAAAGAAAGGAGCTGTAAGGTGTGAGTAAATTAATTGATCCTCATATGATTAATCTTAACGAGCAGGATGGAACTTCTCTTTTTTCTAAAGATGTTTCTCTGCGAGGTGACTTTATACAAAATGAGCAGCAAACTACCTATAAACAAGTGGCAGGCAGATATTTAGGCACTCATCTTGATGCGGACGAGTACGCAGCTTTTCTTTATGAACTTGCACATTCATCACCATCAATTATTGTCTTGCAAGATAAGCTTGATAAGTCCATTTCTAATGATAGATTAAAAGAAGTACAAACGATCCTTAAAATTAATCAAGAAGAACGCGGCCTTTCTGTCAATCGGCTATTTGCTTTTTTAGAAGGGAAAAAGCTGATCGTGAAGTCAGAAAATCCCGCTATACATAGAAGAGTACGTGAAAAATTTATTGAAACGTTAACGTGTTTTAAAGAACAGCACGCAGAGGGCTTTATGGACGGGCATTTTCAACGCGTATTAATCGATTTAATAAAGTGGCAGTGGAATCATGTAAAACCTTGGATGATCGATAAAGCATTTCCTGAGCACGCGCCTCGCATCATGTGGTATGGGGATGCGAATAAAAGCGAGCAGTATTTTTTCCATTATTTAATTTTACTAGGTTTTGACGTCCTTACCTTTCATCCAGAAGGAAAGGATAATTTAAAAGAAGTAGATAAGAATCAGCATTTAACAACGGTTTATACGTTTCCTTCTACTAGCTCGCTTGTATCTTTTCCAACGGATAAACCGGTTCGAAAAGGTACGGTAGCATTTAGAGCTTCACAAGAAATTGAGCAAGTGCTTCATTCAGAGGAGTCCATGCTGTATAAACCGTGGCAATTTCGCTCTTACTTTCCTGCTTCAGTTACTCTTAAAACAACGTATGATGAGATCTTTTTATTAATGAGAGAACGGGCGTTTATCCGTCCTAATTTTGAAGTGTCAAAGCCATATGTACACGTGCCGGTCTTGTTTTCAAAAGTACTTGGTATTTCTAAAAACCGAAAAGAGTACTGGAGTAAAGTGCATGAGCTCATGCAAACGGAAAATGAGTTAGCTCTGACGATTGGTTCTGTTCCTTTTGCCAAAAAGATAGAGGGGAATAATCACTTTCATTATCAAGGAGCTCTCAGAAGTGATGGGACGCTCAGTCCAGATAAAATGATTGAAAGCAACTGGTGGCGCTATAAAGAGCTGCCTATCGGGCTTCAGCAAGGGCTTGCTGCAGCTATTTCTAGGTATTGTGCACATCCAAAGCTTCTTCGGTTGGATCATGAAGATGCGTATCAGCATCAAATGTATTTGTTTAATCAGTCTTTGAAGCTTCCAAACAACGTGCTTCGTATGCTTCAAAAGTTTGATTATACGCAGCATGTACCCCGTCTCATTATTTATCACGGAAATGAACATGAAACGTTTACGCGTGAAGATGCAGCTTTACTGCTTCTGTTAAATGAGTTCGGAGTTGATATTGTTCTCTTTAATCCGACGGGGCAACTGGATATAGAAGCGTTCGTCGAAGAAAAGTATTTCGATATGCACTGGCTAGAAGATATTAGCTTTAATGAAGAATTCAAAGAGCCCTCGCTCATTCAAAAATGGTTAAAACGAATCTTTTAAAGAAAGAAGGGTTTTTAAATGGCAACAAACGAATTACAGCCTTTAGATGTAAACGAAGCCGAAGAAGTTTTAGAAACAAAGCCTAATGAAGTAAAAGCAAAACTGCGAGAAGAGCCGGAAGTACGTCGCTTAGCAGAACAAATTGATTATAAAAATCAGCTGGCTCTGCTTGAATACGGAAAAGAAACAGCCAATGAAATTTCCTCGTTTTCCGGAAAAGTGCTTAGTACAATTAAATCGTCTAGCATGGAAGAATCAAGTCAATTATTAAAGCAGCTTGGAAAGATTATGGATAAATTTGATGCAAAGGATTTTGTTGAAGATAAAGGGTTTTTCTCTAAGCTTTTTAAACGCGGTCAAAAAATAGTGGACAAGCTGTTTCAAAAATATGAGACGATGGGCTCTGAAATTGATAAAGTATATGTTGAAATCACAAAATATGAAACTGAAATGAAGCACTCAACCACAACGCTTGAACAGCTTTATGAGCAAAACTATCAGTATTATATGGAGCTTGAAAAATACATTGTAGCGGGTGAAGTGAAAGTAGAAGAGTTAAAACAAGAGCTAAAGGTGCTTGAAGAAAGAGCGTCGAGTGGAAATCAGCTGGCAGCAATGGAGCTTCAAACCTTAAAAAACGCGGTTGAGCTGATGGAGCAGCGATTATATGATCTAGAAATGGCAAAACAAGTATCTTATCAATCTGCTCCTCAAATCCGTATGCTGCAGCAAGGAAATACAAAGTTAATCGGCAAAATCAATTCTGCGTTTATTACAACGATTCCTATTTTTAAAAATGGACTTATTAACGCCATTGCAGCGAAGCGTCAAAATTTAGTAGCTGAGTCGATGAACGAATTAGACAAACGTACAAATGAACTGCTCATTCGAAATGCAGAAAATATTTCACAGCAAAGCGTTAAAATTGCTAAAATGTCCGGTGCCCCTAGCGTAAAAGTAGAAACGATGGAGCAAACGTGGAATATTATTATGAAAGGAATGCAGGAAACAAAAGCAATTGAAGAGGAAAATAAACGCCTTCGTGAAGAAGGATTTGTTCGCTTGGAGCAATTTCAAGAAAACTTCAAGGCGCTTGAACATAGGATGTAACGAAAAAGCGGGAATCTTTAC
>Ga0209147_100292_pt1 | contig 42647 bp, 43 predicted proteins | sample AraplaCol_mLB_r2_FD_184278 | JGI IMG/M metagenome (GOLD analysis project Ga0209147, IMG submission 184278) | Arabidopsis root microbial communities from North Carolina, USA - plate scrape CL_Col_mLB_r2 (SPAdes) (version 2) | ecosystem: Host-associated > Plants > Roots > Endosphere | place: USA... | reverse complement strand
AGCTCTAAAATAATCAAAACAATCATCTGAACAATCATCTGAACAACCGCCCATTACAATATAAGCTGCTGCCCACAATGAAGAAGTATAGGATTGATCAAAATGCTGATTTAATAGCTGATCAAAGCGGAAAATGTCCTTTTCAGAACGCTTTGCTAGCGTGGAGCGAAGCCATTCCATTTGCTCATCGACATCTAATTTTGTCTTCGCCTTTTTTATCAGTTCCCAAAAGAGACCCTCTGACATCGTGCTGTCTTTCATTACTTGCATTGAACAAGTTAAAGGCTTATATCCTTTCTTCAATTTTGCACGAATCAGCTTTTCAGCTTCCGCTTCACAAGCTTCTTTGGAAGCAAACTCCTTTACTTGCATTCGACCGGCTGTATCAACTTTTCCAAAGTGAATGACTAACTTGCTGTCTCTTCTTTCAACTTTCCAAAATTTATTCGATTGTTCATCTTTATACACTAAGGTTATTTGCATGATACATTCCCCTTTTTCATCCCACTACTATTTTAAATATTTCTCTTTTTACAAGTTATGTAGAGCCACGACGCTTCATAATCCCTTTTCTTTGCTTTTTTAACATGTTTCAGTTGATTTTAACTCTTTTTAAAGTTTATTAAAAGCTAAAGTGCTATTTTTTGATGATACTGCGCTTAGCATTTAAATTTAATGCTATTGATACAGTTCAAACAGGGAGAAATTAAACATGATTTACGCAATATTTCATTTGTTTATTTTTGTTGCATTTACAACATTTCGTTTTTCCTTTATACTTTTTTATATTAGATATCTTTATTATACAAAAAAGAATCATAAATTCGCAGCAAAGGAAGGGTTTTCGATGAAAATTAAGCATGTTATAGCAAAAGAGCAGCTTGAAGACGTATTTCATATACGTAAAACAGTGTTTGTTGAAGAACAAGGAGTGCCGTTAGAAGATGAATTTGATGAGCATGAAGAAACGGCAAAACATATGTTGATTTATTATAACAACGAACCGGCAGCTTCTGGTAGATTCCGCATAGTAGACGATTACGCCAAAATAGAGAGAATATGCGTATTAAAGGAATTTAGAAAATACGGGCTCGGAAAAGAAGTGGTGGCCAGCTTAGAAGAAGCAGCGAAAAAAGAAGGATTAACTCAAGCTAAGCTTCACGGTCAAGTTCAGGCTGAACCTTTTTATCATAAGTTAGGGTATAAGACTGCTTCTGATGTCTTTATGGAAGACGGTATTCCACACGTTATTATGAAAAAAGAATTTTCGTGTTAAAAATGCTTCTTTGCACAGTTACTTTAGTAAAGAAAAAGGCTCTCAGCAGAGAGCCTTTTTTTGTGCTATTAGATTTTCATAATTCCGCCCGTGCTTGCAGAAGTTACAAGTTTAGAATATCTTGCAAGATAGCCTTTTTTCACTTTTGGCTCAAAGCCTTTCCAGTTTGCTTTTCGTTCTGCCCAAACATCCGGAGAAACTTGAACATTCATTGAACGATCTTCAATGTCAATCACGATGTGGTCGCCATCTTCGACAAATGCTAGCGGTCCGCCTTCAGCAGCTTCTGGAGACGCGTGGCCGATTGATAATCCACGTGAAGCGCCAGAGAAGCGTCCGTCTGTTAATAGCGCTACTTTTGCACCTAGTCCCATTCCCATAATTTGAGAAGTTGGAGCTAACATTTCAGGCATCCCCGGTCCGCCTTTTGGTCCTTCATAACGAATGACTACGACATGTCCTTCTTTTACTTTTCCGTTAGCAATACCGTGCAGCGCCTCGTCTTGAGACTCAAATACAATTGCCGGTCCCTCGTGGCGAGTAATGCCATCTTGAACACCGCCTGTTTTAATGATCGCGCCGTCTGGAGCTAAGTTACCAAACAATACAGCAAGTCCCCCTTTTTCTGTGAACGGCTTATCGATTGGATGAATAACGTTATAATCTTTTACATCGCATCCTGCAATGTTTTCGCCTAGCGTTTTTCCAGTAACCGTCATCGTATCTAAATGAAGAGCTCCTTCTTTTTTAGATAGCTCGTTTAGAGCAGCCGATACGCCTCCTGCTTCATGTAAGTCTTCAATAAATACATCCGAAGCCGGAGCGAGTTTTGCCAAGTGAGGCACGCGTTCCGCTACTTCATTGATACGCTCTAACGGATAATCAATTTCAGCTTCATTCGCAAGAGCTAGCGTATGAAGAACTGTATTTGTAGAACCACCTAACGCCATATCTAAAGCAAATGCGTTGTCGATTGCTTTTTCTGTTACGATATCACGTGGTTTTAAATCTAATTTAATTAATTCCATAAGCTGTTTGGCTGATTTTTTAACAAATTCTCTACGTTCAGGAGCAACTGCTAAGATTGTACCATTTCCAGGTAAAGCAAGTCCTAACGCTTCAGCTAAGCAGTTCATTGAGTTCGCTGTAAACATTCCTGAACAAGATCCGCATGTCGGACAGCCGAATTGTTCTAATTCAAGCAATCCTTTATCATCAAGTTTACCCGCTTGATGAGCTCCTACGCCTTCAAATACTGAAGAAAGAGAAATCTTACGACCGTCGCTCGTTACGCCAGCCTTCATTGGTCCGCCGCTAACAAAAACTGTCGGAATATTCAGACGTAATGAAGCCATTAACATCCCAGGCGTGATTTTATCACAGTTTGGAATACATACCATTCCATCAAACCAGTGAGCAGATACTACCGTTTCAACTGAGTCAGCAATGATTTCACGACTTGGTAATGAATAACGCATACCGATATGTCCCATCGCAATACCGTCATCTACACCGATAGTGTTCATTTCAAAAGGTACGCCACCAGCTTCGCGAATCGCATCTTTTACGATTTTACCAAACTCTTGTAAGTGAACATGACCTGGTACAATATCAATATATGAATTGACAACCGCAATAAACGGTTTGCCGAAATCCTCTTCTTTTACACCAGCTGCGCGCAGTAGGCTGCGGTGCGGTGCTCTGTCGAATCCTTTTTTGATCATGTTACTTCTTAATTCTGCCACAATAATTCCCTCCGTATTCATCTAACCTATTAAAAACTAAATCTTTTTAAATTGTTTAATAATTTTTAATATAAATACTAATTTAACAAATCACACAAAGGTTTGTAAAGGTTTATGACAAAATAATCATTTTTTATTTTAAAATAGTAAAATCACCTGCATAAATTAGTATAATATATACATATATCCCTTATTTTACAGGAAAACAGAAGGTGGATGCTGAGCATGAAACAATCCTTTTATTACAGAGGTCATCAAGAAAAAGAAATATTTGCACAAAAATGGGAAGTTGAAAACCATTCTGCAAAAGGTGTTGTCCAAATAGCCCATGGAATGGCCGAACATATTGGACGCTACGAATACTTTGCTAATGTATTAACTCAACATGGCTACATCGTATATGGAAATGATCACCGCGGCCACGGTCAAACAGCTTTGAAAGATGAAGAAAAGCGTTTTTTTGCTGAAGAAAATGGTTTTGACACCGTAGTTTATGACATGATTGCTTTGACTAAGCACATTTCAACGGAACACCCTCGCCTACCAATCTTTCTTTTCGGTCACAGCATGGGGTCTTTTCTGACGAGAAGATATATTCAATTGGATACAGAGCACATTCATGGTGCGATGCTCTCAGGTACTGGCAGCATTCCTTCCCTTTCACTGCGGGGCGGCATATTAGCTGCGAAAATGGAGAAAAAAAGAAAAGGATTACGATCTGCTAGTCCATTGCTTGATAAACTTTCTTTTGGACAGTACAACAAATCCTTTCATCCTGCTCGAACGCCTTTTGATTGGTTAAGTCAAGATAATGATGCTGTAGATTTATATGTAAATGACCCTTATTGCGGAGGGATTTTCACAGCAGGTTTTTTCTATGACTTACTAACAGGAATCAAACAAATCTCTAACTTAGCTAATATAAAGCTAGTTCCATTAAACCTGCCTATTTATTTGATATCTGGAGAACAAGATCCAGTAGGCAGCTATACAAAAGGTGTACTAAAAGTATATAACGACTTTAAAAAAGCAGGATTGCAGGATATAAGCTACCGCTTTTTTAAAGAGTGCCGTCATGAGTTGCTAAATGAATTAAATAAAGATGAAGTGATAGAAGATATACTAAATTGGCTTAACGTGCAAATAGACAAAAAAACGGTTCGTGTGTAGACACGAACCGTTTTTTTATTAAGCAAATACAGATGTTAATACAGGTACTACTTGTTTCTTACGTGATACAACGCCTTCTAAGACCGCTGTATTGTTTTCAAGCGTTACGTTGTACGCTTCTTCTACTTTTGAAGCAGCAGAACCTAATGCTAATGCAGTAGAGTTGCTGTTTAAAATATCTGTAACAACTAAAAGGAATAATTGTAATCCTTTTTCTTCGATTGTTTTAGTAATAGCTTCTTCTAGTTCCACTTTGCGTACTAAAACGTCATTTACGTCAATTGCATTCACTTGTGCAATTTCTACTTTGCTTGTACCCATGCTGAATTCTTTAGCATCTAATGAAATTAATTGTGAAGCTGTTTTATCGCCTAAGTCAGCTCCAGCTTTCAGCATTGCTAATCCGTACTCTTCTGCATCTACGCCTGCAATTTCCGCTAATTCTTTAGCAGCTGCAACGTCTTGGTCTGTACAAGTTGGTGATTTGAATAATAAAGAATCAGAAATGATAGCTGATAGCATAAGACCTGCTATGTTAGGTTCGATTTCTACGCCGTTTTCTTTATACATCTTGTTTAAGATTGTTGCCGTACATCCAACTGGCTCTGCACGATAGTATAAAGGATCTGCTGTTTCAAAGTTAGCAATACGGTGATGATCAATTACTTCAAGTACACGAACTTGATCAATATCGTTTGCACTTTGTTGGCGTTCGTTGTGGTCCACTAAAATAACTTCATTTGTTTCTTTAGATACTTCATCAACGAAACGTGGTAGTTCAGCGTTGAACTTTTCAAGAGCAAATTGCGTTTCACCGTTAATATCGCCTAATCGAATTGGTTCAGCGTCTACACCTAATTTATTCTTTAAATCAGCGTATGCAATTGCAGAACAGATTGTATCTGTGTCAGGATTTTTATGTCCAAAAATTAACGTCTTTGCCATCTTAAATCTCTCTCCTTCTTACGTATGTAAATAGCATTCTTGCGTAAATTTAGTTAATTCGTTCACGCAACATTGCCATTTTAACATAAACTTTTACATTATTTTAATTTTTTTGCGAAAAATGATGTTCATCCGCAGATATTTTGCCATTTTGTATCTTTTTCATAGTAAAAACACCTCTATTTCCGATATAAATAGAGGGTTTTGTACGTTCATTATATAAAAGTTAGCGATAAAACACAACCCGTCTCTTCATCACTAGATAGATAACTTAAACGGAGTATCTCGCCAATTTTGATGAAAAAAAGTAAGGAAAAAATGACTATTATTAAAGAGAAAATGTATTATTTTGTCTTTAATTATATAAAATAACCAACCAAAAAAGCCCCCTTGTTAAAGGGCGCTTTTTGGTTATCGTCGCAGTGTAAAGTTGAAATGTTCATTTACTTTAGTTCCTAGCTCTTCAAGAAACTGCTGAGCAGTCATTTCCTCTACGCTTTGGGTATACCAAGCAAGCTGAGATTTTTTATGAACATTGTTGTAATATACATCTCTTGACCAATATGTTTTTGATCGGTATGTATAATTAAAGTGAATGAATAGTTCACTCCCGTCTGGACACTGCAACAATACGCGGTAATGTGGATTACGACGATTTTTATCTAAACTCATTTCTTTGATCTGCGCTAACATTATTCACCTCTAAAGCCATTACTTAATCATTTAAAGGTAAATGCCACACCACGCTATATCCTAGCTCTGCCATCAACTAGAAAATCATATATTTTCTAAAATTCTACACGATATAGGACAAAAGAGGAAGAGATAATTTATTGATGGACGTGTAAAGTTTCATATAAATCTTTTAGCTGCTCAGGGTATTGAGACCTTACGGAATAACCCGTAGGACGGTGCTCGATTAAATGAGAAGCAAACAAATAGCCGATGAGCACGTGCATTTGTTCATCTGAGGTTTCTTGTTTTAATTCTCTTTCGAGTCGTTCAGCTAAGTGTGAAGCCAGCTGTTTAATTTTTTCATCATGTGATAAAAAAAGCATTTTGTTCCTCCCTTATAACGAATAAGTAATGCTGTGAATTTCAATAAAGACAAAGTATTGCTTTTATAAGGATAATTATATTTTATTTTACAATAAAAGTATATAAATAGTTCTAAATATTCAAAAAATAAATTATTTCTTTTGGACTATTCGGCAACAAACGAAAAAGAAGCAGGAAAGCTCCCGCTTCTTTTTCGTAAAAAGATATTCGATTACCGAAGTTTATTCTACTTCCACTGCCCAGCCGAATGGATCTTCCACTGTACCATTTTGAATACCTGTTAGAGTGTCATACAGTTTTTGTGATACTTCTCCAGTGTTTCCACCGTTGATGATCATTTTCTCGTTATTCCAAAATAGTTCGCCAATTGGAGAAATAACTGCAGCTGTACCTGTTCCAAATGCCTCTTCTAGTTTGCCTTCGGAATAAGCTTGCTTAATTTCTTCCATAGAAATACGGCGCTCAGTTACAGGCATATCCCAGTGTTTTAGCAGCTCAATGATAGATTTACGCGTAATTCCTTCCAAAATGCTTCCGTTCACAGATGGCGTTACTACTTCTCCATCGATTTTGAAGAAAATATTCATGCTTCCTACTTCTTCAATGTATTTGCGTTCAACTCCGTCTAACCACAGTACTTGTGAATAGCCTTTTGAGTCAGAAAGCTGCTGAGCTTTTAAGCTTGAAGCATAGTTTCCACCTGTTTTAGCCGTCCCTGTCCCTCCGGCTACAGCACGAACAAATTCGCTTTCAACCGCAATTTTTACAGGAGCAATCCCTTCTTTATAATATGAGCCAACTGGAGATAGGATAATGATAAATTGGTAGCGGTCAGATGGCGCTACTCCTAAGTAAGGCTCTGTCGCGATGACAAATGGACGAATGTATAGTGATGTACCTTCAGCAGTAGGAATCCATTCGCGGTCAATTTTAATCAGCTGTTTTAACGCTTCTAGCGCTAAGTCTTCGTCAACATGAGGAATACAAAGACGATCGTTTGATTTATTTAAACGTTTGAAATTCTCATCTGGTCTAAATAATAATACTTGCTCTTTTTTTGTTACATATGCTTTTAGTCCTTCAAAAACAGACTGCCCGTAATGAAAGATCATGGATGCTGGATCTAATGTGATAGGTTGATAAGGTACAATACGAGCATCGTGCCATCCTTGGCCTTCTGTATAATCCATAATGAACATATGGTCCGTAAAGGCTTTCCCGAACTGCAATTGATCAGATTGCGGCTTTTCTTTTTTTGTTTGATTTAGTGTTACATCGATTGAATAAGTTGTCATAGTTGTTTCTCCTTGCTCTTTATATTTACGGGTTTTTCGCTTAAACCTCTATATAAGTTACATTGTACAACTTTAGGGAAGCGTGTCACAATAGTTAGAGACGAAAAATTCTAAAAATTTTATAAAAATTATAAAGAAATAGCACCTAATCGAATTAAGTGCTGAACTGAAAAGGTTTTCTTTCTAAAAAAACTATTTCTACATTTTATTTACAACCATTTATAAACCAATTTTCACTCGAAGCTTTTCATCTTGTATTGAAAATTGTTTGATTTTCCCTACTGGAATGACCTTTACTTTATCAATTTCATTGAGGTTGATATGAATTTGTTTTTCTTCATACGTAGTAACGGGCGGCTTGTGAAAAATTCGATAGTTGATCCAATTTTGATTAAGAGGTTTCATTTCATGGATTTTGAATACAAGCGTACGTTCTTTTGCTTCAAGAGGTTCTAGCACAATAGAAAATGGAATTTTCACCAGAAATTTTTTAATAATTCCATTCACGTGAATATAGGAGTCTTGAAATGAAATAGAAAATTGCTGAATTTGATCTTGCTTTGTCATTTGCTTTTGAAAAATTCGCATGAGCATAGAAGCGGATATAGGAACGGTTACACCGCTTTCAGCCATCTTTTCTTTCATTTTTGCCTGCACATCATCACTAATCACATCGTTTAGCTTTCTCTGTACCCAATCCTTCATGATGCACCTCCGCTATGAAGTTATTTTTCTGCTTCCTCTAACGCACGAATCGAAGCTGTTAAGTGATTTGACACGTCGGCGAGCCGATCTTTTGTCAGTCTTCCTTCAGCAAGGTAGATAGGCTTTCCAAAGGAAATGACAATGGGATCCTTTGAAAATAGCTCTTTTACATTTGCGGGTCCTTTGTAAACTGCGGGCACAATAGGAACCTTTGCCATACTTGCTATAGTGACTGCCCCTCTTTTCAGAGGAACGTCTTCCTCTGTTCGCGTGCCGCTAGGGAAAACCCCTACTATATGTCCTTGTTTTGCCAATTTAATAGGTGTTTTAATGCTGCTGGGTCCTGGATTATTACGATCTACTGGGAATGCGTTAAGTTTTTTTAATACATTACTAGTAAGTATATGATTAAATAGCTCCTTTTTTGCCATAAAATGAATTTGGTGCGGCAAAACTGCGGTACCAAGCGCTACGACGTCTACCCATCCTTTATGCGAACAAGCGATCACAAAGCCTGTATCCATTGGCAGATACTCTCTGTTCCTTACGTGAAGCTTCCCTCTCCTTTTCAATAAAAATTTACATGTGTGAGCCGCGACATTATACATAAATGTTTCCTCTTCTCTCTATTATTTGAAAATATATACAAAAATTATATCACTTGATATTAAGGGTTGGTACTAAAAAAAGAATGTAACATCTTTTTACACAATAGCTTCACTGTTTCTCTCTACATTGTATAAAATCAGATATTATTTCTTCTGTTTTTAGTCAACTTGACTAATGACATCTCTCAAAAAACATTTTACTATTAATGTATCATTTTAAATGTAATATTTATTAACATTACATGTGATATAATTAAAGGAGGTTTTTAGGTGAATAACCAAAATCGACCGTTTCGACTAGCTTCATTGGGATTACAGCACGTACTTGCTATGTATGCGGGCGCCATTCTCGTTCCGTTGATGGTGGGACGCGCATTGAATTTAAATGCCCATGACTTATCCTATCTCGTGGCTATTGATTTACTGACATGCGGACTAGCTACGCTGCTGCAGGCTTGGACGAACAGGTGGTTTGGAATTGGTCTTCCTGTTGTACTTGGAAGCTCATTTGTAGCGGTGACTCCTATGATTGCAATTGGAACTCAATATGGAATTAGTGCTGTTTACGGAGCGATTATTGCTGGTGGTATTTTTATCGTACTGGCAGCAAGTTTTTTAGGCAAAATTATTAAGTTTTTCCCTCCTGTTGTCACCGGAACGGTTGTGACGATGATTGGTTTATCGCTTGTACCATCCGCTGTCCGAAATATGGCAGGAGGAGTGGGGAGCAAAGATTTTGGTTCTCTTTCTAATCTTCTTCTTTCTTTTGGTGTTCTAGCGCTTATTTTAATTTTAAATCGATTTTTCAGCGGTTTTCTTCGCTCTCTTTCCGTATTAATCGGAATTGTAGCCGGAACAATAGCCGCTGTATTAATGGGGAAAGTTGATTTCACTAACTTTAATGAAGCTTCTTGGCTGCACATTCCCACTCCTTTTTATTTCGGGATGCCCACTTTTGAAATTGGGCCCATTTTAACGATGATCCTCGTATGCTTGGTCATTATTATTGAATCTACAGGCGTATTTTTAGCGTTAGGAAAGCTATGTGATCGGGAATTAACGGAAAAAGATTTTACAAAAGGCTACCGTGCCGAAGGAATCGCCATTGTTCTTGGAGGGCTATTTAACGCTTTCCCTTACAATACATTCGCTCAGAATGTAGGACTGGTTCAATTATCAAAAGTAAAAACAAAAAATGTAGTGGTGGTAGCCGGCTTCATTCTCGTACTACTGGGACTTGTTCCTAAAATAGCTGCTTTTACAACCATTATTCCTACTCCTGTTTTAGGAGGAGCAATGGTCGTGTTGTTTGGTTTAGTTATTTCATCAGGCATCAAAATGCTAAGTGCTGTTGATTTGGCCAAACAAGAAAATTTGCTGATTATTGCGTGCTCTCTTTCACTCGGCCTTGGCGTAACGGTGGTACCTGATTTATTCGCTCAGCTCCCAAGTGCTTTGTGCGTAATTGTAAGTGATGGAGTTATTACGGGAAGTCTAGCTGCAATTTTATTAAATCTCTTTTTTAACGCATCGGTTGAACGAAAAGTACCTTCTGTCTCTTTAGAGAAGACAGATTATTCAGAAATAAAATAAAGGTGGCGTAGTATGAATAACGTATCTGTGCAGTATGTAAATCAGCTTAGCAAGAATCATTTTGTTTCACTACTTGGTGATATATTTGAACATTCACCTTGGGTGGCAGAAGAGGCTTATTCTAAGCGCCCTTTCTCTTCCGTTGAACAACTTCACGGAAAGATGAAAGAAATTGTAGCGCAAGCATCTGTAGAAAAACAACTTAAGTTGCTTCAGGCTCATCCAAATCTAGGTGAAAATATCGCTATGACATCTGCTTCTACTGAAGAACAAACCAAAGCAGGCTTACAAAACTTAACACAAAATGAGTATGAACAGTTTTCTTCTCTTAATGGAAGGTATATGGAGAAGTTTCCTTTTCCTTTTATTTTGGCAGTACGAGGTAAACAAAAAGAAGATGTCTACGAGGCAATGCAAAGTCGTTTACTAAATACCGAGCAAATAGAGTTTGATACAGCGTTAGAAGAAGTATATAAAATTGCTTTCTTTCGCTTAACTGATAAAATTACTGAAGATAAGGAGACAAAGAAACGAGCATGACTAAAATCACAACGCATATTTTAGATCTTACCCACGGATGTCCGGCTGCTTTTGTCAAAGTTGATTTTTATCACATTCAGTCGGAAAGTAAACGAATAAAAATTTCACACGGTACTACAAATGAAGACGGGAGGTTAGTAACTCCGCTCTTCTCTTCTGAAGCGTTTGAATCAGGAGATTATGAACTTTTGTTTCATATTGGGGAATATTATAAAACACAAGAGGTCCAAACAACAAATCCTCCCTTTTTAAATCAGGTTTCTGTTCGAGTCGGATTGTCTTCTGAACAAGAACATTATCACGTCCCTTTGCTTGTGTCACCGTGGGGATACCAAATTTATAGAGGTAGTTAAAAAAGAAACGGCGTCTTTAAACGTCGTTTCTTTTTTAGTTGAGCAATTTGGACATATAGTATTCATCAATAAACAAACCGCCAATTCGCAGTGAATGTTTTTTTGTTCCTTCAATTTCGAATCCTACTTTATCATATAAAGAAAGAGCCTTTTCATGCTGTATAGCGACTGTCAGTTCAAGACGATGAATATGATGTTCTCTCGCCCATTCTTCCAGTGCACCAATTAAAGCCGTCCCAATCCCTTGATTTTGAAACGTCTTTCGAATACCTAATGTCAAAGAAGCGATGTGAGCGTTTCGGTTAGCTTCGCCCCCTGTTGCAGCTATATATCCCACAAGCATCTCGCTTTCTTCTGCTACAATAATCGTAGAGTTTGGCTGCTGCTTAAAGATTTCGATGTTTTTCTCCTGCTGATCTGTACTCAGCTTTCGCTCTCCGCTTTCGAACAGCATAAACTTACTTTCTTCTTCAATCTGTTTAAGCAAATCTACAAAGTTTGCAGCATCATGTAATTCCAGTTCTCTAATTTCCATGCTGATCCCCCTTTTTCTGTGTCCCTTTTGTTTGTATATGTATTGGTTCACCTTTATAAAATATAGCTTTACAGTTTCTTACGAAAAATACGACTTTTTAAGAAGTGGAAGTAGAACAAAAAACCTACTAATCTCCCTTTTTTTGAAATACTTTTTTCCTCTGTATAATTTTAAATCACTTATCAACTTCTGTAAATTTTTTAGATTCCCTCTTTCAATTTCCATTTTCCTTCCTTTTCTATAGGTTTGAATTGGATTTAAGGAGATATTTTATAGCAAACACATGACTATTATCCTGTTTTTTGTGAAGAAAGAAAGCAATAAATGTAATTTTATTTGTAATCGTTTAGAATAGAAAAAGTGGAAATTTTATGTACCTATCCTCCTTAATTATAGGTCTGTGAAAGGAAATTATTATGAAAGTACAATCCGCAAAACGTGGTGTATATGTCTTAAGCGGTCTAGGAGCTGTTATGGTGTTCTTCTTACTTTTACTTAAGAACAGCGCTTTCTTTCTAGAGGAAGAATACGATCAAAACAAACCTGAAGCTGCGCTTGCGGTCAACGAACATACCTATCACCTTCACAAAGGTTCTATCAACTGGTCAAACGGCCGTTCAACAACAAAAAAAGAAATAAATGTATATGATTTATATACATACATATCGCAGCAAAAAAGCATCCCATTGAAGCAGCAACAATTGGTTAAGCTCCATTTTTCCAACCTAGACGGCGCTTATATTCGTGGTATGAGTGTGCATATATGGAAAAATAACGGCGAAAAAACCAAGCTGTTTGTCAAAAATAATGAATTTAAGATTCCTAAAAATCAAGGTTTTTACGTTGTAGATATTGTGATTAACTCTACAAGAGGAACAATACAATATGCGGCAAATGTGCAAATACAGTAAGTTTGGTTGCAGTAAATAAAAGGGGAAAAATGATAAAAGGGATCAAAAAGTTATAAAAAAAGAGAGCAATATGCTCTCTTTTTTTATAAAATGAAAAAGACGTCCACGCAGGACGTCTTTGATGCGTTTGTGGCGGGGACCGTGTGACCACATTCACACGTTTAGCTCGAAAGCATATCCTTCGACTTACACAAATTAGCTCATCGCTTTATTAATATAACACTAGCAGCAGAAAAAAGCAATTAATTTTTAAATAGTTTTTTCTATTTATACATATTTCGCGAGAATCCACAAAATAATATGCATGCGTAGCTATTCACTTTCTACATTTTTAGTCTATTTTAATTCATGTACGAATACACTAATAGACCAACCTATGCGCAGTTTTTGAAAAAGGATGTGAATAGCTTGTTTCAAATCACTGATTTCCCTGAATTTTCATGGTCGTACTCCAGGCATAAAATGATTACACAGTGCAAACGAAAGTATGCATATCATTATTATGTCTCACATAACGGATGGCTTGACAGCGCTTCTGCACAGTCTCAAAGCGCTTATCGATTAAAAAAAGTTTCTACTTTATCTATGTACGTAGGACAAGCCGTCCGTCAAGTGATTACAGAGGCTATTTCTGACTATACATCTACACAGCTTGTCCCGAGTGAACAAAACTTAGTCGAGAAAGTGCAGCAGCTACTAAATAACGCACTGCGTGATTCCACTGACTATGGAGAGCTTTGGTATCATAAGCCTGCTCAGTATAAGATGCTTTTAGAATTCTACGAAAACGGCTATATTTCTAAAAAAGATCTTAAAGATATACAAAAACGGGTACACATTTGTGTGCATCACTTTTTACAAAGTAAATCGTTTTGCGACATCGTATCTTCACCTTCTTTAGAAGTGGAGCCCCATCAGTCGTTTCGTTTTATAAATGTGTATGATCATAAAGTATATGCGCCTTTTCATTCTTTTTTTAAAAATCCAGTCACAGACGAATTTACGATTGTTGATTGGAAAACAAGTAAACAAACAAAAGATGATTTGTTTCAACTGGCGATATACGCCCTCTATGTGTTAGCTGAATATAATATTTCCGTTGATCAGATAAAAGTCCGGAACGAATACTTGCTTTCAGGCAGTGCGCGTACGTATCAGCTTACTCTTCACGAAATTGAATCTATTCTTTGGCAAATCGATACAAGCATTGATTATATGAAAACTTTTTTGGAAGGCTCAGAGGTAAATCAGCCTCTTTCGCTTGAGCATTTCCCTCAAGCGGATACGGCTGCCTCCTGTCACGGCTGTGCCTTTAAAGAATTGTGCCAAACGGGATAAAAATCACGTGGAAATCGTCTATATTTTTTATTGAACTTTTTTATTGTCAAAAGAACCTTTGCTAGCATATAATTTGCATTAAGGAAACATTTTATACTTCATATAAAAAAATTAGCTTGGGCTATTTATTGTTCATCAAAGAAAGGAGCACTAGACATGAAAGATCAAAACGGCAGTAAAGCATTATCAGCTATGCAGCTAAGTGCTCAAGATGTATTGTCGGGTAAAACAAAAGGAATTAAGCGATTATTGCCTTTCTTAGGTCCTGCTTTTATCGCAGCGGTTGCTTATATTGATCCAGGTAATTTTGCTACTAACATTGCAGCAGGCTCTCAATATGGATACATGCTGCTTTGGGTTGTATTAATTTCTAATTTAATGGCTGTCTTAATTCAATCGTTATCAGCTAAATTAGGGATTGCAACGGGCTTGAATTTACCCGAGATAGCACAGGAACACTTTCCGTCCTTCGTTTCTTTTGGGCTTTGGATACAAGGAGAACTGGTCATTATGGCGACGGATTTAGCAGAATTTATTGGGGCTGCTCTTGGAATTTATTTATTATTTCATATTCCTTTGTTCCCTGCTGCACTTATCGCAGCGGTAGGTTCTTTTGCTATTTTAGAGTTACAAAGACGAGGTGTTCGACTGCTAGAAGCAGCTATTGCGGCGATGGTTTTTATTGTGGTATTAGCTTTTGGGACTCAAATGTTTCTTGCGCATCCAGACGGCGCGAGTGTTGTCCACGGCTTATTTGTCCCTCAATTTCACGGAACAGACAGCGTGCTGTTAGCCTCTGGAATTTTAGGTGCTACAGTTATGCCACATGCGATTTATTTGCACTCAGCTCTTACGCAGCGCCGCGTGGTAGGAACTACAGAATCGGAGAAAAAAGCGATTTTCCGCTTTGAATTTATTGATATTGTGATTGCCATGATTATTGCTGGTGCAATTAATGCAAGCATGCTCATTGTCGCAGCCGCTCTATTCTTTAAAAACGGACTAAACGTGCAAGATTTGGACGTGGCTTTTACACAATTTGAACATTTAATTGGTCCCTTTGCAGCTATTGCGTTCGGAGTTGGATTATTATCTTCAGGACTTTCAAGTTCTTCGGTCGGAACAATGTCTGGAGATGTCATCATGCAAGGATTTATTAAACGCAGAATTCCTTTATATCTTCGCCGGTTCATTACAATTATTCCGCCGCTTTTGATTATCGGACTTGGCGTAAATCCAACAAGTGCACTAGTTGTCAGTCAAGTTATTTTATCGTTCGGAATTGCCTTTGCACTCGTTCCTCTTATCATGTTTACAAGTAACAAAAAAATCATGGGCGGATTGGTTAATCATAAAGCTACAACGGCTGTAGCTTGGGTGATAGCTGCATTAGTCATTTGTTTAAATATCTTTTTGATTTATCAAACGTTCGCATAGTAAATCAAACTTTCAAGAAAAAACAAAAAAGAGACCCTAAAAAGTTAGATATAGTCTAACAATTGGGCCTCTTTTTTATTATTTTTTATTAAACGATAGTAGAAATGAAATAGACAAGAGTTCCAATAATAGCCGACAGTACTAAGCAACCCAGTGGATATAAATAAGAATAGTTTTCTTTACGGATTGAAAGAATGCGATCAACAATAAAAATAAGAAGGACGCCCATCATTCCGAATTCAAACATTAATAACCCAAAAATGGCGTGAAATATGAATGACATGATTAAATCAATTTTTTTACTACGGTCTTTCACAAAAGCACTGACTAATAAATCAACGATAACCGTGCCTAACGTACCCATTATTAAAAAGAAGGGTGTAAAAAATAAAAGGTATAAAGGAAATAAATCAATGAAATGCGGATTGGTTTTTTTAATAGAAAAATTGGGAATTGACTCTTTTATACCTGGCATAAAACAAAAAAGTAAAGTAAAAAGAAACGCAGCTATAATAGCGGCTGATAGCTTTCTATTTAAATGCATGTTTATTTTTTTATTACTAAATTCAGTAGTTGTTTTTGTATGTTTATTGTTCATATGTCTTTAACGTGATGTACGCACCTTTTCCTTTCTCATAACTTTTTATTTATATTCTATGTCTATCTTTTGTTACCAGCAGTTACAATGATACACGTTCTTTTTGAACTTGACTACACTAACGCGCTTTATATCTATTCTCTTTTTCTTTTTGTGTCTATCGTTTGCTCCGCTTCCCTTGTATATTCCTTCTTTTTATTCAGGGGTTTTAGTATGGTTTGCTCTTTCTATGACAAACAAGATGGTTTTACAAAAAAACGCCTTCTTTTTCTATAAAACAAAAGACAGGCGTTTTTTTCTGTATGTAATTAATAATCTTGACTGAAGTCAGGGGGATTTTGAACGGATATAGAACCTGCAGAGACTTCTGTACTTATTTTTATAACAAAAAAGAGACGATTTACGCCTCTTTTTTGTTTGTATTATGAATTTAGTTCATCTAAAATTGAATGCAGTTCACTTAAATGGGTAATTTCGTAAGTAGGAATGACTTCATTTCGCTCTTTATCATGACGATTAATCCATACAGATTTCATTCCAACACGAGAAGAACCCAAGATATCTGTCATTAAATTATCTCCAACCATAATTGCTTCATCTTTCTTTAAATCCATAAGTGATAAAGCATGATCGAAAATAGACGGATCCGGCTTACCGCGACCAAATGCCCCTGAAATCACAATCTCATCAAAATATGGAACCAGTTCTGATGTAATGTCTAATTTGGTATTTTGTAAGTCAGGTGAACCGTTTGTTAACAGCAGCAGCTTGTACTTTCCTTTTAATTGATCAAGCACTTCAAACGTTTCTTCGTACACAAAAGGTGTTTTGCGGCGCTCTAACGGAAAACGCTCGGCTAGTTCCGCTCCAAAAGCATCATCGTGAATTCCTAGGGCACGAAGACCTCGAGTCCATGCTTCTTTGCGATAAGTAGGAACAATATCTTTCATTTTGCGGAATTCATCATGATCGTCTAAAAAATCCCCCCATAATCCTTCAAACGGATTAATGCCGATCATTTGCGTAAATTCATAGGTTTCATACGAAGCATATAATTCTCTTGCTTCCTTACGCACCGCTTCTTCTAGTTCTTCAGGTTTCAGATTATATTTCTCACTTGCATATGTACATGTTGCAACGAATGCTTCTTTTACGCTTTTTTGATCCCAAAGTAGCGTGTCATCTAAGTCGAAAAATACCGCCTTAATCATGGATGTGTGTACCCCCTACTGTTTTTGAAAAAGTTTAACTATTCTTACACTAGATTACAAGGATACACACAATAAGTCTAGTGTATTTGCAATTTATTCTACAAATTTATTTTTATAAGTCGTCACCTTTACAAACAAATTTACAGAAATTAAAAGAGCTGATATAATCACAGCAGGTATGTATGCAGGAGGTTTTATATGGAATCGTTAGAAGAAATATTCGGCATTCCCACAGTTCGTACAAGTAAGCGCTTAAGCAGAGTGGTTGCCGCACGCTTGCGTCCTTTTGGAATTACGCCAGAACAGTGGACCGTTTTAAAACGCGTATCAGAAGCTGAATATAGTACGCAGAAGCAATTAGCTGAGCGAGCAGATAAAGATCAAGCGACGCTGACTAAAATTTTAGATTTACTAGAAAAACAAAATTGGATTCAGCGTGTTAGAAACCCAGAAGATCGCCGCTCGTTTTTTATTCAAATAACAGAAGACGGCCTGCGTTTAAAAACAGAAGTGACGCCTGCTGTAGAACAGGTATTTTCCGAATTAACATCCCAGCTAAACGAGCAGCAGGTGAAAATTTATACCGACACTTTACAAAAACTTGAATTCCGCGCCAAACAATTGCTTCAAGACGCAGAAGACCTGCGTTAAATACCCAAAACCCCACAGGTAACATTCTGCGGGGTTTTATACGTAGTTGGCGATGCATAGTACTTCTTTAATTTTTGAAATCACTTGTTTGGTTTCATCTGTTAAAGAGGTGAATTTAAAAGCGATGGATTCTGCGTTTGGATTAATGAAGGGTTCTTTGTTCGTATCTTTGCGGTAGTCTTCAATTTGTTCTAAACAATATTTTAAAATAAACGACAAGTTCGCACGTCGAAATCTCAAGCTGACAGTAGAAGGCCACCTTTTTTGAAACTGATTGCTTCCTTCATACTGAATAGCTCCGATATAGCGTTCTCCCGATAAAAAAGACTCTTTGCTTCGGTATAGCTGAACGGTTTGGGCTGTTCCGCTCCAGTCAATATAAATACCTGCTGTTTCACAAACTTCATATATGTAATGAAAAAGCTCCGTTACTTCTCCGAAATGGTAGTGAAGCGGATGTTTAGCCGTCATAGGTAGCTCCCTCCTTTATCGACTTTCTACCATTATATTGTAGGAAAAGTAACTTATTCATTTATCCAACTTATTTCATACGCATAAGCAGTAAAAATGAAAATATATTTGTTTTTAGTTTACATAAAAATATTATAAGTAATTAGCGATAGCCCGATTTCCGAAAAGCGTCGTATACCGTATCCTCTTGAAGTTTTTCAAGATAAACGTTCGTTGTAGCAATAGAAGAATGCCCCACTACTTGCTTCACAACCGCAAGCGGAACGTCATTAGCTAAACTATTTGTAATAAAGGTATGACGAAACCAATGAGGAGAAATAGATGCGTTTCCTTTTACTTTATAAACAGCTGATTTAATCGTTCGATACAAAGTTGTATAGGATAATCGGTTTTTTTCGCCAGTACGATAGTATTCTTTAATGGAGTAAAAAAGCGGTTCGGTATCAAAAGGACTTAGTTCAGTGCTTTCATTTAACGCTTGCCGATAAGCGAAAAGTGTTTCTTTCACATCATCAAACACAGGGATCGTGCGTTCTTTTTTCCCTTTACCAATCACATCTACAACCAAATTTCCGCGGCGGTCTTCGCGGAAGCTTCCCCAATTTAAACTGAGCAGTTCACTTGAACGCATTCCGCTCATATACAAAAGCATTCCCATTAAGCGATTGCGCGCTTTGAATTCCTTCTCATGCTGGCGAATGCGCACGACGGATTCTAACGCATTTACAATTACTTGTGCTTCGCGATCGGTTAGCTCTCGGTACTCGGTGCGATTTTGTTTTTCCTTGTCGCTGTAATGCCCTTTTGCAATAGATGGTTTTTCAATCCACGTCGTATACAGCGAAGGATAAAAATGAGTAGCGTGTCCAAACTCTAGCATTCTTCTGAAAAATTCTAGTTTTCTTGCAGCAGTTCGATTTGCATATTGATTCATCATTTCTTCATTAAATAATTTGACTTCCATAAATCCAATCGATTTTAATGTAATCTCTCGTTCGTAGAAAAAAGACAGAATTGTTTTCATGTCTTGATTGTAAGATCTAATCGTATGAGGAGAAAGTGATTTTTTGATAATACGCATCGAAAAAAAGAGCTGAATAAATTCTTCATCTGAAACGTGCTTTAAATTCAAGTTGTTATCTTCATCCAACAGCTCTGCCTCTTCCCACTGCTCTTTAAGCTGACGAAACGAATTTTTTACAGGCGACAATTCAAATTCTTCCATTTTACCCCTCCTAATTATCAAAAATAAAGATATGCTTTTAAAACGATCCAGAATTAAATATAACGATCTTTTTTAAACTCGTGATAAATATCATTAAAAGTTTTGAAAAACCTCTCAAAACTCAATTTAGAAATCTTATTTTTTAAGATTTTGATTTAAATATCCATTATATGTAAAAATAATTCTATTTTATGCTTATTTCTCTACTTTATCATATGAACGCTTGATAAGGAAGAGTTATCTTGCGTTAGTTAACTAAAGTATTTTGATTGTGTTAGACAGCAATGTTTTGGGAACACTAGTAGGAGTTTAGGTAATAATTGGATGTACCGAATTTGGAAAATCAGAAAAGTAGATTGACGTCATCAGAAATTACAAGCTTATGGACACAATACATCCAAGACACCATGTCTGTTTGCATTAGTAAATATGTGTTAGCAAAGGTTAAAGATCCTGAGGTTTATTCTCTTTTTGAATTTACTTTAAAACTGGCTGAAAAACATTTGTACGTGCTTAGAGATATTTTTAAAGCTGAAAAATTAGATTTGCCGATTGGCTTTACTGATAAAGATGTAAATCTAGATGCTCCTCCTTTGTTTACGGACACCTTTTGGTCAGTATATATACACGAAATGACTATGCATGGATTAGCTGGATATAGTATATCTTTTAGTGTTTCAGCACGCAAAGATATCCGTGACCATTATTATCAATGATGGATGAATGTCTGCATACAGCCAGTAAAAATATAAACATTTTTTCTTCATTACTTCAAGAAGAAAATCTGCAGTCTCCGGGCTTATTGGATGTTGAAATTACAAATTCTGATGTAGCCCCTTTTTCTGATAAACTAATGGTGTTTCATGCAGGATTTTTGTTTCATTTGGCTACTACATATTATGCTGCGGCTATGATAACTAGTATGAGAATAGATGTAGCCGGACATTGCGATGCTTCTATTTTAAGGGATTTAAAAACGATCTCCTCTTTTGGGCGAATAATGATCAAAAAAGGATGGATAGAAAAACTGCCACAAGCCGATGATCGGAAAGAATTACCTTGATATCCTACGAACTTATCTGTAAATAAAAACCATCACGCTCTGCGTGATGGTTTTTAAAGTGATTCAATTTTAGTCAAGTGCAACCGTTTATCGTTATAAGAAACGGTATACGTTCGATAATACTCTTTTTCTTGACTTTGACCGTTCGTTGTAATTGAAATAACTTCTTTTGTTCGGATTGTATAGAACGTTTCACCTTCTTCTTCACTCGCGGTTTCCACGTCTAATACTGAATAGTCAACAAGTTCTTCTCGAATGTCCCTTTCATAAAGCATCTTCACAAGCTGCTTTTGATCATTCCATAGAACACTGTCCCGCTCGATATATGGCTGTACGTGTTCAAATTTATTCGTGTTAATGGACTGTGTTAAATCTCGTAAATAATGTTCAATAAAAATATCTGCTGTTTCTTGATCAACCTTTTGGATATTTTTTAAATTAAACTCTTTTTCTTCTTTCTCTTCTTTTTCTTTTTCATCTTCTTTAAAATCGTCGATGCGCTGAGAACTGATTTTGCTGATGGCATATTTTTTATTATTCTCTTTAAAAATCAAGATTTCTTCCTTTTCCCCTTTTTCATTTGTGCGAGTAGTTTCACCTTGGTATGAAATGTCGCTAGAAGGATTAATTGACTTCACGTATTCCATATATTCATCAGCCGTAATGTTAAGGTATTTTTGGTGATAGGTAACTTCATCCCATTCATTTAACTTCCATTGCTTATTTACGTATTTGAAATTCATGTAGATGGTCAGCCCGCCGCTTCCTTCTTTACTAATTGGCTCAATGGCTGACACCGAAAATTGTCCAGCATGATTGTTAATAAGTTGAAATCGAATAACATGATTAACATCAGGGAAAAAGCTCATATTACATTCTTTACAGTAGTAGTTAGCGGAGATACTTTTTAACTTTGTTGCAATTAAAGATGATGTTGCATATGGCGTTAGCGCTTTTTCTAGCGTTTCATAATCAGCAGGGTTAGATTCATTATCCCATTCATACTCTTCGCCTAATTCTTTATAGGTACTTGAAATTTTATTCATCGTCTCAACCGCAGTTTTTTCTGCTTTTTTTTCTGATACAAGATCAGGCTTGATAGATGACTTAGCTTGATCCTTTGGGATCACTTCATCTGAGGAAGGTTCGGTTGGTTTGGATAACTTAACTGTTTCTTTTTCTTCACAGGCCGTCAAAACCATTAGCAGCAGTAGAACGAATGCGATCGTCCATTTTTTATGCATAAGGTGTCCTCCTCAACGCCGAATTTAGTCTGTTCTTAAAATGGTCTTTAATTTTCAAACGTATCGAGCACGTAATCACCGCTTGGAATTCCCCATTTTGCCTTTTTATTTTGATCTGTTTTAGCAAGTAACGAAATGGAGTTTTCTTTAAGCGTAATGACAATGGTGCCTTTATTTCCTTGTCCATCATTTTCATATTCAATGGCTGCTTGGTTATTTTCAAAGCGAATATTTTTTTGTTCAACGGTTGACACGCGGATTTTGCTAGGTGGCTGGTACGAATTTATTTTAATCGTCGCTTCCGAGTTGGATGTAGCAAGAAATTGAATGATAGGAGATCCGTTATCATTGCCAGTGGTCCATTTTCCATCGTAGTCGTGTAAATCTGTTGTTTGTGTAGTGGGATTTTCAGTGTTTGTATTTGGTTTAGATGAAAAGTCGAATGGTTCTACACTCGATAACTTTAACGTATCGTTTTGGTAAACAGCTGTATAAAGACGGTCACAAACTTTGCTGTAAGGATCTTTACCGGGCTGTTTTAATAAGCTTTCCTCGTGGGTTTGTATTTTAAACACATGGTTAGGTTCTTCATACCAATTGACAATATGAAACGTTTGCTTCTTCTGCTCGATGCCTTGTCGTGTGAAATTTTCAACAAGAAGATTCTGCTCTTTATAAAAAGAACTGTCCGCTTTCAAAAAAGCTTTTAGATCATTAAAAGAGTTTTGATCAATTGCTTTTCCGAACGCTGAAAAGTAATCAGTCATCCAGGCTGTGATAAATTTTCCGCTCATTGCTTCTTTATTCAAATCAATTGATTGAATGCTTTCTACCTGTGTTTTTGGTTCGTTTAGTACTTTTTTTGCATCTTTTTCTACTATCATTGTATTTCCGTCTTTTATTGTTTCTTCTTGCTGACAGGCTGATAACAGAATAGATGAAACAACCGTGATAATGATTGTATTACGTTTGTTCATCATAATTGCCCCTTCTTTATCTAATATAAATGTATGTATATTCTTCCAACAAACAGACCTAGTATATCATTCTACAAAAAAACGCTCAACCCTTTAATTTCACAAGAAAAACGGCTTGCTTTTACAGCAGCCGTTTTTCTACTTATTTAATAGATGCTTCTTTATATGAATTGGAAGCCTCTTTTTTAAGCTGTCTTGAACCATAAAGAACATAGTAAATAATTGAAAGAAGGAAAATTCCAAGAATCACGTACATTAAAGGTAGAGAAACACCAAACAGCATTAAATTTGTTGTAAGAACACTGTATTTTATAATGCTGTATAAGCACAGAATCCCTAATACTAAGGCAATGCTTGGCACTACCGGGTAATTTACTTTAAAAGGACGAGACAGGTTAGGTTCTTTTTTGCGTAAAATAAAAAGAGAAACTAAACTGATGCAGTACATCATCATTGCTCCGAATACAGACAAGATAATAAGAGCATTGGCAAACGTGGCAGATCCAGCGCAAATCACACCGATTGCTCCTGGAATCAACAAACCGCCGACAGGAACTCCTTTTTTATTTGTTTTAGCAAGAAATTTAGGAAAGTAACCATCTCGTGCAAGCGCGTAGGTTTGTCTTGAAAACCCCATGATGATTCCATTTAAACTAGCAATTAATCCGAATAATCCAATAATAGCAACAACCGTTGAAATGCTGTTTCCGTATACAGAAGACAGCGCCTGTGGAAGTGGATAATCAGCTAGCTTCCCGCTTCCTCCGCCAAGTCCTGCTGTTACAAATAGCGTAAACAAGGTTGCGGTTGCTAGAGTAATAATCGCCCCAATAAACCCTTTAGGGATGTTTTTCTTAGGGGTTTCAACTTCTTCTGCAGCCATCGCTCCGCCTTCTATTGCTAGATAAAACCAAACAGCGAATGGAATAGCTGCTAGTACTCCTGTTGGACCATTAATAAATGAATGATCGTTAAAAATATTTGATGTTTGTACATGAGGCAAACCAGCTACATAAAAAATAGATAAACCAATTAGTGCGACAATGGTAGCTGTAAGCTCAATCACTGCTACTTCTTTTACCCCGATTAAATTTAGTAAAACAAAGAAAATAAAGGCACCTACTGTTGCATATACAGGGTTAACTTCTGGGATAAGAAAGTGCAGGTATGCTCCTGTTGATACCGCAATAGCAGGAGGCGCAAAAATAAATTCAAGCAAGCATGCAATCCCGGCGATGTATCCGCCGAAAGGTCCAAGTGCTCTTCTTGCATAAGCTGAGGGTCCACCGGCTTGCGGGATAGATGTTGAAAGCTCTGCATAGCTGAACATAAACGTGGTATAAAACACGGTTACAATCAAGGTTGCAATTGCAAGTCCGATAATCCCGCCTTGTTCAAACCCGTAATTCCACCCAAAGTATTGCCCCGAAATAACCATGCCGACTGAAATAGCCCATAAATGAATAGGTTTTAATTGTTTTTGTAACGCCATACCGTTTCCTCCTTTTGATGTTTAGACAATAAGGTGTACACCGCTTGTTTGCTGCTTGATCATTTTGTCAATCATGGTACCGATATGTGCGGCTGCCTCAATAGGAGGCGTTCCTCTTCTATGAATATTAGAAATAACCATACGATCAGACTCTTTTTTGCCTTTGTTAGGTTCATAGCACATGTAAGCACTCATTGATTCAGCACTGACCAGTCCAGGTCGCTCTCCAATCAATAGCACAAGTGCTTTTGGTTTTATGATCTCGCCAATTTCATCCATACATGCAACTCGTCCTCCTTTTACAAAAAATGAAGTCCCGACACGAAGCCCATATGACTGCAGGGAATCAATTAAAGCAGGATACACGTCGCTCATGTTTTCTTCAACTGCCTTAGCGCTCAGTCCATCTGATACCACTACTTGTATATCAGGCTGCTGCACGCAGTTTTTTAAAATCTCTTTCTTAGCGTCATCTGCTAATAATCTTCCTTGATCCGGTCGTTTTAAATAATGTTCTTTTGACTTCACTCTTGTATCCACAGAAAAAAGGTTAAATTCAGATAGAATATCTTCTGAAACTGTTCCGTATACAGAGTCTACAGCTGCGGCGTGATCTGTACGAAAAGATAAAACGTCTTTTGTTAGCGGTCTTGTTCCCGTACGGCCGACACCTATGCGGGCAGGGGTAAATTGTTTAAGTGTTTCAAGCGGATCGCGATTTGACTTTGGTATCATAGTAACCACCTTCCTTAAATCAAATTCATAAAAATAGTTGGGTCTCCAGCTCTTGATGTAAAGCGTCCGTTTTCCATAATATGCTGATCTTCAAGCCATTTTTGAAATAATGGCGTTGGGGTACGGCCAAGTACGTTGCGCACGGTTGCGATATCATGATAACTAAGAGACTGATAGTTTAGCATGCAGTCATCAGCCATGGGCACTCCTATTACAAAGTTCACCCCAGCTGTTCCTAGAAGCATACTTAAATTATCCATATCGTTTTGATCAGCATCCATGTGGTTGGTGTAACATACGTCTACTCCCATAGGCAAGCCGTGCATTTTGCCCATAAAGTGATCTTCTAGCCCAGCTCGCAGGACTTGTTTGCTGTTATATAAATATTCAGGTCCAATAAATCCAACAACCGTGTTAACTAAGAAAGGCTTGTAGTGGCGAGCTAAGCCGTAGCATCTAGCTTCGAGCGTTACTTGATCAATATTATAGTGAGCTTCTGCTGACAGTTCAGAACCTTGTCCTGTTTCAAAATACCAGCGGTTTGGACCTTTTGCCGTCCCTTTTTCATGAATTAACGCTGTTGCTTCATCGAGCATAGAGAGTGAAATCCCAAATGAATCATTACCGGCTTCTGTTCCTGCTAAACTTTGAAAAATCAAGTCAGCAGATGCTCCTTTTTCGATTGCTCTCATCTGACTCGTTACGTGTGATAACACACAGTTTTGAGTAGGGATGGACCATTCATTGATAATATTTTTTGTTTCATTTAAAAGCGCGTAGATATTATCCGTTGTGTCAATAACGGGGTTAATTCCAATAACCGCATCCCCAATTCCATAGCTTAACGCTTCGTAGAGAGATGCTCTCATTCCTTTTAAGTTATCTGAAGGATGATTAGGCTGGGCTCTTGAAGCCAATACGCCTTTTTGGCCGATAGTCGTTTGACAAGTGGTTTGCACTTCTATTTTTGCTGCTCCTTGAATTAAATCTAAATTGGACATAATTTTAGTAGCTGCCGCAATCATTTCGCTGCTTAACCCTTTGCTAAGCGCAAGAAGGTCTTCTCTGGTATGCTCATCAGATAAGATGTATTCTCTTAACTCCCCTACTGTCCAATTTTTTATAATGTCGTAAACCGATGAATCAATTTGACTTTCGATTAACGCTGAGACATTGTCTTCATCTGGACTTAGCAGTGGATAATTTCGAATATCAGCAAGTGTGATACCAGCTAGAACTTGTTTGGCTGCCATTCGTTCTTTCATTGACTCAGCGCTAACTCCCGCTAGCTGATCTCCAGAACGCTCTTCGTTTGCTTTGGCCATGATTTCTTTTAAGCTATAAAATGAAAATGTTTCTCCTAACAATCGGGTAGTTTTAAACATCTTTTCCTCCTTGTATGTTCAGTGGATTATGATGAAAAAGCGAGCGTTTTAACCGAAACAGAGATTGCCTCTCCAGCTACGGGTAACCCTAGATCGATATAATCTCCGTGGGTAAAATCAATTTGATCTAAACAAATAATTTCTAATTCTTTCTTCTGTTTGGCTAGTGCTTGTCCTAAAGCTTTAGCAATATCTTGCTCGCATAAAACAACGAGGCACTTAGCTCCCTTAAAACAAGCAATGAATTCAGCGCTTATTACTTTTGCTAATTCTTGAAGCATCTTATAGCTGCAGTAAGGAAAATGAGATAAAGCAATAGCAGCGGGAGGATCTTCTGCACTGAAAACAGTTGAAGCCTGCATACATGCCGTTCGAGCTCTTTCTTGAAACAGCCGCGGATTCCACTCATCCTCTTGCTGTACGGGTATCTCTATAATCGGAATATTTTTCAGCGGCAGCCGTTTAGACCCAATGTATACGGTTGATCCGCTAACTTCTGTATTTTGCATGCCGGCTCCAATGACAGTAGCGCGCGTTGTTTCAGCGGCTTGAGATACCTGTATGGATTGAAAGTGATACGCTAGGAGCGGACCTATATCTCCGTGTACGGCCACTTCCTTCACTGTTTTTGGCTTTTGTTTCTTCATCATTGCTCCTATTCCTCCTGAAACCATGATTGCTTCCGGTTGGATAGAAGACCTTATATGAGGAGAAACGAGCAGCGAAGAGGTTTGAGTCAGTGCTCTTACATAATTCACGGTTTCTTCAGCTAGCAATTGACAGATAGAAGAGAGTTTTTCAAATGTTGCTTTTTCACCTTCATACAGCATCAAAGAATTATTTTTTAAAAATTCAGTTAAATAAGACGAAACGTAGGTAACAAGACCATCTGAGTTCAGACGAATTAATCTTCCGCCTACATGCAATGTGAATGTCTCTATCACTTTGCCATTTTGACATAAAGCGATGTTAGCGGTGCCTCCCCCTACATCGATATTGGCAATCACTTGATTTGTTTCAAGAGAGCGTTCGATTGCTCCCGATCCTTTTGCTGCTAACATTCCTTCTAAGTCAGCACCAGCTGTTGCAACAACAAAGTTCCCAGCGTGTTCAGCTAGATAGTGAACGATACTCTCTGCATTTTGCTTCCGAGCCGTTTCTCCTGTAATGATCACAGCGCCTGCCTCCACTTGATCTAAGGAGATCCCTGCTTTTTTGTATTCTTTTTCTAGTAATAGCATTAACCTTCGGACATCGATTTCAACCTCGTTTACCATAGGTGTTGTATAGATGGAACTTGCATACGTTACGCGACGATCAATAATTTGACAGCCTGGCAGCGTAAACTGATTTTGTTGATTTGCTATTAACAGCTTGCTTACAATCAGTTTTGTTGTGCTTGTTCCAATATCTAACCCTATGCTCATCATCCATTTCTGTAGCATACGATCAATCCCTTATCTCGTTTGAATATGGTGATTATCATAAAACAATTTTTTGAATATTTCACTAACTCTGTTATCAAACCTGACATACTTTTATGTAAACAAAGGTGACAAATGACAAAAAAGACTAAACCTTGGTAGATTTAGTCTTTTTTATTATGAGTGTGATTTAGTTACAATCATTCTTGATGCCGATGGAATTAATAGTGAAAGAATGATTAAGCAGGCTATTAATGACCCTACCATTGAAATTCCGTTCATTGAAAAAGAATACCACAGAGCGGACATTCCCTTTGGCGCATATGATCCCCAAAAAATAATACCAGCAATAAAGTGCCAGAAATAACGTGCGAAGCTGCCGATAATAAGGGATAGAACAATTAAAACAAAAGCTTTTGATCTGTTATTGTTAGCTAAATTTGTTTTGATAGATTGTGAAAAAACACCTCCAAAACCTATAAAAGCAAAAGCCACAATATATTCAATAAACGTTTGCAGTGCTGTTAAAATATAAGCCGTCCCTGTTGCTAACTGCAAAAGCCCCCATAATAGACCAGATAGAGCTCCGCCTTTTACTCCCCAGCGAAAGCACATAATAAAAATGGGCACCATGGAGAACGAAATACTCACAGCCGTTGCAATCTTAATGGAAGGCAAAAGATCAAGTAAAAGTGCTAATGCTGCAAAAATAGCTATTTCAATTTTAGCCTGTAAAGGTAATGCTTTATTCACGTTTCTCACTCCTGTTTTTGAATCATTCATATCAAACGGTTTACACAGGAGTAAGCAAATATATGCTATTATTCCCACATTCCTACGCTAGCGTTAACTAACAGGTTCGAAGGGTCTGAACAATTTGTTCACTCTCAGCACGGCGGCTCCCCCTGTGGTACGTTCGGATATTTATGTATTATGAAGACACTATTTATTATACCATATGTCACAAAATAGATTCGAGAGATTTCAAAGATGTTTCTATTTTCTGAATCTATTTTTTTATAATGACAATCGTTTTAGTATTTGTTATACTTCTTTTATGTCAATTGAATATAAAAAACCCTCATCCTAATCGATGAGGTAGAGGTCGCAGTTTTTAATAGTAAAGTAACGGAAATGCAGAGAACATTGAGGATGTTGCTTGAAAGGAAAAATTGCCGAAGTTTAAATCACTTCTCGGTTGATTTAAGCTGGGGCTGTCTCCGAACAGGAACAGAACTGTCACATCATGCGAATGATGTGAAGAGCTATCTTCACGGAAGGTTGACGCGGTTTTCAGATTTAAAAGCGCGCACATATACTGCGGGCTTTTTTTATGTTATCCCGTCTCTTTCCGTACATTCGAAAGGAGTATTTATCTATGCAAGAGCAGCAAGAATTAAAACGTGGGTTGAAATCTCGCCACTTAACGATGATTTCATTAGGAGGAGCCATCGGAACCGGTTTATTCCTAGCAAGTGGTGGAGCAATTCACACAGCAGGACCTGGGGGAGCGCTTTTAGCTTACGCGATCATTGGCGTCATGGTTTACTTTTTGATGACCAGCCTGGCGGAGCTCGCAGCTTATATGCCTGAAGCCGGTTCGTTTAGTACGTATGCGTCTCGGTTTGTAGATCCATCCTTTGGTTTCGCTCTCGGCTGGAACTATTGGTACAACTGGGCTATTACGATTGCAGCTGAATTATCCGCTGGAGCCCTTATTATGAAATTTTGGTTCCCAAACTCTTCCTCTATTTTATGGAGTGCCCTCTTTTTATTAATTATGTTTGGGCTTAATTACCTTTCTGTAAAAGGATTTGGTGAATCGGAATTTTGGTTTTCGTTAATTAAAGTAATAACGGTTATTATCTTTTTAGTTATTGGTATTATGATGATTTTTGGTATCTTTAACAATGAAGCACCGGGTTTTAAAAACTTCACGCTTGGTGATGGACCTATTCACGGTGGATTCTTTACGGTATTAGGTATTTTTATGGCTGCTGGTTTTTCATTCCAAGGAACAGAGTTGCTTGGAGTCGCAGCTGGGGAAAGTGAAGATCCGGAAAAAACGGTTCCTCGCGCAGTTAAACAAGTCTTCTGGCGCATCTTGTTATTTTATATTTTAGCTATTTTTGTTATCGGGATGCTTATTCCATACACAGCGGATTCCTTAGCAAGTGATGATGTGCGAGTAAGTCCGTTTACTTTAATATTCGAACGAGCGGGTCTAGCGTTTGCTGCATCAGCTATCAATGCCGTTATTTTAACAGCTGTTTTATCTGCTGGTAACTCAGGTATGTATGCTTCTACACGTATGCTGTGGAACTTAGCGAAAGATGGAAAAGCACCAAGGTTCTTAGCAAAAGTGAATAAACGAGGCGTTCCGGTTAATGCCTTAATCGCAACGGCGCTTGTCGGTACACTTGCATTTGGTGCTTCATTCTTTGGAGACGGTGCGGTATACACATGGTTACTTAACGCTTCTGGTATGTCTGGTTTTATTGCTTGGTTAGGAATTGCGATTAGCCACTATCGTTTTAGAAGAGCATTTGTTGCTCAAGGTCATGATTTGAGTGAACTTCCATATCATGCAAAACTTTTCCCATTTGGCCCTATCTTTGCCTTTATTTTATGTGCCGTTGTTATTTTAGGCCAAAACTATTCGGCGTTTATGGGTGACTCGATTGACTGGTACGGTGTACTTGTTTCTTATATCGGACTGCCTTTATTCTTAATTGTTTGGTTAGGATACAAATGGACGAAAAAGTCAAAACTTATCCCGTTAAAAGAGTGTCAAGTAACAGTGAAAAAATACGAATAAAAAAAGCTCTCTATTCTTTTGAATAGAGAGCTTTTTTTATATGAGCTGATCAGCAAAATGAAGAGATATATAGGCGGGTTGATTTTTCATAACAAGCATATAACCTTTGAGGGGGCGATTATGGTAATCAGCAGCTTCTATATAATAAATACGCTGAATCAACCTGCTTAAATGAGTTACAAAAGATGGAAGTTGGTGATTAGGAATGGTTTGGATGTAGTCTATGATTTCTTGTTTCGTTTGAAGGCCCGAATGGGTACATTCTAACAGATGAAAAAGCGGATCTGCTGCTATAGTAGATAGTTCAGAATTGTGTTTGATTCTATTCAGCTGGATATGCAGTTCTTTTTTGGACCATCTTTTCGGCACAGCTCTTAGATGTTGATACTGAAAATGTGTATTCATGATAGCTAACACCTTTCGTATTAAAATAATAAAACAACCTATTATTTTAATAACCTTTACACATGAAACTAAAACGTTACAATGTGTAAAGGTGTCATACATCTTATAAAATAAGCTGATAAAAAAGCACATCTTGCCACTGATCAAATTTCCAGCCTACTTCTTTAAATTCTCCGCAAAACGTAAAATTAAATTGCTCATGCATTTTGATACTGATATCATTCCCTTTTGTAATTCCTGAAATGACAACGTGATGGTCGAGTTCTTTAGCCAATTCCAAAATGCGCTTCATAAGCTGTTTTCCAATACCATGCCCTTGTTGGTTTTTATCAATATAAATCGATAGCTCTACTGTTTGAATGTATGCTTCTTTATCTCGATACGAGGAAAGCGAAGCATAGCCCGCTACTACTCCATCTTTTTCTGCGACAATGAGTGGAAAAAGATCATTGCTAATATGATTATTAAACCAGCCCCTTCTTTGTTCCACTGTTACAGGCGTTAAGTCAAAAGTAGCAGCACTTGTTTGAACGGACTGATTATAAATTTCAACAAGCATAGGTAAATCTTCTTCTTTAGCATAACGAATGATCATATGTACAAACTCCTTATAGTATAGAATTATCTTTATTTTACTTCTTTTAAGAAACATAATCTACATAAAAAACCGATGTGCGCATGCACATCAGTTATGATTTTGAGCATATTGAAAGGTTTGAAGAACTTGAAGTGTCTCTTTTGTAGAAACGACCGTTGCAAACTCTCCGTGCAAGGAAGACAGTGCGAATGTATGTACATCTTCTGCACACAGCTTTGTTTTCCCATCGTAGGATGTACAATCAAAGCAAGCCGTTGCATCGTTCACAACATACGTCCTATACCCTAGATTTCCAGCCATGCGCGCAGTCGTAGAGACGCAGTGATTAGTAGTTAGTCCTATTAAGATAAGCGTATCATAGCCATTTGATTTTAAATAGCTATCTAGCTCTGTTCCAATGAAGCAGCTGTTCACGTGTTTGCGAATTAAGTATTCGTCTTCTTGTGGACCAAATCCTTCTTTGAACTGAAATCCCTTTGAACTTGGGTGTAAAGGAGAATCTGGATTTTCTGATGCATGCTGCACGTGAATGACAGGATAGTCTTGACGCCTCCATGCTTGCAGTAGCGTCAGCATATTCTTTTCTGCATCTAAATTGTTTCTTTCTCCCCACTCGGGTGAATAAAACCCTTCTTGTACATCGATAAGCAGCAACACTGGCCGGGAACGTAGCATAAGCATCATCTTCTTTCGTCTTTATTTTAAAATGGAAATAACGTATGTGCATCCATCAGGACCGGCTTTTGAAGAATGAACCGTTTGTTTCGGTAAATGTATCCGATCTCCTGCCTGACATAGAACTGTATCACGTTCAACTGTAAAGTAAATAGATCCTTCAAGTATATGAAGAATTTCATCAGTTGGATGCGTATGAGACGGATGTCTTTGAAAAGCAATATCGTGCTGTACTTCAACGTATCCAGTATACGCCGGAAGCAGCTCTTTAATTACTTCTTCAAACTTTCCGCCAACTCCTTTTTTAATAGAGGCTTTTTTTACGTCCATGCTGCTCACTCCTTTTTAATTTGAACGGACACTGTCCGGCAGTGTAGTTATTATGATCGTGTAAAAAATATTGCTTCCACTCTCGGTTTCCCTGCTGCCCATACCAGCCTAACTCAGGGTGAGCTGATATGTCATCATATGTTTTTAACCGATCGCGGACGACTTTTTGTACGAGCTTCCCTATTTTTGAATCTCCTGTCATACCTTCAAACACCCACCGCGGCTGAAATGTAATCATAAATCCCCTGCTCTTACGGCTTTTACGTAAAGAATGAGCAGGCGTATTACAGACGACAAAAATAGGTTCTCCGTGAAAGCAAAATTCCCATAATGGATCTTTTGGATCTTTTGGAATGTCTTGCGGCCATTTCTTTTGATCAATTTGATGAAGAAACGTCAACGTATCCCAAAACATCGTTTCGTACTCTTCCATTGAACGTTCTTTATGTTCAGGCTTAAAGAATAACACAAAGGATGTATAGCGACCTATGGTTTTAAAAGTATCTATGTATTCTCTAAGTGCCGACGCTGCATGCCTAATATCTTGGTAGTTATAAGGAGTAGTCACAAATGAAAACCGCAGTAAATCTTTTTTAAAGCCTTCTACCCCTAATATACAAGGAAATGGATTTTCTTCTGATAATATATCGCTTCGGAAATATTGAAAAGCATCTTTTCCCCAAAACGGGACGTGCGTTGACTCTAAAATTTCATTGGCTCGAAAAAGCATTTTTGATGCCATTAAAACCCTCCTTATGGAACTCAACGTTACATGTGTATTAAAGAAAAGAAAGTTTATGAGCATTTTTAACTAAATGTCGCTTCTAAATTATAAAACTCTAATCTATATATATATAAACTACTATTGGACAAGTTAGAAAGGAGGCTGTGTTTGTGGAGTGGTTTTTGATTGCTATAAAACAAATAATTCTAGGTATTAGTCTCGCAGCACCAGTAGGCCCAATTAATATAGAAATGATTAAAAGAGGTCTGACAAAAGGATTTTGGGCTTCTTGGCTAGTTGGTTTAGGAGGCATGACGGCCGATATTTTATTTATGCTCCTCATTTTAATAGGGTTAACACCTTTTGTTCAGATGCAGGCTGTTACTGTTGCACTGTATGCAACTGGCTTTGTCATGCTCACATTTATTGGCTTTCAAAGTATGAAACAAGCTGTCTCTCGTTCCTTTTCAGTAGATATAAATACCCCCCCTGCTAAAAGAGATAAGTCATTTTTTACAGGTTTCTTCATTGCTCTTATGAACCCTTTAAATATTGTGTTTTGGTTTGGCGTATTTGGGTCAAGCTTAAGCGAAAGCCTCCAAAGTCAAACGTGGCTATCCGTCTTTTTTCACAGCTTCTTTATTATTTTTGGCATCATTCTTTGGAATTTAAATATTGCGAGCAGCATTCATTTCACAAGAAAATTTATCACGCCTAAGCTTTTTCGCCTCATTACGTTAGGTGCTGGTTTTTTACTTTTTTTGTTTGGCTGCCAATTCGGTTTTAAATGTGTATCCTTACTTATGGGCTGAGCTTTTAGCGATGAGTTCAATAAGGGTGTCATTTACTTTCTCACGTTCGTCGTAAAAAAGGCCGTGTCCACTATTTTCAAATGGAATAAGTGTAGAAAATGAAATATAGCGATTCATAACTTTTGCAAGATCAAATGGACAAATTTGATCTTTTTTTCCGTGTAATATATATGTCTCAGCGAAAATTTGACTCAAATCTTCCCGCAAGTCTTCGTCTCTTAAAGACACCGCAGTTTTAATCGTTCCATGGCCAGATGCTTCTAAACCTAAATCTTGATACCATCCTCTAAAAGCTGCGCTGGTAGGCTGATTAAAAAACTTTTCCCCAAAGTCTTCAAGCATGTTAGGACGATCTCTATACGTATTTTGAATAATTGTATTTACTTCTTCAACAGGAAGTCCATATGGAAAATCAGTTTTTTGAATAAATCTTGGAGCCGCTGCCCCTAATAAAATTAACTTCTTCACTCCATATCCTAAGTGTCTGCTCATATATCGAATGGCAATGGCTCCCCCCATAGAAAAGCCTACTAGCGTATAATTTTTAAGTCCCATCTTTTCTACTAACATGCGAATATCATCTGCTAATTGATTGTAAGAATAGCCGGTGAAAGGCGCATCTGATTTTCCAAATCCGCGAAGATCAGGGGCGATACATCGAATACCGCGGGCTGGAAGCGTTGTAAATTGGTATTCGTACATTTTAGCGTTAACAGGCCACCCGTGAAGAAAAAGAACGGGTTCCCCTTTTCCAATATCCCGAACAAAAAGTTTTGTCTTAGGAGTTACGTGAATAAAAGAGTTCATGTATAACACCTCCTAGATGTTCTTATATATATATGTTTAGGACAATTTGAACATTCAAAAGTTTCTTAAAGGCTTGTGTAGGAGGTGTATTATGTTTATTTGGGATAAGGAGTAGGAAAATTATTTTATATTGTTTATTTAGAACATAGTTTAATTTAAAAACATTAGACAAAAAAAGTAGTAAAGCTTTAAAAACTTTACTACTTTTTTTGTTATTTTTCTTCTAGCCATACATCAACTAAATTTCCAGCTTCGCTTTGGTCCAATATGAATGAACCGTTGCTGTATCGATCGCTAGCTCGCATTGTAGATGGATCAACTTGCTCGATCTGACCTTTAGATGATTCCACTATCATGTAATGTTCTTTAGAGATTACTTTTACTTTTGCAATTTGATGCGGATTAGATTTCAGTTCTCGGACCATCACTAGCCCTCGTTTTGCTCGTGCTGATTCTTCAAACTCAGTAATTTTTGTCTTTTTCACAGCTCCTCGCTGCGTGGCGATAAATAATTCCGTTGATAGAGCTTCATCTTCATCGAAGACAACGCCGCTTACAACATAATCCTCGTCTTTTAAGTTAATTCCTTTTACACCAGAAGCGCGAGTTCCTACAATATTGATTTCTTCTTCCCGGAAACGCAGTCCATAGCCAGAGCGAGTGGCAATAAACACTTGTTTTTTACCATCCGTTTGATATACATCGACTACTTCATCATCGCCTTTTAAATTAACGGCGACAAGAGCTTTGGAGTAGCGCTGTGCTTTATATTGAAGTAATTCGGATTTTTTGACCATACCATTTTTCGTAAAGAAAAGCAGATACTGATTTTCTTTAAATTCTTTTACCGGTATCGCCCGTACAATTTGCTCTTCTTTATCAATTGGAACAATGTTCATGATATGCTGCCCCATGTCTTTCCACCTGATATCAGGAAGTTCGTGCACTGGCATATATAAATAGTTCCCTTTGTTTGTGAAGATGAGCAGTGTTTCGGTTGTATTAATTTCATATTTCGCTAAAATTCGGTCCGTATCTTTCATACCGAAGTCTTGCCCGTTAGACGCGGCGTAAGAACGAAGACTTGTTCGTTTTACGTATCCGTCTTTTGTGACTGTTACCATCACTTCTTCAGATGGAACCATCACTTCTAGATTAATCTTAATTTCTTCGATTTCTGCTTCAATTTTTGAGCGGCGTTCTGTACTGTATTGCTTTTTTACACGGCGTAATTCTTTTTTGATTACATTAAAAAGTTTTTTCTCGCTATGTAAGATTTCTTCTAAATCGTTAATTTTAGCACCTAGCTCTTCAGCTTCCGCCTGTAGAGCTGTAATGTCCGTGTTTGTCAAGCGGTATAATTGAAGCGACACAATCGCTTCTGCTTGAGGTTCTGTAAATTCATATTTAGCAATTAAATTATTTTTAGCATCGCGCTTATCTTTAGAAGCTCTAATGGTTGCAATAACTTCATCTAAAATCGACAGTGCTTTAATCAATCCTGCTACAATATGTTCGCGTTCACGTGCTTTTTGCAGTTCGTATTTAGAACGATTTGTTACCACTTCTCTTTGATGATCAATATAAGCATCAAGAATGTTAGGTAAACTCATAAGCTTTGGTCGCTTTTTAGCAATAGCAACCATGTTAAAATTATACGGTACTTGCAGATCTGTATTTTTATAAAGGAAGTGAAGTACTCCTTGAGCATTTGCATCTTTTTTTAGTTCTACTACGATACGCAGGCCGGTACGATCCGTTTCATCGCGAACTTCAGCAATGCCTTCCACTTTTTTATCTAAACGAAGCTCATCCATTTTCTTAACAAGGTTGGCTTTATTTACTTCAAATGGAATTTCCGTAATAACAATTTGCTGTTTTCCGCCGCGAATGGACTCCACTTCCGTTTTTCCGCGAATAATAATTTTCCCTTTACCTGTCTCGTAGGCTTTCTTAATTCCGTCTACACCTTGAATGATTCCCCCCGTAGGAAAATCAGGACCTTGAATAGCCGTCATCAACTCTTCAATTGTACACGTTGGTTTATCAATTCGCATGATCGTTGCGTCAATTACTTCACCTAAATGATGGGGAGGAAGTTCCGTAGCATAACCAGCTGAAATACCCGTGGATCCATTCACTAGCAAGTTAGGAAACATAGCCGGTAACACAGTTGGTTCGCTGCTTGTATCATCGAAGTTAGACACAAACTCAACCGTTTGTTTGTCAATATCTCGTAGAAGTTCTGCAGCAATCGATGAAAGGCGCGCTTCTGTATAACGCATTGCTGCTGGGGGATCTCCATCAATACTTCCGTTGTTTCCGTGCATTTCGATTAATACATTTCTAACTTTCCATTCTTGACTCATTCGAACCATGGCATCATATACAGATGAATCACCATGAGGGTGATAGTTACCAATTACGTTTCCTACAGTTTTAGCTGACTTGCGAAACCCTTTTTCTGCTGTATTTCCATCTACGTGCATTGCATATAAAATACGGCGCTGAACGGGTTTTAACCCGTCTCTTGCATCCGGCAATGCGCGCTCTTGAATAATATATTTACTGTATCGACCAAAACGGTCGCCTAGTACATCCTCAAGAGGTAAATCTAAAAAGCGTTCTGTTTGTGTCATTGTACGTCCTCCTCTGCGACCGTTAATACATTTTCATTATCTAAAATATTTGGATCTTCTTCTAATCCAAACGCTACGTTACTTTCAATCCATTTTCTGCGAGGTTCTACTTTATCGCCCATCAAAGTGGTCACACGACGATCAGCGCGGGCAGCATCATCAATACGAACACGAATCAGCGTACGCGTCTCTGGGTTCATTGTTGTTTCCCAAAGCTGATCTGCGTTCATTTCACCGAGACCTTTGTAGCGCTGAATCATATAGCCTCTTCCTACCTTGTCAATTGCACCTTGCAATTCTTCGTCACTCCATGAATACTCAACCACTTCTTTTTTACCTGACCCTTTACTTACTTTGTAGAGCGGTGGAAGAGCAATAAATACTTTTCCTGCTTCCACAAGCGGTTTCATATAGCGGTAGAAAAACGTTAGCAGAAGCACTTGAATATGAGCGCCATCCGTATCCGCATCGGTCATGATGACTATTTTATCGTAGTTAATATCATCAATTGTAAAATCTGCGCCTACTCCTCCGCCTATCGCGTGGATGATTGTACTAATTTCTTCGTTTTTAAAAATATCTTGAAGCTTGGCTTTTTCGGTATTGATAACCTTCCCTCGCAGTGGCAGCACAGCTTGAAAGCGGCGATCCCTTCCTTGTTTTGCTGAACCTCCGGCGGAATCCCCTTCGACTAAGTACAGTTCGTTTCTCTGAGGATTTCTTGATTGCGCAGGTGTTAACTTCCCGCTTAGAACGGTTTCTTGACGCTTTCGTTTCTTCCCGTTCCTTGCGTCTTCTCTCGCCTTTCGGGCCGCTTCACGCGCTTGAGCAGCTTTGATTGCTTTTTTTACAAGAAGAGAGCTTACGTCCGGGTTTTCTTCTAAGAAATAGGCAAGTTTTTCAGAAATAACTGCATCTACGGACGAACGAGCTTCACTTGTACCTAACTTTCCTTTTGTTTGTCCTTCAAATTGAAGCAATTCTTCAGGTATTCTAACGGAAACGATGGCTCCTAAGCCTTCTCGTATATCTGTTCCTTCTAAGTTTTTGTCTTTTTCTTTTAGCAGGCTTACTTTACGGGCGTATTCATTAAATGCACGCGTCATAGCGCTTTTTGCACCGGACTCATGCGTTCCGCCATCTTTGGTACGAACATTATTAACAAATGATAAAATGGTTTCAGAATAACCATCGTTAAATTGAAAGGCAAATTCAACTTCAATATTATGATGAATCCCTTCAAAAAAGACCACTGGATGAAGTGAATCTTTTTCTTCATTTAAATATGAAACGAAGGCTTGAATACCTGTTTCATAATGAAAGATATCGTGACGATCATGCCTTTTATCGATTAACTCTATTTTGAATCCTTTTAACAGAAAAGCCGATTCGCGGAGCCGTTCACAAAGCGTATCATAATTGTACACGGTTGTTGAAAAAATCGTGGCATCCGGTTTGAAATGAATCGTTGTTCCCGTTTTTTTCGTTTTCCCTATTTTTTCTAGCGTCGTAACCGGCTTTCCTCCATTTTCAAAACGCTGTTCATAAATAAATCCATCTCTATGAATAGTTACAGTCAACCATTCAGACAGCGCATTTACAACAGATGCACCTACTCCATGTAAGCCTCCGCTTGTTTTATATCCACCCTGTCCGAATTTACCTCCTGCATGCAAGATGGTTAAAATAACTTCAGGCGTTGGTTTTCCTAGCTTATGCATGCCCGTTGGCATACCTCGACCTTTATCTTGTACAGAAATTGAATTATCTTTGTGAATGGTTACAATAATTTCTTCTCCGTAGCCTGCTAGAGCTTCATCGACAGAGTTGTCGACGATTTCATATACTAAATGATGCAGACCTCGTGTATCCGTACTTCCAATATACATACCAGGACGTTTACGAACGGCATCTAATCCTTCTAGTACTTGAATTGCATCTTCATTATAATTAAATTGTTGTTTCCGAGCCATTCATACTACCCCTTTCATCACAACGAACATTACTACATTATGTATGAAACACAAACGTTTGCGCTTCGTGTCTAAGAATAAATGATCATGTATCCTATCTTTTAATTTTATAGTGTTCGCATCAACAGAACGTATGTTTCTATTTTTGCGTACTTACAAGATTTTAGCACAAATTTCCGTATTATAAAAGCAATATCTTGTGTATTCATGGATTATAAGCCTGATAAAGCTAGCTGTCTAACGTCTATTGTAGCGGAAACTCTCTTACTATTTCAACGCATGGTGAAACCCATGCAAGCAGTGTGCATGGGTTGGTTGTTCTGCTTATAGATCTTACTTTGTTAAAGCATGCTCGACTTTTATACAACGATCCATAACTACAGTATACCCTTTTTTAGCGAGCAGGTCATATGCTTCTTCATTAATTAAACCAGATTGTGCCCAAAATACGTCTGCATCTACTTCTAAAAACTCTTCTGCAACTTCAAGCAAATGCTCAGAGCGACGAAATACATTAACGATATCAATATGCCCTTCAATTTCTTTTAATGAAGATACGGCTTTTACGCCGAGCGCTGAGTTGATTGTGGGGTTCACCGGAATAATCTCGTAACCTTGCTGCTGCATGGCTTCTGAAACCATATAAGACGTTCGATGAGGGTTATCTGATAAACCTACTACAGCAATGCGCTTGCTTTTTTTTAATATTTTACCAAGCTCTTGACGGGAAGGAATTTTAATGGACATGTCTATTACCTCTCTTAGCTATATAATATGTACTGAACAACATTCGCGATTTACAGTTGATTTCCTGCATATAGTACCCGTTTTCTCTATTTTTGTAAACGTCTTCTTTTTTTGAAATAATTGTCTCTCACCCAAAACTAGCTATGTTTTTTTAAGTATCTCATGGTAAAATAGAAACGATATAGAAATAAAGGAGCTTTCAAACATGAATTATTTATTACCTATTCTTGCCTATATCTTGGGCTCTATTCCTTTTGGACTAGTTGTTGGAAAACTAGGATACGGCATCGATATACGAGAGCATGGAAGCGGCAATTTAGGCGGCACCAACTCATTCCGTACATTGGGCGTAAAAGCCGGAATTATCGTTACGCTTGGAGACATTCTAAAAGGAACCCTAGCAGCTTCTTTACCGCTTTTATTTGATACGAATCAAAACATTCTCTTTATTGGTTTATTTGCTGTCATTGGTCATATTTTTCCTGTTTTCGCGAAATTCAAAGGCGGGAAAGCTGTTGCCACGTCCGCCGGAGTGATTTTATGTTATGAACCTCTTTTATTTGCTTTCGTACTATTATGTTTTTTTATCTGCTTATACATAACGAAGTATGTATCATTGTCATCAATGGTTACAGGGGTATTAACCTTTATCTACACGCTATTTAAGCAAGACTACATGCTTATTATGATTATTGGTTTAATTGTAGCCTTTGTCATTTACAGGCACCGCGCAAACATTACCCGAATTCTTAATAAAACAGAACCGAAAGTCACATTTTTGTCAGGTAAAAAGAAATAAGAGGAGCTTCCTCTTATTTCTTTTTTTATAACTGTTTTGTAAGCGAATACATTTCTTATTTATTAGTTATACTGATACTAAAATAAGGAGGTGAATGATGTGAAGAAAAAATGCCCTATTTGCAAACGAAATAAGAAAATGGATTCACAGCTAGAAGGAAGCCGCTACTGCGTTCACTGCTGGGAAACCATTGGAAAACAATATGATTTTAAATGAAAGAATGAAACGATTTAATATAGAAATGAAGCCTTCACCTCTATATTAAATCGTTTTATTTTATTTTATCTCATTCCTTCCTAGCTGGATTCGTATATATTGGTAATTTATCTACCTTTCTACTATAATAAATGTATCCGCAGTATTGGAAGGAGCATAATTAATGAAATTAACAGTAACAGAAGCAGCAGCTACGTGGTACAAAGACGAAATGATGCTAGAAGGAAACGAAACAATTCGCTTTTTTGTTCGCTACGGCGGATGCAGCAACGTTCAAAAAGGTTTTTCTTTAGGTGTAAACACAGATTCTCCTAAAAACGTTGGCGTTGAAACAAAAGTTGACGGTTTAACATTTTTCGTAGAAGATGAAGACCTTTGGTACTTTGATGGTCATGATTTGACCGTGAACTATAATGAAGAAACAAAAGAACCTGACTTTCATTACGAAGCGTAAGAAAAAAGCATCGATTTATCGATGCTTTTTTCTTACGCTTAACCCTGCTTTTTGGCATCTTCATAGGCTTTATGCCATTCCGGATAATTACGACGAATCGAAATAGGCTTAAAGTTTTCTTTTTTCACACATACGTGCGACGATGTTCCTGTTAACGCAAGTTCTTCATTTGAATTAAAAATCTCGTATCCGTACACAACGCGTAGACCGTCATAGTTCTCAACCCAAGTATGTACCACAGCTGTCTCGCCATAATGAAGCGGCTTTTTATATGACGCCTGTATATCAATAACTGGCGACAGCACACCGTCTCTTTCCATTTGTGCATAGCTAAAACCTAAATCACTGATAAACTGCGTTCGGCCTATTTCCATCCATACTAAATAGTTAGCATGATACACAACGCCCATCTGGTCGGTTTCTGCATAGCGCACTTCGATTTCTTTCTTCGATACTAGCATGATTCTACCTCCTATTGCACTGTTCCTGTTTTATCTTACCATATAAGGAGAATATACTCCTACTAGTTTGGTCCTGACTCAGTAGGTTGTAAGACTAAGCGCTTCTTGAATTCGGTATATCAATGTTTCCAGCCGCGTCATCTTATTTTCATACTTTTTATAGGGAAGCGTATATGTGTGACCTTTATTTGTCCATAGACGGT
>Ga0209147_100291_pt1 | contig 42708 bp, 32 predicted proteins | sample AraplaCol_mLB_r2_FD_184278 | JGI IMG/M metagenome (GOLD analysis project Ga0209147, IMG submission 184278) | Arabidopsis root microbial communities from North Carolina, USA - plate scrape CL_Col_mLB_r2 (SPAdes) (version 2) | ecosystem: Host-associated > Plants > Roots > Endosphere | place: USA... | reverse complement strand
CCATCTTCTTGTGGTCGTAGCCGACCGAGCCGCCGGACGCGAACGCGTCGTCGAGCCAGAAGCCGTATTCGTGCGAGATCGCGTTCGCGTAGTCGGAGAAGGTGGCCGTGCCCTTGTCGGCGGCGACCACCAGGTACGGATCGTCGGGGTCGTGCCGCACCACGTCGGGCGGCGGCACGATCGCGTTGCCGGCCAGGTTGTCGGTCAGGTCGAGCAGGCCGCGCAGGAAGGTCTGGTAACACGCGATGCCTTCGCGCATCCACGCTTCGCGATCGCTCGGCGGCGGCGGGTTCTTCACGACGAAGCCGCCTTTCGAGCCGACCGGCACGATCACGACGTTCTTCACCATCTGCGCCTTCATCAGCCCGAGCACTTCGGTGCGGAAATCCTCGCGGCGATCCGACCAGCGCAGGCCGCCGCGCGCGACGCGCCCGCCGCGCAGGTGCACGCCCTCGACACGCGGCGAGTACACCCAGATCTCGAACATCGGCTTCGGTTCGGGCAGCCCGGGCACCTTCGCCGGATTGAACTTGAACGACAGGTACGGTTTCGATTCGCCGTTTGCGTCGACGAGGAAGTAGTTCGTGCGCTCGGTCGCGTTGATCACGCCGAGGAACTGCCGCAGGATGCGGTCTTCGTCGAGGTTCGGCACCTGGTCGAGCGCGCCTTCGATCGCCTTCAGCAGCCGCTCGGCCTGCACGTCGCGCGTGTCGCCGGTGGCCGGGTCGAAGCGCAGCAGGAACAGCTCGACGAGCTGCCGTGCGATCGCCGGGTTGCCGGTCAGCGCGCGCTCGATATACGCGTCGCTGAAGGTCGAGCCGACTTGCCGCAGATACTTCGCATACGCGCGCAGGATCGTCACTTCGCGCGCACTCAGATGGGCGCGCAGCACGAGGCGGTTGAAGTCGTCGTTCTCGATCCGGCCGCTCCAGATCTGGTCGAACGCATCCTCGAACAGGCCTTTCACGCGCTCGATGTCGAATTCGGTGTCGTCCGCGAGCTCGAGGCCGAAGTCGTGCACCCACGCATGCGCGGCGTCCTGCGTCTGGATCCGGTACGGCCGCTCCTCGTCCACGCGCACGCCGAGATGCTCGAGCATCGGCAGGCTGCGCGACAGCGCGATCGGGTCGCCCGCGCGAAAGACCTTGAAGCGGAACGCACGCGCTTCCGCCTCGATCGGCCGGTACAGGTTCATCGCGAGCTGCCCCGAATCCTTCACCCGCTCGATCAGCTCGATATCGCGCACGGCCGTGCGCGCCGGATAGTCGTCGCGGTAGCCGGCCGGGAACGAATCGGCATAGCGCTGCAGCAGCCGGTTGCCTTGCTCTTCGCCGAAGGCGTCGAGCAGCGCGTCGGCGAGATCGTCCTGCCAGCGGCGCGTGACCTGCACGAGCCGCGTTTCGAGTTCGCGCGTGTCGACGTCGGGCATCGTGCCCGGTTCCGCATGCACGACGAAATGAATGCGCGCGATCGCCGATTCCGACAGCAGCGGCGTGAATTCGACGTTCACGCCGTTGTACGCATCGACGAGCAGCTTCGCGATGCGCCGGCGCAGGTCGGTGTTGTACTTGTCGCGCGGCACGAACACGAGGCACGACACGAAGCGGTCGAAGCGGTCGCGCCGCACGAACAGGCGCGTGCGCTGGTGTTCCTGCAGCCGCAGGACGCCGAGCGCGATGTCGTAGAGCTGGTCTTCGTCGGCCTGGAACAGTTCGTCGCGCGGATAGGTTTCGAGCACCGTCACGAGCGACTTGCCGAGATGGCCCTTCGGCAGGAAGCCCGCGCGCCGCACGATGTTCGCGCACTTGCGGCGCACGATCGGGATCTCGGTATACGAACCGAAATAGGCGGTCGACGTATAGAGCCCGATGAAGCGGCGTTCGCCGGCGACCTTGCCGTCGGCGCCGACGAGTTTCACGCCGACGTAGTCGAGATAGCCGGGCCGGTGCACGGTCGCGCGCGAATTCGCCTTGGTCAGGAAGATCGGCCAGGGGCCGGTGATGATGTCGGCGGCGGCCTGCGGCAGCGGCGTGACGTCGGGGGCGCCGGACGTGCGCAGCGATTCGCGCAGGATGCCGAAGCCGGTGCCCTCGATGCCGCGCAGCCCGAAGCCCGTGCCGTCGGACACGAGCGCGTAGTCGCGCTGGCCGAGGAACGTGAAGTGATCGGCGGCCATCCATTCGAGGAACGCGCGCGCCTCGATGTCTTCCGCGGTCGATTCGCGCGCCTTCATCTCCTTGATCGTCGCGCGGGCGATGTCGACGATCTTCGGCCAGTCTTCCACCGATGCGCGCACGTCGCCGAGCACGTGCGCGATGTCGTTGCGCAAGGTGTTGAGCAGCGCGGCATCGCCGCAGCGATCGACTTCGAAATGGATGAACGACGCGAGCTGCGACTGGCCGTCGCCGGGCGTCGCGCCGCCCGCATCGACGCGCTCGATGCCGCCATCGGCGCCGCGCCAGATGCGGAACACCGGGTGCAGTGCCGAATGCAGCGCGAGCCCGAGGCGGTTGACGGCCATCGTCACCGAATCGACGAGGAACGGCATGTCGTCGTTGACGATCTCGATGACCGTGTGGTCGGAATGCCAGCCGTGCTGTTCGAGGATCGGGTTGTACACGCGCAGCCGTTCGCTGCCGGGCACGAATTTCTGGGCGGTCTGCCAGTGCGCCATCGCGGCGCCGTAGAGATCGGCGATGCTGCGGCTCTGCAGATCGTCGGCATCGGCGAAATCGTAGTAATGACGCAGGAAGGGTTCGACGATCCGGAACGTGGCTTCGGGCAGGCGCCCGCGCGCGAATTCGACGACGTCCGAGAGCAGGTGTGCGACGACTTCCTCGTTCTTCGCTTCCATGGCGGTCTCCTCGTCGGGTGGCCATCGGCTGCTGCGTCTGAGCCGCATTATATGCACCGATCGCGTGACAATGCGATGTGCGCGCGCACAACGGGAGGCGGAGAAGGAAGCCGCGCTGCAGCGCCGCCTGGCGGGCGCCGCAGGTGATGTATCAGTGCGATGCAGGCGGGTGTTCAAGCATCGCCGGGTGTGACGTTCAGCGCTCGTCGCTCCACAGCTTCCCGGCCGTCGCCCAGTTCTCCTTCTTCACGTCGATGAGAATAATGTCGACCGCGCCCGGCTCGCAGCCGAGCGTCTCGCACGTGACGCGCGTGATTGCTTCGACGAATTCGCGCTTCTGTTCGACGGTGCGGCCTTCGAAGAGCTGGATATTGAAAGTCGGCATGACAAGTGCTCCGGTTGAGTGTGTCGGGTTCGGCCGCGATCGCGGCCAGGGATGCGTCAGTCGCGATACGACGGATCGATCCGGTCGAGCCGGCGCAGCAGCGCCGGCCATTCCAGTTCGCCTTCGATCGCGCCGCCGTCGCGCAGTTGTTCGGCGGTGCGGTCGGCCACTGCCGGGTCGGGCAGCACGAGCGGCCCGCCGCCGGCCTGCGCGCGCACCTGGATATCGCAGGCCTTGATCAGCGTGTCCATCAGCACATAGGCTTCGGCGACGGTGCGGCCGACCGTCAGTGTGCCGTGGTTGCGCAGCAGCATCGCGGATTTCGCGCCGAGGCTCGCGGTCAGCCGCGCGCCTTCCGCCGGCGAGAACGCGAGCGCCTCGTAGTCGTGGTACGCGAGGTCGCCGTGGAAGCGCAGCGCGTGCTGCGACGCGGGCAGCAGCCCGTCGCGCTGGATCGATACGGCGATGCCGGCCGTATTGTGCAGATGCATCACGCAGACGGCGTCGGCGCGGGCGGCATGCACGGCCGCATGCAGTGCGAAGCCCGTCACGTTGACCGCGTGCTCGCCGGCGCCGATCCGGTTGCCGGCCAGGTCGATCTTCACGAGGTTCGATGCGCGGACCTCGTCGAACGTCAGGCCGAACGGATTGATCAGGAAGTGGCCGGGCTCGCCGGGCACGGTCGCGGAAAGATGCGTGTAGATCAGGTCGTCCCAGCCGTTCAGCGCGACGAGCCGGTAGGCGGCGGCGAGGTCGACGCGCAGCCGGCGTTCGGCGTCCGAGATCGGGCCGCCGGGTTTCACGGCATCAGGACGGTGTGCGAATGACGACATCGGGTTCTCCGAAGGTGAGACGGCGCGCGACGGCTACGGTCACCCACGATGCAAGGGCGAACGGCGCCGTGAACACGGGGATGCCGGCACGCATCGCGAGCCACTGGATCAGCGCGGCGAGTGCGGCGGCTGCAAGTGCCGCGCGCGGGCCACGCGACATCAGCGCCAGTGCGGCGAGCGCGCCGTTGAAGCCGAGCAGGCCGTCGGCGAACAGCGCGCCGGTCGCGCCGAGCATGAGCAGCAGCACGGTCGACACGATCGCGCCGCCGAGCGCGAACGCGGCCGCGCGGCGCGACGCGACGGCGAGGCCCGCGACGATCAGCGCGCCGGCCCATGTGCCTTGCGCGAAGGTGGTCTGAGCAACTCCCGACAGCAATGCGTCGGTGACGGACGACGGCGTCAGTGCCGCGCCGGCCATCGCATCGGTCGCGTGTTGCGGTGCGACAAACGGCAGCCACAGCGCGGTGACGGCGAGGCACGGGCTCGAATACGGGCATTGGCGCCAGCGGGCGAGCGGCATGCGCATCGCGCGCTGCACGAGCGCCGAGCCGATCGCGGCCAGCGGCGCCAGCGCGACGGCCGCAAGGGAAGCGGGCGCGAACAGCGCCGCGATCAGCGCGGCGAGCGCGCCGTTGAAGCCGTGCAGCCCCTGTTCGACGTCGTGGCGCTCGGCGCCCGTCAGCACGGCGGTCATGCTGGCGGCGGCCGAGCCGAGCAGCGCCGCGCATGCCAGCCGCAGGTCGGTCAGCGCCAGCGCGGCGAGCAGCAGCGCGCCGGTGAGCGCGTTCGCCTGCAGTACGATCTGACCGATGCCGCGCAGCAGAATGCGCAGGTCGATCGACGGCGAGGCGGAGCGGGCGGTAGGCATGATGGCGGCGGAACAGGACGAGCCGCGAGCATAGGACACAATCCGATGCACCGGAATAGGGAATTCTGGATAGTCAGGATTTGTCGGCGCTGCCCCGAAATGGGGAATGCGGGTGGCTGGCCGTGTCCTGGCGCGCGTTGCATTGGCGTTTTTCGGGGCGAACGTTTCGTGGTGAGGGAATTCAGGCATCCGCCGGCGTTTTCGTCGGTGGATTCGGGCGACAGTGTTCCGCAGCGGGGAAACCGGGAGGGGAACGATGCGTGAAGTGCGATGGGCGTCGCTCGAAGGCGACGGGGTCGAACATCTGGCGTTCGATCGGAGCGGCGGCGGGATCGTCGTCGAAAGTGCGGTGGTCGGCCAGCGGTACGGCCGTGCGTACGGGCTCGCGTATCGCGCCGAGTGCGACGCGCACTGGCGCGTGACGTATGCGGTGTTGAAGGTGATGGGCGGCGGCACGCTCGAACTGCGCGGCGACGGCGAAGGCCACTGGCGCGACGGCACGGGCCGCGCGCTGCCCGAACTCGACGGCTGCATCGACATCGACATCGCGGCGACGCCGTTCACGAACGCGCTGCCGATCGGCCGCCTCGGGCTCGCGCGCGGCGAGCGGCGGCCGATCGACGTTGCGTACATCTCGACGCCGGACCTGAAGGTCACGCCGGTCAAGCAGGCTTACGCATGCATCGAGCCGGGCCGGCGCTACCGCTACGAAGGCATCTTCCGGAATTTCACCGCCGAGATGGACATCGACGACGACGGGCTCGTGATCGACTACGAGACGCTGTTCAGACGCCTGCCGGCGCCGACGGGCCGCTGAACCGCGGCGTTCGCGACGGCCGGCCGCTCCTGCGCGGACGCAAAGCGGTCGATCCGCGACGCGATGATGTCGGGGTGGCGCAGCACGACCCAGTGGCTGCCGTCGATTTCCTCGCGCACGTGGTCGCCGAGCCAGCGGTCGAGGTCGACCGACATTTCGGGCGTCACGTAGCGGTCGCGCACCGGCACGAGGATCTGCACCGGCGCCTGCGCATACCGTTCGCGCGGTTTGCGCGCCCGCGCAAGGAAGTTCGCGCGGTAAAGCTGCATGCCGTTCAGCGCATTCTTCAGTTGCACGGGATCGCGCTCGGCACGCACGCGTTCGGTGATCTGCAGCCAGCGCGGCCACAGCGCCGCGCCGCCGAGCCGCCACACCAGCGACGGCACGACCGGCAGGTGGAAGAACGCGATGTACCACGACTTCAGGCTCTGCTTGAGCCGCATCTTCGCGCGGAACACGTGATCGAGGCATGGGCCCGAGATCGACGTGTACGACGTGATCCGGCCGCGGAACGCGGGGTCGGTCACGGCCTCCCAGCACTGGATCGAGCCCCAGTCGTGGCCGACGAGATGGAACGGCCGGCCGCCGCAGGTCGCGTCGGCCACGGCCTTCAGGTCGCCGGCGAGCCGTTCGAGCGTGTAGTCGGCGCGGCGGCGCGGCGCATCGGACGCGCCGGCGCCGCGCACGTCGTACGCGATCACGCGGTAGCGCTTCGCGAGCCGCGCGCGGATCGGCGCCCACACGGCCGCCGAATCGGGGTAGCCGTGCACGAGGATCAGCGGCGGGGCGCGACGCGACCCGCTCACGTAGACGGCGAGTTTCACGTCGCCGGACTGGACGGTCAGCATCTCGTGGGCGCGCGCCATGGCGTCATGCCTGCGCAACCGGGTGCAGCGGCACGCGGCGCGGGGCGGCTTGCGCGGCGTAGCGCGCGTTGGTCGCGTCGATGTTCTCGAGCAGCGTGTCGAGCCCCTGCAGGTACTGGTGGTTGTCGTGGTCCCACGGGTGGAAGCCGGGGCGGAAGTAGTCGAGCCATTCGCGCGCGATGCTCGGGAACACGCCGTGTTTCGGGCCGTACAGGTACTTCACGAGCCGCCACATACCGCCGAACTTGCCGTGTTCGCGACGGTGCGCGCGCATCAGGCGCACGTGGAAGTCGAACACGATTGTCCAGAAGAACACGGTCGTCGTCAGCATCGTGCCCGTGCGCAGCAGGTAGCTGCCGAGGCCCGGCTTCATCACGGTGGTCCATACGTCGTACGACACGGCCTTGTGCTCGGTTTCCTCCATCGCATGCCACATCCACATCTGCTGGTAGCCTTCGACCGAGCCGTCGATCCGGTGCTCGTGGCCCGACAGCAACTGGTTCGCGAGGATCGCCGTGTAGTGCTCGAGCGCGATCGTGATCGCGAGCTGCATCGAATGCGGCAGCACCTTCTTGAACCAGCCGAGGATCGTCCACAGGCGCTTGTCGAGCTTGTGCGCGGGCAGGCCGGACGACTGCAGCAGGTCGTTGTATTCGATGTGCTCGCGTGTGTGCATCGCTTCCTGGCCGATGAAGCCGAGTACCTGCTTCTTCAGTTCGGGATCCTCGATCCGGTCGCGATAGTTGCGCACCGAGTCCATGAAGAAGCGTTCGCCGGCCGGGAACAGCAGCGACAGCGCGTTCATGAAGTGCGTGACCGGCACGCCCTGTACATGCCAGTCCTTCGCGCGTTCCGGCGGCAGCGCGAAACGGATGTCGCGCCGCACCGGCATCATGTTCGGGGTCGTCATGATTGTTCTCCTCCCTGATTGCCTGCATTGTTGTAGGTGGCATGCAGCGGCGCGGGCGCCGGCGTGCCGCGGGCGGCGTCACGGCGCGCGCGGGCGGCCTCGCGGCGCGTCGCGAACACGACGAGCGCCTGGTACGCGGACGGCAGCACGCGCGCCATCCAGTCGCCGGCCTTCGCGTCGCGGCCGATCAGCACGCGGCGCTTGTTCTTGCGCACGCCCGCGAGGATCGTGCGCGCGGCATCGTCGGCGGTCGTGATGAAGAACTTCTCGAACGTGTCGCGGCCTTGCTGCTCGCTCGCGACCATGAAGCCGACCATGTTCTTCGACACGCGGCTCGCCTGCGCGATGTTCGTGCGGATGCCGCCCGGATGCACGCAGGTCGCCGATACGCCGCACTTCATCATGTCGAGTTCCTGGCGCAGCGATTCGGTGAAGCCGCGCACCGCGAACTTGGTCGCGTTGTAGCCGCTCATGCCCGGTTGCGCGAAGATCCCGAACAGGCTCGACGTGTTGATCACGTGGCCGTCGCCCGATGCCTTCAGGTACGGCAGGAATGCCTTCGTGCCGTGCACGACGCCCCAGAAATTGATGTTCACGATCCACTCGAGATCGTTGTAGTCCATCCCTTCGATCGTGCTCGACAGCGCGACGCCCGCGTTGTTGAAGATCAGGTTGACCTTGCCGTGTTCTTTCGCGGTGTCGTCGGCCCACGCGAACATCGCATCGCGCTCGCCGACGTCGAGCACGCGCGTCGAGACACGCACGTTCGGCGCGATCGTGCGGACGATCCGTTCGGTTTCGGCGAGGCCCACGCCGTTCTTGTCGGCGAGCGACACGTGGCAGCCTGCCTGTGCGAGCTGGATCGCGAGCGAGCGGCCCATGCCCGAGCCGGCACCCGTGATCGCGGCGACCTTGTTGGCGAAATCTCTCATGTCGGTTGCTCCTTGTCTGGCTCAGGCCGCTTCGGCGGAAGTCGAAGTCGAAGCAGCAGCGGCCGGCGCGGCGGCGGGCTGCGCCGTGGTGTCGAGTTGCGGCGCGCGATACGCGTGGTAATCGGCGATCGAGAAATGGGCGGTCGCCTGGCGGAAGCGCCACGTGAAGCCCGGCCACAGCGTGGTGTTCTTGCCGGTGCGCGGATCGAGGTACCAGCTCTTGCAGCCGCCCGTCGACCAGATCGCCTTTTTCAGCTTGCCCTGCAGGTCGCTGTTGAATTGCGCCTCGACGAGCGGGCGTACCTCGATCGCATCCGCGCGTTCGCGACGCATCGCCTGCAATGCGCCGAGGATGTACTCGATCTGCGACTCGATCATGAACACCATCGAGTTGTGGCCGAGGCCTGTGTTTGGGCCGACGATCATGAAGAAGTTCGGGTAGCCGGGGAGCGTCGAGCCGAGATACGCGTGCGCGCCGTCGCGCCATGCGTCGACGATGTCGAGCCCGCCGCGGCCGATGATCGCGCCGCGCGGAAACGGATCGGCCACCTGGAAGCCGGTGCCGTAGATCAGGCAGTCGACTTCATGGCGGCGGCCGTCGGTCGTCACGACCGCGTCGGCTTCGATGTGGTCGATGCCGGTCGTGATCACGTCGACGTTCTTGCGCGACAGCGCCGGGTAGTAGTCGTTCGAGATCAGCACGCGCTTGCAGCCGAGCGTGTAGTTCGGCGTGACGGTCTTGCGCAGCTCCGGATCGGGAATCTGCTTGCGGATGTGGCGCAGCGCGAGCTTCTGCACGTTCTTCATCAGCGACGGATGGATCGCGAAGCCGAGCACGCGCGATTCGAGCATCCAGTAGATGCCGCTGCGCACGAGCTTCTGCGTGAACGGCAGCGTGCGGAACAGCCATTTCTCGAAGCCGCTCAGGTTACGGTCGGGCTTCGGCATGATCCACGGCGGCGTGCGCTGGAACAGTGCGAGTTCCTTCACGCGCGGCGCGATCTGCGGCACGAACTGGATCGCGCTCGCGCCAGTGCCGATCACCGCGACGCGCTTGCCTTCGAGCGGGTAGTCGTGATCCCACTGCTGTGAATGGAACGCACGGCCCTGGAAGTTTTCGACACCGGGAATCGCCGGCAGCGCGGCGCGCGACAGGCCGCCCATCCCCGACACCAGCACGCGCGCGGACAGCCGCTTGCCGTTCGCGAACGTGAGGCGCCAGCGTTGCGCGGCTTCGTCGTATTCGGCGCGCTGCAATTCGTGATTCAGCCGCAGGTGCGGGCCGACGCCGAAGCGCTGCACGCAGTCTTCGAGATACGCGCGGATCTCCGGCTGCGGCGCGAACATGCGCGTCCAGCGCGGGTTCGGCGCGAACGAGAACGAATAGACGTGCGATTGCACGTCGCATGCACACCCGGGGTAATGGTTGTCGCGCCACGTGCCGCCGACCGACGCGGCCTTCTCGAGGACGACGAAGTCGGTCACGCCCGTCTGTTTCAGGCGGATCGCCATCCCGAGGCCGGCGAAGCCGGTGCCGATGATGGCGATGTCGATGGTTTCGTCCAGGCCGTCATGGCCGGGTGGACCGAAAGGCAACGTGCGAGCATTCATCCGGGTGTCTCCGATTTGGCTCATTTTTGAATGTTACATTGTTTGATGTAACGATAGTGGGTGAACCCGGAAACCGCAAGAGGCTAGAAGCGGCGCTCTAAGGGCCGGAAGCCAGGCGGGAAAAGGCTGAGCGGGGTTTGGAACGGAGCAGTTTCCGCAATGCGGGATGGCCGGAAAAGGCCGTCGGCAGGGCGAGACGGGGAAGAAACGGGACCGCCGGCGCGCGACGGTCCGTTTGAAACGGTATCAGGGACGGATCGATCGGGCGGCCGTCTCATGGAAAACCCCGGCCACGATCGTGACCTGCGCGAGCGCATAGAGGCCCCAGATCAGATAGTCGATGCCCGGAAAGCCGTCAAGGAAGCGGCCGACGCCGATCAGCGTGTCGGAGCCGACGAAGATCAGGCTGCCGACGGCGACCAGCGGGCCGCGCGTGCGGGCGGCGAGCGCGAAGCTCGCCATCACGCACAGCACGAGCATGTAGACGGCGACCGGCGCCAGCAGCTCGCCGAGGTGCGGGAAGAACGCCGCGTAGAACGCCGGCGCGGCGATCCATAGCCCGACGAGCGCAACGATGCGCCAGCCGTGCGGCCGCGCGCGCCACCGGAAGAAGATCGCGCAATAACACAGGTGCGTGAGCAGGAACGCGCCGAGGCCGAGGACGAACGACAGCGGCCAGTCGGGCAGCGCGAGCAGTACGTCGCCGAGCACGGCGGTCGCGAGCGCCGCGCACAGCCACGCGCGTTCGCGCGGCGCGCCGCAGGTGCTGCCCGCCGCGAGCAGCAGGATGCCCATCGCGGCTTTCGCGGCGGCCTGGCCCGGATAGGGTGCGGCGGCGAGCGACAGTCCGTACAGCAACGCCGCGGCGATGGCGAGCGGCCAGAGCCGGCGATAGGTGGCGGGAAGCGTGGCGATCAAGGCGGGTGTCTCCGGTTTGTCTTCGTCTGCAGCGGACGGCGCGCCGTCGAGGGCGCGGCTGCCGGCCATTATCCGGAAGAACGAAGGCGCGAAAACCGGTGAATCCTTCTAGGAAACGACGGCGACGAGCCGCGATGCCGCCGCTGGTTTTTCCGCGCGTTGCCCCGGCTGAACCGGGGCAACGGCTGCGATTCGGCTTGCTATGATCGCCGCGGTATTGCCGTTGTCGATGCCCCGCCTGGCCGCGCGACCGGATGCGCGAGCCGGGGCGTGCCGATGAATCCATGCCGTGCCCGGCCCGCGCGCTGATGCGAAGGGCGGCGCCGGCTCCCCACGAAAACAGGTCCGACCATGACCGAACTTCTCCACGGCGACGGCGCGATCCGTCGCACGACGCCGTACGGTTCCTCGATCGAAAACACCTATGCGGGCGTGCTGTCGTTCATGCGCCGCAATTACTCCCGTGCGCTCGACGGCGTCGACGTCGCGATCTCCGGCGTACCGCTCGATCTCGCGACGACCTATCGTTCCGGCGCGCGGCTCGGGCCGGCCGCGATCCGCGCGGCGAGCGTGCAGCTCGCGGAGCTCCATCCGTATCCGTGGGGCTTCGATCCGTTCGACGATCTCGCGGCCGTCGACTACGGCGACTGCTGGTTTGACGCGCACAATCCGCTGTCGATCAAGCCGGCGATCGTCGAGCATGCGCGCACGATCCTGCGCTCGGGCGCGAAGATGCTGACGCTCGGCGGCGATCACTACATCACGTATCCGCTGCTGGTCGCGCACGCGGAGCGCTATGGCAAGCCGCTGTCGCTGATTCACTTCGACGCGCATTGCGATACGTGGGCCGACGACGATCCGGACAGCCTCAATCACGGGACGATGTTCTACAAGGCCGTGAAGGAAGGGCTGATCGATCCCGCGACGTCGGTGCAGGTCGGCATCCGCACGTGGAACGACGATTTCCTCGGGATCGAGCGGCTCGATGCCGCGTGGGTGCACGACCACGGTGCGCGCGCGGCGGTCGAGCGGATCGTCGACATCGTCGGCGCGCGTCCCGCGTACCTGACGTTCGACATCGATTGCCTCGATCCGGCGTTCGCGCCCGGCACCGGCACGCCGGTCGCGGGCGGGCTGTCGTCGGCACAGGCCCTCGCGATCGTGCGTGCGCTCGGCGCGATCAACCTGGTCGGTGCGGATGTGGTCGAGGTGGCACCTGCGTACGACCACTCGGACATCACGGCGATCGCGGCCGCGCATGTCGCGTGTGACCTGCTGTGTCTGTGGCGGCAGAAGAAGGTGGCGGGGGCGCTGAAGTAAGCAGGCATGCCGGGTACGCGCGTGCCGACGGCGCGGCGCGCGCACGTTGTCGGCTCGGCTCGGCTCGATGCGCGGTGTGCCGATTGCCGTTTGCATCCGGTGGATCCGGCAAAGGGCCATCGGGGAATTCCGTGGAAGGTCCTTGCCGATCCGTTGGCGACATCAGCGAAACGTCAGCGGGTGGCTGCCTTCGTCCGCCGGCGAGGCATTCGCGTGTCACCGATGCTGCGTGCCGGCGGCATCGAGCGAAAAGCTATCGATTCCTGAAGAAAGCGGAAAGCATGTCGTCTACCGGAGCAGCACGGTGCTGCGTCGCTCGCTGCTTTCCCGATCGTCCGCGGGATCGCGCGCGATCCGGCTCGACACCGGTGCCAACCGGCCATGTTCCTGTATAAACCGCACGCGGCCGGATGAGATCGGATTGCGCGCGCTGCTCCAGCCCGTGCGCGATCCAGCCGATCGAGCGGCCCAGTGCGAACAGGCCGAATGCGGCACCGACGGGAAGCCGCAAATGTCTGCGCAGTGCCACCAGCGCGAGATCCACGGAGGGCTTCTGGCCGGTGAGCGCGCTCCCTGCATCGAGCATCCTGTTCCATTGAGGATGGCGCGGCAGGATCCGCGACAACAGGTACGTCGCGCGCACGTCGCCGTCGGGATAGAGCGAATGCCCGAAGCCCGGCAAGCCGTCACCCCGGGCGAGACGCTCGCTCATTTTCCGTTCGACATCCTTATTGCCGATTTCATCCCACAGCGCTTCGCCGCGCGCCGTGGTGGCGCCGTGACGTTCGCCCGACAGGCCGGCCAGGCCGCCGACCACGACGGCCCGCAGGCTCGCGTTCGTCGACGCAATGCACCGGCCCGTGAAGCTCGACGCGTTCAGTTCGTGATCCGCGCACAGCACGAGCGCCGCCCTGATCAGCTCGGCGCCTGCGGGCCCGACGCCCCATGCCCGCGCGCATTGCACGTGGACGGGGGCCGTATCGATCCGGGTGCGCAGCAGGCACGCCGCCAGAATCCGCACGAGATCGCCGCAGCCCTGTGCGTGACGATCGGACGATTGCTGCCAGATCGCCGTCGGCGCGTCCTCGCTCGCGACGGTGAAGAGCGGCAGCAGCGCCTGCTCGGCACGTTGGTCGCCGTAGTGCCTGAAGAGCGTTCGCAGTACCGCGGGCGTAGCAGGGGCCTGGCGGCCGAAAGCGGTCTGCTCGTCGTTTCGCCATAGCAGCGCCGCGACTTCCTCGAGGCTCGCCCGGCTCGCGAGATCGAGGGCATCCGTACCGCGATAGAAGAGCCGGCCGCCGTCGATCAGCGTGATGCTCGATTCGAGTACCGGGGCGCCCCAGTTCAGCGCGGCCTTTGCCACTTCCTTCGGCTTGCGGCCTCGTGCGCGTTGATCCGCGAGCCGGTCGACGTCGGCCGCGAGGTAGCGGCTTTCACGGTGGCTGCCGCCGGTTTCCGCGCGAAGCAGGCCGCGGCTGACGTACGCATAGAGCGTTTGCCGCGAGACGCCGAGCCTTGCCGCGGCGTCGGTCGAATTCAGGTAGTTCGACATCGTGCGCAGAGTGAATCGTTCGACAGGTTGATCAGGATAATCAACGTTGACAGCAAATGCGAGCGAGACGATCTTTGCGTCACCTAATTCATGCGAGGCGAACATGCGTGTCGATCAAATATCGCGGGAACGGGCCACGACCGACGAGGATCGGGTGTCGCGCCATCTGCGGACGTTCTGGCTGGCGGCCGGCGGCTCTCCGGCGTTTCTCGAATCGTGCAGCTTCAGCGGCGCCGGAGAACTGGTCTCCGCGTTTCGCGTAACCGACATGGCCGCGGCGGCAATCGGGGCGGCGGGGACGTCCGTCGCCGAATTGCTGCATGCGTCGGCAGGAACGTTGCCGGCGGTACAGGTCGACCGGCGCATGGCGTCGCTGTGGTTCGGCACGTCGCTGCGTCCGCAGGGCTGGACGATGCCGCCTCAATGGGATCCGGTGGCCGGCAACTATCGGGCGCGCGATCGCTGGATCAGGTTGCACACCAACGCGCCGCATCATCGACTGGCCGCGTTGTCGGTACTCGGCTGTGCCGCCGATGCGGAGTCGGTCGCGCAGGCGGTGAATCGCTGGGATGCCGGCGCGCTCGAGGCGGCGATCGTCGAGCGTGGCGGGTGTGCCGCGGCGATGTACTCGGCGCAGGAGTGGGCCGGGCATCCGCAGGGGCAGGCGGTCGCAACCGAACCGTTGCTGCACGTTCATCCCGCGACGGATGCCGTCGCGCATGCGTGGCGGCCTTCGAGCGACCGGCCGCTGCGCGGCATTCGCGTGCTCGACCTGACGCGCATTCTCGCCGGCCCCGTGGCGACACGATTTCTCGCGGGCCTGGGTGCCGAGGTGCTGCGCATCGATCCGTACGGCTGGGAAGAACCGGGTACGGTGCCCGAAGTCGTCCTCGGCAAGCGCTGTGCGCGGCTGAACCTGAAGGATGCCGCGGACCTCGATACGCTCAGGCAGTTGCTGCGCCGCGCGGATATCGTCGTGCACGGTTACCGGTCGGATGCGCTCGCGCGCCTCGGGCTCGATGCCGCGCAACGGCGCGAACTGAATCCCGTGCTCATCGACGTGTCGCTCGACGCCTATGGCTGGACCGGCGCGTGGCGTTGCCGGCGCGGCTTCGACAGCCTCATTCAGATGAGCACGGGAATCGCCGAGGCGGGCATGCGCGTGACGGGCAGCGATGAACCGGTGAACCTGCCGGTCCAGGCGATCGACCATGCGACGGGCTACCTGATGGCGACGGCCGCCATCCGCGGGCTGACCACGCGAATGACGCAGGGTGTCGGTACCGAGGTCCGCGCCTCGCTGGCGCGCACGGCGGCCGTCTTGCAGTTGCGCCCGGAGCCGATGAGCGAGGTGGTCGAACTGGTCGCCGACGGTCAGCGAGATCGGGCGGACCACGTCGAGCTCACATCGTGGGGGCCGGCATCGCGGCTTCGCCCGCCATTGCAGATCGACGATGCGCCGCTGCGATGGTTTTATCCGGCACGTGCACTGGGTGCATATGAACCCGGGTGGTTGTCGTCGAACGACGATCTTTGAGGAAGCGCGTTTCCCGGTCTTCGGCGCCGCCCGCCCGAAAGGTCAACGTGACGCGAAGAAGGCGGAGGCGATGAACGGCCGGACGGCTGCCGACACCGTCGGCCGGCACGTGACCACGTAGAGCAACCGGGTCAATGGAGGCGCGGAGCGGGGACGTTGGCGAAGCGGGCAGTTGCTCGCCGCCCGGATTCCGCAACGTCGGGCAGTGCAGAAAAGGCCGGCGAGCAGTGTGCCCGTCGGCCTTTTTCGCATGGACGTGTGCGAGCGTGGGTTCGCGCTACTTCGCGGCGAGCGCGGATGCGATGCTCTTGTCGCTCCACGCGTTGTCGGCCACGCTCAGCTTCTGCGGAATCAGCTTCGCCGCGTAGAACGCATCGGCGACGCCTTGCTGGGCCGCGACGATCCGGTCGTCGATCGGCACCGCGCCAAACGGGACACGCTTGATCCACGTCTCGACGAGCGGTTGCGGCAGGCCGACCTTCGGCGCGATCAGCGCGGCGGTGTCGGCCGGATGCGCGTTGACCCACAGGCCCGTCTCGCGCGCCTGCTTCAGGATCGCGCCGACCACGTCGGGATGCTGCTGCGCGAAGTCCCGCGTCGCTTCGTAGAAGTTGTTGGTCGCCGCGAGGCCCGTGTAGTCGGACAGCGTGCGTACCTTCAGCGTGTTTTGCGCGGCCGCGTAGTACGGATCCCAGACGACCCACGCATCGACGTTGCCGCTTTCGAACGCGGCGCGCGCGTCGGCCGGCGCAAGGTACACGGGGTGGATTTCGTCGTAGCGCACGCCGGCCTTCTGCAAGGCTTCGAGCAGCAGGTAGTTCGCGCTCGAGCCCTTCTGCAGCGCGATTTTCTTGCCGCGCAGGCCCGTAACCGAACGGATCGGCGAATCGGCCTTCACGAGCACGGCTTCGTTGTGCGGCGCCGGCGGTTCCGCGCCGACGTAGACGAAGTGCACGCCGGCCGCCTGCGCGAACACGGGCGGCGGCGCGCCCGTATAGCCGAAGTCGATGCTGTTCGCGTTCAGTGCTTCGAGCAGTTGCGGCCCGGCCGGGAATTCGAACCACTGGACGCCATAACCGAGCGGCTTGAGCCGCGCTTCGAGCGAACCTTGGGCCTTGACGACCGACAGCAGGCCGGCCTTCTGGTAGCCGATGCGCACGACCTTGTCGGCGCTACCTTGTGCGAAGGCCGATGCCGCAGACAGCGTGACGAGCGTGACGGCGGCGGTGCGGGCGATCCAGCGGGTGAAACGAATCATCGAACGGACTCCATGCAAAACGTCTTCGGGCGAGCGGCTGTGCCGCTCGGTTGGAAGAATCGTCGCATGGGCGGTCGCGCCCGCAAACGAAGCATTGCCGATATGAATATGACGGCGGCGCGCCTATGCTTCGTCGTCGTGTTCCGATGCCGGCGTGCCGGACTGCCGCGCGGCCTCGTCACTGAGCTTTTTGTCGAGGATCGTCGCAACGCGGCCGCCGAGATACGCGCTCGCGGCGGTTTCCAGCGCGCGGTTCGTCTCGCCTTCGACGAACACGGCCGCGAGCGGGCGCAGGCGCCAGATCGCGTCGACCAGCTCGGGCACATCGGTGGCGGGCGGCAGCGTGCCGGCGTCGTAGCGGTCGAGCCGCTTCACGACGAGATCGACGAGCAGCCGCGCGATCGCGTCGAAATGCGGCCGCGCGAGGCTGATCACGTCGAGCAGTTCGCGCGGCGGGATGCCTTCCTTCGTCATCGCGGCCGCCGCTTCGAGCAGCGCGGGGCTCTTCGCGACGAACGACAGGCCGCGCCGTTCGAGCAGGCCGAGTTCGGTGACGCGTGACAGCTGCGTGGTCGCCTGCGGGCCGAACATCTGCGCGAGCGCGGCGAGCGAATAGGTTTTCGGCAGTTCGTGCGACCAGCGGCCGCCGATCGCATTTTCGAGGCCGAGGATCGAGCGCAGGTCGTGGCCTTCGTCGATCGCCTTGATCAGGTCCTGGATGTTCGACAGCGTGTAGCCGCGCGCGAGCAGGTGGTTGATCAGCTTCAGGCGCGCGACGTGCGTGTCGTCGTAAATGCCGACGCGGCCGCGCTTTTCCGGCGGCGCGAGCAAGCCGCGATCCTGGTACGCGCGGACATTGCGCACGGTCGTGTCGGACACGCGCGCAAGCTCGTCGACCGTGTACTCGTTGCGGGAGTCCGGCGCGGCCTCGTCGGGTGTGGAATGAGTCTGTTTTGACATGCGGCCATTCTAGCGCGACGTGGCGCGCCAGGGTCCGTTCACGCGCATGAAGGGCCGGCGCGAGCCGGTCATTCGCATGACCGGACCTTATGGCGAGACGGGGAGCGTGCGTGCGCCGTCGCCGAGCGGCCGCTGCAGCAGCGCCGTATCGATCCAGCGGCCGTGCTTGAAACCGGCCGCCTTCAGCATGCCGGCCGGCTCGAAGCCGAACGCGCGATGCAGCGACGTCGAGCCGCCGGTGCCGCCATCGGCGATCACCGCGATCATCTGCCGCCACGGGCCGGCCTCGCAGCGTTCGATCAGCGCCGCGAGCAGCGCGCGGCCGATCCCGCGCCCGCGCTGCGCATCGTCGATGTAGATCGAATCCTCGATCGTGAAGCGGTACGCGCTGCGCGCGCGGTACGGCGTCGCGTATGCGTAGCCGGCCACGCGGCCGTCGCATTCGGCGACCAGGTACGGCAGCCCGTGGCCCAGGACCGCGTCGCGGCGCGCGCGCAGTTCGGCGACGTCGGGCGGCGTTTCCTCGAAGGAGGCGACGCTGTGGTGCACGTGGTGCGCATAGATCGCGTGGATCGCGTCGAGATCGGCGTCGATCGCGTCGCGGACGACGCAGGCGGCTGGCGAGATGGACATGGCGACGGAGCGACAGGGTGGGGTGCGGGAAAACCACTACTATGCGGGCGAATGCCCGGCGCGTAAAGCGGTGGCTGCGGCTGCGGCTGCGGCTGCGGCGATGGCGAGCAGCGAGCAGCGAGCAGCGAGCGGCGAGCGGCGAGCGGCGGCGACTGCGGCGGTAACCGCGTGTCCGGCGCCGCGGGGTTCAGTTCGGCGCCCGCTTCTTCTGCGTGTCGCGCGGCAACTCGTCGAAGCGGGCGAAGTAGTAGGCGGAAAAACGGCCGAGGTGCCCGAAGCCGAACGTCAGCGCCGTATCGGTGATGCTGGCGGCCGGGTCGGTCAGCAACTGCACGCGCGCGGCGTCCAGCCGGATGTTGCGCAGCAGCTCCATCGGGGTCGCGCCGTGATAGCGGCGACACAGCACGTTCAGCGTCCGCAGGCTGACACCGGCCGCGCGGGCGAGATCCTCGAGCGAGATCGGCGCGCAGAGCCGCGCGTGGATGAATTCGTGCAGCGCATCCATCTGCCGGATGTCGCCGCGCGATCCGGCTTGCGCGGGGGCGCCGCGCGCTTGCAGCGCCGGGCCGGCTTGCACGGCGGCGGGCGACGGCGGGCAATGCACGAGCAGGAACAGCGCGAGGCTCTGTTCGAAGTGGTCGCGCCATTCGGCCCGTATGCCGCCGTCGTCGGCAACGGCGAGCACGTTGAGCAGCGACTGCGCGATCAGATCCCACTGCGACGCAAGCGCCGTCGGCAACAGGAAGCCTGGCGCGAGGCCGGGCGCCGCGTCGTCGGGCCGGCGGCCGCAGACTGCGCGCATCAGCGAATCGGGCACCTTGACGATCAGCTGCCGGGTGCCGGTTCGCCAGCGGAGGCGGATGCGCGACGTCGGTGCCAGCACGGCGGTGCGCCCTTCGGACACGCCCATCACGTGCCCGTCGCATTCGATTTCGGCGCCGCCCGCGAGGGACGTGTGGACGAGCGAAAAGCCGTCGAACGGGCGCGGGGCGACTTCGACCTCGGCGCCGTACTGCAGCGCGTAGACGCTCAGGTGATTCAGTTGCCCCTTGAACAGCGCTGCGTCGGGTACGCCCTGCTTCCAGCGCAGCGCATGCTCGGCCAGTTCCAGCGAGACCTGCTCGTGCGCATCCGTGCGCAGGCCGGATCGGAACACGCAATTCCGATACAGCGCGGACAATGCGTCCGCATTCGGGGTGAGGGGCATGGGGCGTCTCCTGCGTGGCGTTTTTCGCGCAGCACATCAGCTGGCCGCGGATGCGCGTCGTGCCACATCGGTTTCTCTTGTGAGCGAGATATCCTGAAAGGATGATATTGATCTTTGTCAGGCTTGTCGAAAGTTTCGCAAGAATCGGATAGTCCCGTCCCCGCCGGGGAAAAATCCGGATAGCGCACGGCGTGCCGCACGAGAAAAACGAACCGGATTCGCGAGCGGCCTGCAAATTCCGGATAGTGGAAATCATTGTGGCTTCCTACACTGCGCCGGCAGCCGAACGAACAGCGGCGCATTTCATGGCAATGATTCGTACAACTACTAAATTGATGGGTTGATCGACCGTATTGGTTCGAACTCGCGTCATGCGACGGCTACCGCCGGGCCCGGATCCTCTCTGGAAAAGGAAGGAAGCTCCATGCGTCAAATCAACCTGCAGGCGCTCTCGGACGATGCGCGGCTGGGCAAGCTGCACGGCGTCGTGCTGTTCTGGTGCGCGCTGATCATCGTGTTCGACGGTTACGACCTGGCAGTGGCCGGCATCGCGCTGCCGGCGATCATGAACGAGATGGGCGTCAACCCCGCGCAGGCCGGCTTCATGGTCAGCTCGGCGCTGTTCGGCATGATGTTCGGCAACATCGTGTTCGGGACCGTCGCCGAGCGGATCGGGCGCCGCCGGGCCATCGCGGCCTGCCTGACGTTGTTCAGCGTCTTTACCGCGGCGGCCGGGCTGGCGCCGACGCCCGTGCTGTTCGGCGTCGCGCGCTTCCTCGCGGGCATCGGCATCGGCGGCGTCATGCCGAACGTGATCGCCCACATGACCGAATACGCGCCGCGCCGCGTGCGCAATACGCTGGTGACGCTGATGTTCAGCGGCTATTCCGTCGGCGGCATGCTGGCGGCGGTCATGGGCAAGGGGATGATCGACGCCCATGGATGGCAATCCGTGTTCGTTGCCGCGGGCGCGCCGGTGTTGCTCGTCCCGCTGCTCATGAGATGGATGCCGGAATCGCTGCCGTTCCTGATCCGGCACGGCAGGACGGACGAACTCGCGCGCATCGCGCAGCGGCTCGATCCCGCCTATCGGCGGCAACCGGGCGACTGTTATGTCGTTCCGCGCGCCGACCACGCGGGCAACGCGCCGGTCCGGCAGCTGTTCGACGACGGCCGCGGGTTCAGCACGGTCATGTTCTGGATCGCGTGCTTCATGTGCCTGTTCATGGTGTACGCGCTCAGTTCGTGGTTGACGCGGCTGATGGCGCGCGCCGGCTACAGCCTCGGCTCGGCGTTGACGTTCGTGCTGGTGCTGAACGCCGGCGCGATGGCCGGCGCGATCGGTGGCGGCTGGCTGGCCGATCGCCTGCCGATCAAGACGGTGCTCGTGTCGATGTATCTCCTTGCCGCCGTGTCGATCACGCTGCTCGGCTACCCGATGCCGACCGCGCTGCTGTTCGTGCTGGTCGGCCTCGCGGGTGCGTCGACGATCGGCACGCAGATCGTCAACTGCGCATATGCGGGGCAGTTCTATCCGATGGCGATCCGGTCGACCGGTATCGGCTGGACGTTGGGTGTGGGCCGCAGCGGCGCGATCCTGGCGCCGATCGTCATCGGCGTGCTGGTGGGCATCGATCTGCCGCTGGCACAGAACTTCATGGCGATCGGGCTGCCCGCGCTGGTGGCGGCCGTCGCGGTCGGCTTGATCGATCAGCGGCGCTCGGCGTCACGCCACGGCCTGGCGGCTTCGGCCGCCGAACGGCACGTGTCGTCCGCCCGGCAGTCCTGAACGGCTTATCCGCTGCGCCGGCGCGCGGCCGTCGGCCGATCGCGCACGGCGACGCCGCGGCCCGCATCCTGTGAAAGGGGACAGTCAGTCATGCATCTCGATTCAAGGGCGTCGAAGGCGATGCTGGGGTGGAGTGTGTTCGCATCGTCGCTGACCGCGACGACGGGCACCGTACAGGCGCAGGGCAGTGTGACGCTGTACGGCATCGTCGACACCGGCGTTTCGTACTACAACCATGCGGCGAAGGGCGGATCGGTGGTGGGCATGCCGCATCTGACCGGCGAATTGCCGTCGCGGTGGGGCGTGAAGGGTACCGAAGACCTGGGGGGCGGCAACCGGGCGTTTTTCGTGCTGGAGAACGGCTTTCAGCCCGGCACCGGTCGGCTCAACTACGGCGGGCGACTGTTCGGCCGGCAGGCGAACGTGGGGCTGAGCAGCGCATACGGAACGCTCACGCTCGGCAGGCAAATGAACATGACGGCCCATGCGCTGGCCAACGCCGACGTGATCGGGCCGTCCATTCATTCGCCGAGCAACTTCGACGCCTATCTGCCGAATGCGCGCAGCGACAACGCGATCGGTTACCTGGGCAAGTTCCGCGGGCTCACGATCGGCGGCACCTACAGCTTCGGCCGCGATGCCGCCGGGCCGGCCGGGCCTTCCGCGACCGGCTGCGCGGGGCAGGTGCCGGGCAATCCGCTCGCCTGCCGGCAATATACGGCGCTGGTCGCTTACGACGCGGCGCGCTTTGGCGTCGCGGCGTCCTACGACGTGAAGCGCGGCGGGGCGGGCGCGTCGGCGCCGCTCGACAGCAGCGCCCATACGAGCACGCACGGCGTCGTCGGCGGCTATGCGGTGGTGGGGCGAGCGAAGCTCGGTGCGGGATGGATCAGGAACAACGTCGCGGCGGCCGGCCATTTGCAGACCGATATTGTCTTCGCGGGCGTTGCCTATGCGCTGACGCCTGCGGTCACGTTCGATGCACAAGGCACGCGTTATCTGCAACGCGGGCCCGCGAGCAACGCGAATGCGACGTTGCTGGCCGGGCGCGCCAACCATCAGCTGTCCAAGCGGACGCGCGTCTATACGTCGGTCGGCTACATGCTGAACGGCGCGACCGCAGGCAAGGCGGTCGCCGCCGGTGGCACGGTCGAAACGGGGCAGAGCCAGCTGGGGATCATGGCCGGGCTACAGCAGCGGTTCTGACGAGGCCGGGGCGTCAGAGCCGCCCATCCGCCGCGCGAACCGCCTCGGCGATCGCATCCGCGACACGCTGTACGCGCGGCGAGCGGCGCACGTCCGGGTGGACGACGAGCCAGATTTCGCGCTCGATATCGCAACGCGGCGCGGCGGTCAGTTCGACGAGCGGCGCACCGGCCTGCGCGGCCGGATCGTCGACGAGAAAGCGCGGCAGCAGCGCGACGCCGGCGCCCGCCGCGCACGCGCGATGCTGCGCGGCGAGGTCGTTCGCGATGAACGCGAAACGGCGCCCGGCCGCGAAACGCTCGAGCCACTGCTGCTGCGGCGTTTGCGCGAGCGCGTCGTCGTAGCCGACGAACGTCCAGGTGTCGGGCGGCGCGCTCGCCCATTCCGGCGATGCGCACAGCGCGAAGCGCATCGTGCCGAGCCGCCGCGCCGCGAGCCCCGGCTCGGTCGGCCGCGACAGCCGCACCGCGAGATCGGCTTCGCGTGCGTACAGGTTCGCCGCGTGCATCTCGCCCATCAGGTCGATCCGCAGCGCCGGCCATGCGCGCTGCGCGCGGGCCAGGCGCGGCGCGAGGAAATGGCTGGCGAACACCGGCGACGCCGATACGCGTACCACGCCGTCAAGCGCAGCCGCACCCTGGGCGGCGCGCGCGAACGCATGCGCGTCCGCTTCGAGGCGTGCGGCGTGCTCGGCAAGGTGCAGCCCTTCGTCGGTGGGCGGCCAGCCGCGCGGCAGCCGGTCGAACAGCCGGATGCCGAGCGCGGATTCCAGCGTGTCGATGCGGCGCGCGACCGTCGAATGCTGAACCTGCAGCGTCCGCGCGGCCGCCGACAGGCTGCCGCCGCGCATCACCGCGAGGAAGTAGCGGATGTCGTCCCAGCTCATCGGCGGCGCGGCCGTGGATGTGGATGCTCGATCGGTCGAATTTTGCACAGTAGATGGGCGATCAGCGGGAATTCCGATCGATTATGCACGATGGGATGATCGTGTCACTTCATTCGATTGCGAGGAACGTCATGACCCAAACCACGACCGCCATCCGGATCGGGATCGACCGCTACGGCGACGCCGGCGTGCTGCGCCGCGTCGATGCACCCGTCGCGCCGCCCGATGCCGGCGAGGTACGGATTCGCCAGACCGCGATCGGCGTGAATTTCGTCGACATCTATTTCAGGACGGGCGCGCATGCGTTGCCCGCGCTGCCGGACGCGCTCGGCGTCGAGGCGGCGGGTGTGATCGACGCGGTCGGGCCGGGCGTGACGGATCTCGTCCCCGGCCAGCGCGTCGCGTATGCGGGCATGCCGACCGGCAGCTATGCGAGCCTGCGCACGATGCCGGCCGAGCGCGTGGTGCCGATCCCCGACGGCTTGAGCGATGATGCAGCGGCCGCCGGGCTGCTGAAAGGGATCACCGTCTACATGCTGATGCATCGCGTCCGGCAGGTCCGCGCGGGCGACACGGTGCTCGTGCATGCTGCCGCCGGCGGTGTAGGACTGCTGGCGACGCAATGGGCGCGTGCGCTCGGTGCGCGGGTGATCGGCACGGTCGGGTCGGCGGCGAAAGCCGCGCTCGTGCGCACGCATGGCGCCGAGGCGGTCGTCGATTATCGCGAGGAGGATTTCGTCGCGGCGGCGCGCGCGTTCGGCGGCGGCACCGGGGTCGATTACGCGATCGACGGAATCGGCGGCGACGTGCTGACGCGCACGCTCGGTGCAGTCCGTCCGTTCGGGATGGTCGCGAGCATCGGGCAGGTGGCCGCGATCGGCGCGCGGCACACGTTCGATCTCGACGAACTGGGGCCGGCGCGCTCGATCGCGCTGGCGCGGCCGAGCGTGCTCGGCTTCATCGCGCGCGACGTCGACGGTTATCGGGAGGCTGCGCGCGCGACACTCGAACGGCTGGCGAGCGGGATGCACGTGGAGATCGGCGCGCGGCTGCCGCTCGAACAGGCGGCCGATGCGCACCGGCTGCTGGAGTCGCGCGCGACGACGGGCGGGGTCGTGCTGGTGCCGTAACGGCGGGTGGCGGCGAATCGCGAGGCGGCCCGGCGGCTGCATCGCGGTTCACCGGCCAGTCAGTTGTGCTTGCGCAACGGCGCATCCTCGACGAACCACGCGAGCACGAACGCGATCGCGATGACCGTCGCCGCCGCGAGATAGACGACGTGCAGCGAACCGGCGAACGCATGCAGGTACGCGTCGCGCACGGCATCCGGCAACTGCTGCACGGCGGCCGGGCCGAGCGCGGGCGGCAGCTCCGTGCCGGCCGGCAGCGCAGCCATCACCCGCGACTGCAGCCCGTGCGAGAACAGCGCGCCGAACGCCGCGACGCCGAGCGAGCCGCCGATCGAGCGGAACAGCGTCGCACCCGACGTCGCGACGCCCATGTGGCGGAATTCGACCGTGTTCTGCACGGCGAGCGTGAGCACGGGCATCACCATGCCGAGCCCGATCCCGAGCAGCGCCATGTACGCATACATCGTGTGCAGCGGCGTATCGAGCGTCAGTGTGGACAGCAGCGCCATCGCGACGCCGCCGGTCAGCGTGCCCAGGATCGGAAACATCCGGTACGAGCCGAGCCGCGAGATCAGCCGGCCGCTGACGACCGACGTCACGAGCATCCCGCCCATCATCGGCAACAGCTGCATCCCGGCCTGCGACGGCGTCGAACCCTTCACGACCTGCAGGTAAAGCGGAATGAACGTGACCGAGCCGAACAGCGCGATGCCGACGACGAAGCCGATCAGGCTGACCAGCACGAAGGTGCGATGGCGGAACAGTTCGAGCGGCATGATCGGCTCGGCCGCGAGCCGTTCTTCGTAAATGAAGCCGCCGATCGCGACGACGCCGAGCACGAGCGTCATCCACAGCTGCGGCGACGTCCACGGCAGCAACGAGCCGCCTTCGCTCGTGAACAGGATCACGCAGGTGAGGGCGGTGGCGAGGAACGCGGCGCCCATGTAGTCGATCCGGTGCTTCACGTGCGCGGTGTGCGGCCGGAACGCCATGCCGATCACCGCGAGCGCGAGCACGCCGAGCGGCAGGTTGATCGTGAAGATCCAGCGCCACGACAGGTGCTCGACCAGGAAGCCGCCGAGCAGCGGGCCGACGATCGTCGCGAGGCCGTACACGCCGCCGAACATCCCCTGATAACGCGCGCGGCGATCGGGCGGCACCAGATCGCCGATCGCGGCCATCGTCACGACCATCAGGCCGCCGCCGCCGAGCCCCTGCAGCGCGCGCAGCACGATCAGCTGCGTCATGTCCTGCGCGACGCCGCACAGCGCGGAGCCGGCGAGGAACAGCACGATCGCGGCCTGCAGCACGATCTTGCGGCCGTACAGGTCGCCGAGCTTGCCGTACAACGGCAGCACGACGGTGGACGACAGCAGGTACGCGGTGACGACCCACGACAACTGGTCGAGCCCGCCGAGCTCCCCGACGATCGTCGGCAGCGCGGTCGACACGATCGTCTGGTCGAGCGCGGACAGCAGCATGACGAGCAGCAGCGCGGCGACGATCAGCCCGGTCGGCGCGTCGCGGCGGGCCGTTTCAGCGGCCGGCGGAGTGAGGAGGGTGTCGGTGGTCATCGATATATCTGCCATGGCAGGGAATTGGCTCGAACTATAGCGATGGATACTTGACCAGTCAATTTCTGCCCAGCCTCGATCTGTTGCAACCGTAACAGTAGATTGCCGACGCAAAAAATTGACCGGGATCAGTCGGATAGCAGGGCCGGACTCAAGTTTTTTGCAGGCAATCCGTAATACAGCGTGCTGCGGACCGATTTCCGCGGCACTTTTCACCGCTCACGTCCCGTCATGAACCTGAACGCCCTGTTTTCCCGTTTCTCGATCCGCACGCGGATCTTCTCCACGCTCGGCCTTGTCGCCGTGCTGCTCGTCGTGTCGGGGCTGATCGGCCTCGCCGGCATGCAGAGCTCGAACCGCGCGCTCGACGAGGCCTATACGCAGCAGCTGGCGGCGAAGACCGCGCTGTCGACGGCCAGTCTCAACCTGACGATCGTGCGCACGACGCTCGACCGCGCGCTGCTGCACCCGGAAGCGCCGGACGTGCCCGATCTCGTCAAGAAGGCCGAGAGTTATCTCGCGAAGGCCGACACCGCGTGGCGCGGCTACGCGTCGATGCCGCACGACGGCGACGAAGGCCCGCTCGCGAGCCGCCTCGATGCCGCGCGCCAGGCGCTGATCGGGCAGGCGCTGAAGCCGATGATCGACGCGGTCCGCGACGGCCGCCGCGACGAGGCCGACCGGCTGCTGATGTCGGTCGCGCCGCCGCTGTCGGTTGCGCTCACGCAGGCGACCGATGCGCTCGATGCGTACCAGGGCGCACGCGGCAAGGAGGTGTACGACACCGCGCAGACCTACTACGGCTGGATGCGTGCGGGCGCGATCGCGGGTATCGCGTTCGGCCTGGCCGCGTGCCTCGGCTGCGCGATCGGCCTGCATTACGCGATCACGCAGCCGGTGAACCGCCTGCTGTCGCATTTCCGCCGCCTGTCGGAAGGCGACCTGACGTCGGAAGTGCGCTGGTCGTCGCGCGACGAGATGGCCGAACTGGTCAACGGCGTGACCGGCATGCAGCGCAGCCTCGCGGACACCGTGCGCCAGGTCAGCCAGGGTTCCGAGGCGATCTCGACGGCGACGCACCAGATCGCGGCCGGCAACACCGACCTGTCGCAGCGTACCGAGGAACAGGCGTCCGCATTGCAGGAGACGGCCGCGAGCATGGAGCAGCTCACCGCGACCGTGAAGCAGAACGCGGACAACGCGGTGGAGGCGCAGGCCTGCGCGGACACCGCGAGCGAGATCGCCACGCGCGGCGCGACCGTGGTCGGCGAGGTGATCGGCACGATGAACGAGATCGACCAGAGCTCGCAGAAGGTCGCCGACATCATCGGCACGATCGAGGGGATCGCGTTCCAGACCAACATCCTCGCGCTGAATGCGGCGGTCGAAGCCGCGCGTGCCGGCGAGCAGGGCCGCGGCTTCGCGGTGGTCGCGGGCGAGGTGCGCACGCTTGCGCAACGCTCGGCGTCGGCGGCGAAGGAAATCCGCACGCTGATCGGCGAATCGGTCGAGCGCGTCGCGAACGGCTCGCGGCTCGTCGGCGTGGCCGGTACGACGATGCAGGACATCCAGCAGGCGATCGGCCGCGTGACGGGCATCATGACGGAGATCGCGGCCGCGTCGAACGAGCAGCGCGACGGGATCGAGCAGGTGAACCGCGCGGTGTCGCAGATGGACCAGGTCTCGCAGCAGAACGCGGCGCTCGTCGAGCAGGCTGCGGCTGCGGCGGCTTCGCTGGAGGAACAGGCGGACGGGTTGCGGCGCGCGGTGGGGGCGTTCCGGGTGGCGTGAGCGACGGCGTGGCGTGGTGGCGGGTTTGTCGGTTGACGTAACCCGTCTCGCGGATCAGTCCGTGTGCTCGCGGATGATCCGGTCGAGCAGATCGGGGATGTCGGAAGGTGCCTCTGAACCCGTGAACGTACACACTTCGATGTGCCCGTCACGAAATACGTCTACTTCGACGCGCATTGCGACTATCGTCATCGAGACCAGCACGCTGTCCGGTCGGTTGCGGCTCAACGTGTAATGGATCTTCGCGGTATCGAGGCGGTCGAGCAGGTTGAATAGCGGATGTGTGGTCATGACCCGAAGGATTGTTTGCTGAACACGTGCCCTTGCGTGATCGCCCAAGTAGTTCGCTTGCTACTCCATACCGCCGCAAGTTCAAACGCCCGGGGCCAGGCTCAACCCGATCGCCTCGCACAGCACGGCGACTTCCGCGCCGCATGAAGGCTCGAGCACGAACAACGCCTTGCGATTCGCGTCGAGATCGGCCAGATATCGATCGAGCAGCGCCTCGTCGACGCTTGCTGCTTCGAAATCTTCCCGGCTGTGCATCCACTTCAGCCACTCGCATACGTCGGCCGCCGAAAACGCGTATGCGGGGGATATCAGAAGGCGTGACACGACATTCTGTTCCGCAAAATCGATTACGCGTTGGGAGATGACGCCGGTGAAGCGAAACGTGCCGACCCTTCCGTCGATTCGACGAAACCGAAGCCGCAATTCCTGATCAGTCGGACGATGGTCAATGGTGACGAGTTCGGCATCGTGAAAGGTCGGCATGTCGTCGAGCCCGATCACGCTTTGGTAAGTCACGTTGCCCATGAATGAAATCCCCTGCCGGTGTATGTAATCCAGCGCTCTGTGCGTGTCGTTCGCGACGCTTGCGGCCGGCTCGTCCGTGTCTCGTCTTGGTTGGAACGTCAATGCGCCCGGAGAAACGGGATTGTTCCAGGTGGCTTGCCTGCCGAAATCTAAAGCGATTTCAACCCGCCGCGAGCTGCGCGGCCGCGCGCGACGACGCGACGATCAGCAGCTTCATCGTCGCGCGCGTCGCGCCGACGAACAGCTTGCGCGCGGCACGCGCGTCGAGCGTGTCGAAGTCGACCTCGGTGAGGATCACGCAAGGCGCCGACTGGCCCTTGAAGCGGTAGATCGAATCGAGCAGCACGTCGCCTTCGCGATATTCCGGGTTGCCGAACAGGTCGTACTTGCCGGTGAAACTCTTGAGCCGATGCGGGCCGAGCTGGTCGAGCGGCGCGAGCACCGAGCCTTCGCGGCCGCGATACGACAGCACCGCGATGTCCTGCTTGCGAAAGCCAAGCGACAGCGCGTGCGTGATCGCCCGCTTGGTCGCGTCGACGCAGGCTTCGGCCAACGCGTCTTGCGACGCGCCTTCTTCCCCGTACGCCGACACCGACGGATCCGAACCGTCGAACGGGCTGCCCGAGCGCAGCTCGGCCGCGAGCGGCTCGACCCTGCCGACGATGTCGCGCACGAATTCGAGCAGGTCGCGCGGGCTCCGGTAGTTCGTGAGCGCCTTCAGCGTGACCCAGCCCGGCAGCGCGACGGGCTCGCGCATGTACAGGTTCTGCAGCGGATCTTCCAGCCACCACCATGCGCCGTCCGGCACCAGCAGGCGTTCCAGCGCGGCCGCCCACGGCGCATGGAAATCCTGCCCTTCGTCGACGACCAGCACGTCGAAGCGCCAGCGTTCGGAAATGGGCGTTTGCGCGAAGCGCGCCTCGAGCCGTTCGAATTCGCCGGGCACCTGGAAGTCCGGCGTATAACCGCCGTCGCGCGCGACCCAGTCGCACAGCTGGTGGTAATTCGCGATCTTCGCGCCGGGCGGCGCGATGCGCGTGATGTAGTCGGCGAGCGGCCGGTTGAAGCACACATAGAGCACGCGCTTGCCGGCCGCGACGGCATCGCGCATCGCCTGCACCGCGAGCTGCGTCTTGCCCGAGCCGGCCGTGCCGGTGACGCGCAGCCGGAACGGCGCGAATTCGAGCTGGCGCGCCCATGCGGCGAGCCCGCCCGACAGCCGCGTGACAAGCGTGCCGGCCTGCCCGACGAGCGCGCTCGTATCGGGCGTGAGTGCGAGCTCGTCCGCGAGGAAATGGTGGAGTTTCGGCGCGTTCGGAAAGTGCTCGTCGTCCTCGGGCAGGATCCGCAGGATCACCTGCGCGAGCTGCGCCTTGCGCGACGCGTCGACGATGCGGTCGGCCGCGACGCCGGCGATCGACGCGTCGCGGATCGAGTAGTCGGGGCAGTACAGCAGCGCCTCGACGCCGTAGACACCCGCGCCGAGCGCGGCCGTCAGGCGCCGGTGCAGCGTTTCCTGCGTGCGCGCGAGCTGGATCGGGACGTTGCGTTCCTTCTGCAGATAGACCTTCACGAGCCCCTTCGGCGTTTCGCGCAGGAAGCCGGCTTTCTGCTCGATCAGCAGCACGCGGCCGGCCGGGCTCACGACGACGAACGCGGCCTCGCCGAACACCGAGAACGCCTGGTCGGCGCGCGTCCAGTGCACGCCGTGATACACGGTGTAGCCGTCGGGCAGCGCGTGTTCGAGGGCCGCGAGCGTTTCGCGCTCGCGTTCGGCCGCGCCGGTCGCGGCGAGGCTTTTCCAGTCGTCGGGGATGAGGCGGGCCATGGCGTCGGGCGGCGGATGCCGGCGTGGGCGTGAACGGGTGCGGCTATTGTACTGATCCACGACCCTGTTCACGACCGCCGTGCCGCGCGGACGATGGCCGTCCGGACGGGGAACGGCCCGGGGACGTTACCCGCGTGCGAGCCGTTTCGCGAGATCGGCGCTGAGGATCGCCATGCGCGCGGGTTTTTCGTAGCAGACGACGTCGAACGCGCGGATCACTTCGCTGATGTCGGCCTCGCTCGCGCGGCCGGTGAGCAGGTCGCCCGTCAGCACGAAGATCGGCGCGCCCGGGTTGTCGGACGTGCGCACGGCCTTGATCGCGGTGGCGGCCGTGCTGTCGTCGAACAGCCATTCGGTCAGGACCGCGTCGAACGCCTGGCCCTGCAGCGCGTCGACGAACGGCGCGAGGCCGTCGAATGCGGCCGTCGCGAAACCCTGGCGTTCGAGATAGCGGCACAGCTCGGTCGCGCTGACGCGATCGGGGTCGATCACCGCGACGACGAGCTTGTCGCTCTCCGCGCGGCGCGGATAGATCTCGATCTTGTGCACGTCGTACGCGTTCTGGTACAGCACGCCGGTGTGGCGCAGCACGCGCCAGCGGCCGTTCTGTTCGTACGCGACGAATTCGGGGCGCGCGCCGGCTTCGAGCGGCGCGCCGATCCATGCGGTGCACGGAATCTCGGCGACGCCCGCATAAAGTACGGCCTCCTGCGAATAGGCGCCGACCATGCCGGGGTCGAGCGTTTGCGCGCCGAACAGCTGGGCGGCGGGTTCGCCGTACGCTTCGGCGACTTTCTTGATCTGCGCGAGCGTCCAGGGGCTGCTGCCGCGCAGCTTACGATGGCCTTGCGAAAAGCTCAGGTCGAGGATGCGGCATAGCTCGGTGGTCTGCTGGCGCTTGCCGATGCCGTTGCGGGTCATCAGCTCGCGCACGCGCTCGGCAACCGCGAGGGAATCCGTGGTGATTGCTTCAGTGGTCATGCTACGGGAACGGATCGTGACGTTCAGAACGACGCCTTGCGGCAGTCTCGACGGACAGTCTTCGTGACGTCCAGGGGCGAGCCGACCGGCCACGCGCGGAAAAGATAACTTTACCGCAAAATGGTCGTTATTCAGCGTCGTGAAAGGTGCGTTTGTGTGAAAGGTGTGTCACGACGTTACCACCGCCGCCCGTATCCGGATGTATTAACCCCTGACAGGAAACAATGACGACCACCTATCCGCTGCACGATGCCCTGACCCTTGGCGATACGCCATTCCCGGCCGACGCCGACGTCGTGATCGCCGGCGCCGGCATCATGGGCTGCGCAGCCGCGTATTACCTGGGTCTGCGCGGCCTGAAGGCCGTCGTGCTCGACAAGTCGCGTATCGCCGGGCAGCAGTCGACACGGGCGTGGGGCTTCGTGCGGCAGCAGGGCCGGGAAGCTGCCGAGGTGCCGCTGATGATGGCCGGCATGCGGATCTGGGAAACGTTAGAGGAAACCCTCGGTTTCGATCTCGAATGGCGGCAGGGCGGTTGTCTCTATATTGCGGACAACGAAACGGACTGGGCGTCGTTCAACGCGTGGCTCGCGGTCGCGCGCGAGCACGGACTCGACACGCGCACGCTGACGCGCGCGCAGATCGACGAGCGCGTCAGCGGCCTTTCGCCGCAGGCACGCACGCTCGGCGGGCTGTATACGGCGACCGACGGGCAGGCCGAGCCGCGCCGGGTGGCTGCCGCGTTCGCCGCGCGTGCCGTCGAGGCCGGCGCGCGCTTCTTCGAAGGCTGCGGCGTGACCGCGATCGAGACGGCCGGCGGCGCGGTGGTCGGCGTCGTGACCGAGCGCGGCACGATCCGCACGCGGCGCGTGATCTGCGCGGCGGGCGCGACCAGCTTCCGGCTGCTCGACGGCGTCGGCATCCGGCTGCCGCAGCAGGCCGTCCGCGGTACCTGCATGCGCACCAATGTGGTGCCGCCGGTGTCGGCGTCGACGGTGTGGGGGCACGGCCTCGGCATCCGGCAGCGCAAGAACGGCGCGATCAATCTCGCCGACGACATGCAGGTCGACGTCGACCTGACGCTCGGCCACCTGCGCGGGTTGAGCCTGTTCTGGCCGGAGTTCTGGTCGCAGCGCGACAAATTCCGGCTGCACGTGAACGGGGCTGCCTGGCGCGATGCGCTTGCGCGCATCAACGGTGCGACCGGGCCGATCGAGCCGCGCGATCCGCAGCCGCAGCCGAATCGCGCGCATGCGCCGCGTGCACTCGCGAAACTCAAGACGATCTTTCCCGCGCTGAAGGACGCGCAGATCGTCGAGGCCTGGGCCGGCCTGATCGACGTGCTGCCCGACGGCATTCCGGTGATCGACGCGCCGGGCACGCCGTCCGGGCTCGCGATTGCGACGGGGTTCTGCGGCCACGGTTTCGCGATGGGGCCGATCGTCGGGCGGCTGCTTGCCGAATGGATCGACACCGGCGCGCCGTCGCTCGACCTGTCGGCGTTTCGCGCGCAGCGCTTCGTCGACGGGACGATGGTGCGGCCGCGCAGCATGCTGTAACGGACGAATCGATGCGATGACGTCGGCCGGTCGCGGCCGACCCATCGTAGAATCGAGCCCGCATCCTTCAGGAGATTCCCCGTTGGCATCGCCCTCCGCCCAGCGCCGTTCGTTGCGCTCACGCCTGCGTCGCGCGCGCAACCCGTGGCAGGCGCCGCGCGCGCGCACGCTGTTCACGCGTCGCGCGACGTCGCCGCGCCGCACGCTGCTGTTCCGTCTCGGCGCGGTCGCGCTGCTGTGCACGCTCGCGTTCCTCGTGCTGTATCTCGATCGCGACGGGTTGCGCGATTCGACCAAGAGCACGCCGATGACCGTCGCCGATCTCGTGTACTTCACGATGGTCACGGTCGCGACGGTCGGCTACGGCGACATCGTGCCCATCACCGCACGGGCGCGTCTCATCGATGCGTTCTTCATCGTGCCGATCCGCATCGTCATCTGGTTCATTTTCCTGGGCACGGCCTATCAGTTCGTGATCCAGCGCGTCGTCGAGGAATTCCGCATGAAACGCCTGCAAAAGCAATTGTCCGATCACATCGTCGTATGCGGTTATGGCCTGTCGGGCTCGATCGCGGTACGCGAATTGCTCGAGAGCGGCGTCGATCCGGCGACGGTCATCGTGATCGATTCGCAGCAGCAGGCGCTCGAGGCCGCGACGTCGCTCGGTGTGACGGGGCTGCTCGGCGATCCCGCGCACGAGGATCTGCTGCAGCAGGCGCAGGTGCGTTCGGCGAAGGCGGTGATCATTTCGGTGACCGACGATCCGACCGCGATCCTGCTGACGCTGTCGGTGCGCAGCATCGCGCCCGATACGAAGATCGTCGTCCGGATCCAGGAGAACCTGTACCAGCGGCAACTGCGGCAGGCGGGTGCCGACGTGATCGTGTCGTCGACGAAGATCGGCGCGCTGCTGCTCGCGGACGCCGTGCATAGCCGCTATATCGTGCCGTTCGTGAACGACATGCTGTCGACGCGAGGGCGCGCGACGCTGCTGGAGCGCGAGGCGATGCCGCAAGAGGTCGGCTGCATGACGAACGTCGTGCCGGGTGCGATCGTCGTCGGGCTCGATCGGTGCGGGAAGATTTTTTCGTTCTACGAGGACCCGCCTTGCCGGATCGAGGCAGGGGACACGCTGGTTGTGATTCAGTCGGCGCGGATTCCGGATCCGGATGTTTAGGGTTGGATGATTCTTAAAAAAATAATATTTTCAATGTATTGCGTTCGTTTCCCTCGATAAATTTTTTGTTTCATTCCTCATGTGTAGGCACCGTGTAGGCGTTCTGGAGGAACTTATATCAACGCCGATCGCCGCAGGTGCGCTGTCTGGTGCGACTGTGTGTGCGCATACTCGAGGAATGGCGCGCTCATTTGGACGAAGCCGGCATAGCACATTCGTTGGCGCTCATCGGTGCCTTAGCTGGCTTTTTGTGATTGAGGGGTGTGACGGCGAAACCGCTTCGCCCACGGGGGATGCGAAAACGGTAAAAGACTACGACCTGCAACAAGGACAATCGAATCGAGGCTTTAAGCGCATGCGCAGCGATGGCACTTTCGACCCGGTAGTTCTTGAATTTTCCGAGGCCGCAGGTCGCATGCTCGATAGCATGCCGCAAATGATCAAGGCGCGGTTCTGGAGCGTCGGACAATTGCCTGAAATGGAGCCGTATCTATTGCGGCTTCCCGTTCTCATGGCGCGAACTGCTGGCGTACTTCATCGCTTCGAAGGCGATGAAGGGCTGATCTCGGTTGCAACGATGCGGGTGGCTGCTGAGCTGGGGTTCTGGTTGGCGCAGGAGACGAGCCAGGTGCTTTTGCGCTCGAAAGAGCCTTCAGCAGCGGACAAGAACGACATCGACATACTCGTGCACATGCTACGTGTCCATGTTCTCCGGTGCCGCCGTCCGTTTGTCACCAGAGGAGAGCTCGCGGACATGGCCCCTGGATTTGGTCTCGACGATGCCCGTTGCAAGCGGGCGCTGCATGCCTTGTGTCAAGCCCACTGGGTGTCGCTGGACAGCCGCGGGAGTGCCAAGTTCATTCGCCTGAGGGTGAGGGCGCCCAGGTCGTTGCACCGATCCAGCAAGGCGACTCCTTCGGATGCCGAGCAGTAGTGGTGGCTTACTCCGAATGGTGGGCCACCGGCGCACGGATCTAGCCTTCATTGCTGACACGGACTAGCCATTTTTTCGGCCGGAAGATGAAATCCGTTTGAACTCGGAAAAGCTGGTGAGCGACTACGATACGTACTCAATCGTCACGACCACGGACCTGTTTCACGACGAGGCGTGCCGGCACATCGAGCGAGAGCATCATGCGGAGAGACGTCACCTCGCTTGCCGCTGAATGTCTGATGGCGATGAGTCGCTTGGCCGGGTGTTGCTTTCGCGTTTCAGCTGGACGCAACTGGACAAGACTTGTCCTGAGTTTCCGATATCTTTCAGCAGGCTTGACCGAAGTAATGCGCAACTGACTTGTCCGGAGGTTAGGACGGCATGAAAATTAACGGGTGACTGGATGAGCCGTATCGGATGGATCGATTTTTCTTCGACGGATCGCAAGCGCGTGCACGAAGTGCTCGCGCTGATGAAAGAACCGGGCACACTAGATGAGCTGGGCTTCGGACAACTCCGAGATGCATACGCGGACACGCTCTTTCCCGGCTTCACTACGGTTCAGACGCGCGCAAGGTATTTCCTCGCCGTGCCGAAGATCATGCTGGACTGGGCGGAGTTGCCAGACGCGAAGCGCCGCCGCCGACCGCTCGACGAATATCTGAAGATCGCGGAGAACGAATTCGCCAGGACGCTCAAGACCAACTACGATGCGGCGGATCTGGAACCTGAAGGCGTGATCGGTCACACCGTGGTGGAGCAGGGCGGTGTTGCGCGACGTCCGTCCTCAACTTACTGGAACGGCCTGCGCGTGTTTGAAATCGTACGCACGAAAAGTTCGCTCGCGGAATTCTGCCGCTACTGGCATCGCGACGGGGATGCTCAGGAAGCCGTAAGCTCCGAGGAAGGCAGCGATGACGCCGGGCAACGCGTCGAATCCGTCGTGCGTCGGCCGCCCGGATCGCGAGGCGACTGGCCGGCCGGTCTCACCTTGAAATTGGACGAGGATGAAGCGCGTTTCCTGCGCGAGCGCTTCACTACCGCGCGTGACCTTGATGACACGGTTTGCGCCCAGTTGCTTTCCAACGACCTGACGGTCAGTGCGCTGAGCGACGATCACGCCAGCTTTGCCGCGTTCAGCGCATGGGCAGCCAGACAAATTTCGCTCAGCCAGACATGCCGCAACAACATCGCGGCAGCGCAGCGCTTCAGCCTTGCAGTCGAGGGCGCGCATATCGTTTTCAACCGGCTGATTGCGGAAGGCATCGACGATGACCGTCTGCACGCGGTCTGCGATGAGCTCTACTCCGATTGGCGCGTAACAGTCAAACTCGCCGGTATCTTCCATCCGGGTGCGGATCTCGAGTGGCTGAGCGTCGCCGAAGCGGGCGGCACGCGTGTGAAGCGGCGGACCATCGAATTCCTCGAACGATGGAATGCGCTGAATCAGGCTGACGCGCCAAAGCAGGCCGATCTCGATGCACTTGTCCGTACTCAGGCCGTCGACAACAAGCCCGCGCGCTCGTTGTTGATCAAACTACCGCGCGAGCGTGCCGACTGGTACGGCATGAGTGCGCTCGACTACCGCTGGCAGACCGTGCGGCGCATGTTGAACGATATCGTCGAGGTGTTGCCTTGCTGACGCTCGAAAACGATCGTCTCGACTACGGCGGTCAATTGCGCGCGCCGCCGGGCTATGCGTTGCACTCAGCTATCGCAACCACCTTCTCGCTCGATCTCGAAACGCTCGCCGCCGCTTCGCTCGCGCTCACGCTGGATCAGACGCTGGAAGAAGAGGAGGAAGGCGAACTGTCGGGCGAGCGTGTGGCGTTGCTCGAATCCATCGATCAGCTTCAGAAGCGCCTGATGGTGTTTTATCAGCGCGGCAACATCAAGGTGCCGGGCAAGTTCAATCGCCTCTTTACGTTGCTCGAGCCGCTGCTCGTGCCGGTCGTCGCGCTCGAAGGCGCAGACGGCGCGTTCGCGTCGTTCCATCCTAAAGTGTGGCTGCTACGCTTCACCGCGCTGGATGAGGATGGTGCGGATCGCTGGCGCTTGCTGGTGTTGTCGCGCAACCTCACGTTTGATCGTAGCTGGGATCTCGCCGTGTCGATCGACGGCGAAACGGCACGCAACGGCAACGGCGATCCGCGCCTCCTCGCGTTTCTGCGTTCTCTGGCGCAGGACGCTCACAACATTGCGGAGATCGAAGCCTGGTGCGATGCCCTCGGACACGTCGCCTGGACGGCGCCCGATCAGTTCGACCCGGCGTTCGAGGTGCTGCCGGGCTTTCACGGCGACGAGAAGACCGCTGGCGTGCCGCTGGATCTGCCGGACAAGTTCGACGATTTGCTGGTCGTGTCACCTTTTCTCGATGCCGATGGACAAAGCATGCTCGCCGAGCTGGCCAGCCGCACGCGCGATGACGCGAGACGCACGCTCATCAGCCGGGGTGACACGCTCGACAAGATTGGCAGAGACGCGCTGGACAACTGGGATTGCCTGTCGCTGTCGGAGCGCGTGGTCGACGGCGAGGAGCGGCTCGAAAGCCGCGCGCCAGCGCAACAGAATCTTCACGCCAAGCTCATCGTCGCGAAGTACGGCGCGCAGGCCATCTGGCATGTTGGTTCGGCCAATATGACGAACGCCGCGTTCGGGCAGCCGGGCAAGCTGGCGCCGCCCCGCAATCGCGAACTGATGCTGCGACTGACGGGCAGGAACCGCAAGATCGGTCCCGACGCCTTGCTGGAAGCATGGAAGACGTCCAACGTGTTCCATAAGCACGAGTTTCGCGAGGCCGGGCCGGCCAGCCCCGAGGAAGACAGCGCGATGCGCCGCGCCGTGCATGCACTAAGTTCCGCCGGGTGGCTGCTCCACGTGAAGGAATATCGGAGTGAGCCGGGCCGGTTCGACCTGCGGCTCGACATGCAGCCTGACGGCGCGGCCGTACGATTGCCGGCGGGCTATGAGGCCACCGCGCGCCTGCTCTGCCGCGACGATCCGCGCGCGCTCGGCGCTTCGATGACGTGGACCGGCGTCAGCCTGACGGACATTAGCGCATTCCTGCCGGTCGAGATCGTGTCGCCGAAGGGCGTGCGCAAGCGATTCGTCGTGCAGGCGGCGTTGTCCGTCGACTTGCTCGAGCGGCGCAAGGGTGCGCTGTTCCGGGATATCGTCGGCGACGGCCGAAAGCTCCTGCGTTACCTCGAATTGATTCTGCACCTGGATCCGTCGCGCACCGACTGGTCGCGCGCCGACGGCAACGGGCAGGGCGCAGACGTGTTCGGGCTCGACGGCAAGGGCGCGCTCTACGAGCAACTTCTGCGGGCGGCCTCCCGCGCGCCGCGCCGGATGAGCCGTGCCGTCGATATTTACCGGCGCATTCGCGCCGAGGTCGAGACTTTGCCGGAAGGGCTGGACGCGCTCTTCGACAGTTTTGTCGCCTACCATCGGGAACGAAACGCATGATGCATGAAGCGCAACAGCGCATCCAGGACGCGCTCGGTGACTTGAGGGACTTTCAGCGCGCAACAGTCACGCAAGCGTGCATGCGTCTCGATGGCCCGAACGGACTGCACGGCCGGCTGCTGGTCGGCGATGAAGTTGGACTTGGCAAGACGCTGGTGGCGCGCGGGGTCGTGGCTTCGCTTTTGAGCCGCCGCCTGGAAGACAATCTTGCGGCGCAACCGCTCAGAGTGGTCTATATCTGCTCGAATCAAGCGCTCGCGCACGAGAACGCGGGCAAGCTCGCAGTGTTCAGCGGCAGTGAACAGGAGCAGTGGGTCAGTTCGCTGAAATTCGGCCGTCTCGCGGAACTCGGTCTCAAGCAGGACGACCCGGAACCCGGCACGCTGATGGAATCGTGCTCGCTCACGCCAGCGACTTCGTTTTCGCTGAGCCGGGGAGGCGGGAACGCGCTGGAGCGCTACATTCTCTGGCTCGCCGTGAGGAGCGCACGCCAGATTAATGACACCGAGCAACTGGAAGAATTCTTTCGCAACGGCGTGAAGGGCGCATGGGAGTATGCCGCGTGTTATTGCGATAACCGGGAGCTTGAGGCTCAGGCGCTCGCGGAGTTCATTGGGCGCCTCAAGGAGCGGCCGAAGCTCGATGCGTCCGCGCGAACCGCGGCGAAAGCGTTGCAACTGAATCTGCATTCGTGGGCCACGCTGATCCAGAGCCTATCCGAAGCGGCGGCGGAAGATGTCAGGGCGATCAAACACGGCACGCATCTGACGACCTGTGTGCGCGGCGGCATCCGGCAGATGTTTGTCGAAGCCTGCGCGCGCAATCTGAAGGCGGATATCTTCATCCTGGATGAATTCCAGCGGTTTTCGGCACTGCTGCACGCCGGCTCCGTTACGGCGGATGCGGCTACCGGCGAGGACGCCGTTTCGGAGGAGCAGATCATCGCGCGGCGGGTGCTGCATGAAGGCACCGGCTATGCAACGCTTCTGTTATCGGCAACGCCGTTCAAGGCGCTGACGCATCTGGACGAAGATCAGGAAGGCCAGGCGCACGAGAAGCAGCTCAACGAGCTGCTCGGCTACCTGTGCCGGGACAATAAGGACGTGCTCTGTCATTACGCTAGGGCGCGCGATGCCCTGCTGCGCCAATTGCTGACGCTGCCGGCAGCACCGCTTGTACCGGGCACGCTCAGCACGGCCGAGCGCGACCGCGTCGAGGATGCGCTACGTCCTTATATCTGCCGTTCTGAGCGGGGTGCAATCGAGCCGGACATCGAGAAGATCTTCGTGACAGTACGGGCGCACGAACTGGATGCACGCCCGCAAACGGCGGAGATCGATGGATTCGTCGCGCTCGACCGGCTCGCCCAGGCGCTCAAGTCGGTTAGCCGTGGTCACGCCGTGAGCGATGTCATGCAGTTCCACAAGGCCGCGCCCTGGAGCCTGTCTTTCCTGAGCGGCTATCAGCTTCGTGAGACGCTGCGCCTGCATGCCAGAGAGACGCCCGTCAAGGAGGCGCTGAAGGAAGCCGGCGCGGGCTGGATTCCGTACCAGCGCTTCCGGAACTACAGTCTGGATCTGACGCGCGAGGCGCCGAGCGGACGCTTCGCGCAAGTGTTGCGTGCGGCCGCGCCAGAGGGCGCCGAACGCTTGCTCTGGGTGCCGCCGAGCCTGTCCAACTATGCAGGCTGCGGCCCCTTCAAGGACAAGGAAGGCTTCAGCAAGACATTGTTGTTTTCCTCGCTTGTACTGGCTCCGCGTGCGCTGAGCAGCTACGTTTCGTACGAGTGCGAACGGCGTTTGCTGGCCAGGGGGCGCAGGCGTCACGATTATCTCGACAACCGCGACGCGTACAAAGGCACCTTGCTGTTCGACGGATCGAAGATCGGCCCGGCGTGGGGGCTGATTTATCCGTCCGCGCGTCTGGCGGCCGTGCCGGTATGTCATCCCGGCGCCTCGCTCGATGAAGTCAGGCAGCGCGTGCGCGACGAACTGACGGCGGATTTCCGCCTGCTGTGCGAGCGCTACGGGCACGGCGCGCAGCGTTACAGCGCGCGCTGGTACGCGCTCGCGCCGTTCCTGCTCGACATGATTCGCGATGGGGACAACGACACGCAGGCAAGCGTGACGCGCTGGGCGCGCGCATTCGAGCGATTTTCGGCGGCCAGTCAGGCGCGTAAGGCTCACGTGCCGCGCGTTCTGGAGCTCCTTGCCCGCGCCGGTGGCGGACTCGGTGAGCCGCCTGACGACCTGCTCGGCTGGCTCGTGGATCTTGCCATCGCCGGGCCGGCGGTGTGTATGCGGCGCACGCTCTGGACGGTCTGGGAGACCGGCGCGGCCGACGAGTCCGACGACAAACTGCTAGCGCACGCGACGGACTGCGCATCGTCGTTCATCGACAAGATGAACCGCATGGAATCGCAGCGTGTGCTACGGGCCGTGCTGCCGGGCGCCAAGCCCTGGGTAGCCGTCTCATCGTACGCTGCGATGGGCAATTTGCAGGCCGTGTTCGACGAGTTCCTGCATCTGCTCAAATCGGTTTATCGCGGCATAGACGAGTCGGTCGGGGCGTTTCACGTGGCCATTGCGCCGGGTGCGGTGTCGCTCACGGCGCAGACCGCACTGCCGCCGCTGAAAGGCCAGGTGAAACGGCACGACGTGACGTTCCACTGCCACTATGCCGTGCCGTTCGGTAATCAAAGCAGCACAGAGGAAGAGGGCATCAAGCGGATCGCCAACGTGCGTGCATCGTTCAATTCGCCGTTCTGGCCGTTCATGCTCAATTCGACGTCCATCGGTCAGGAAGGACTTGATTTTCACTGGTATTGCCGGCGCGTCGTGCATTGGAGCCTGCCTGCCAATCCGATCGATCTCGAGCAACGTGAAGGGCGCATCAACCGCTATAAATCGCTGGTGGTGCGCCAGCGTGTCGCGCAGGCTTATGGCAACGCGTTGACTTTCCCAGTGGCGTCGCAGTCACTCGACGTATGGACGCGTCTTTTCGATTTGGCAAGCAAGGATGAGCGCCGCACGGATCTCGTGCCGTACTGGTACGTCCCGCGTGGCTACGCGTGCCTAGAACGGATCGTGCCGGTGGCACCGTTCAGCAGCGAAATTGACCGGCTTGATGAGATTCTGCGGATTCTCTCTCTTTATCGATTGTCGTTCGGCCAGCCGAGACAGCAGGAACTCATCGAGAACCTGCTTAGGCGGAATTACGAGGACGCCGATCTGCGAGAGATCCGCAGAGCGCTTCTAGTCGATCTAGCGCCGATCAACCATGTTCTCAAAGCGGCATGCAAAGACTGCGCAGACGCGGCTTGAGGAAACGCCCCGGCAGTTGCCATCCGGCCGTTGCAACGCCGCTCCGCCTATTCTTCTGTCACCACTCGCCTTCAAAGGTCATCCGTCCGCCGCTCCTAGAAACCGGACTCGTCGTGGGGAGCGATTTCCATCACTGTCTGAACGCCACTTCGTGTCGTTCAGAGACGTTCGCGTCGTGCCAGAACCGCCATTCGCGGTCGCGTGCCAATCCTGACGTCGGGATGAACGCGACAGCGAGATTGGGAACCTTATCACCATGGCGCGATGGTCGGTTCAAACTCAGGTTCCGCATACCGCGTGGTTGCTGATGCCAGCTTCCCGGGAAGTTGACATCGCTCCTCGCGACTCTGGGCTCGGTGACAATGCGGTGACTGGACGTGCTCCGGCGGCCCAGAATTGACGCGTAATATATTGGACTGGCTTTGCTTGGGCGATCGCCCGAGCACGATATCGCTTTGCTGGCGTTCGACAAATTCTCCAAGACTCCCACATGCGTATCCCTCCGCTCAAGGCGATCATCGCGTTCGAAAGCGTCGCCCGGACCAAAAGCGTCAACCGAGCGGCGGAAGAGCTCGGCCTGACCGCGTCCGCCGTCAGTCACCAGCTCAGCAACCTCGAAGCGCAGATCGGTCAACCGCTGTTTCAGCGCTCGGGGCGAGGCCTCGTCCTCACGCCGACCGGCGAACGCTACCTGGCCGACGTCACCGGCTCGCTGGCCGACCTCAGCCGCGCGACCGAGCGCGCGTCGAGCCGCACCGAAGTCGATATCCTGCGCGTGCATTCGA
>Ga0209147_100288_pt1 | contig 42776 bp, 31 predicted proteins | sample AraplaCol_mLB_r2_FD_184278 | JGI IMG/M metagenome (GOLD analysis project Ga0209147, IMG submission 184278) | Arabidopsis root microbial communities from North Carolina, USA - plate scrape CL_Col_mLB_r2 (SPAdes) (version 2) | ecosystem: Host-associated > Plants > Roots > Endosphere | place: USA... | reverse complement strand
CGGGGAGATTACCGCTTCCTCGTTCGCCATGACGATGTGCCGCATCGCTTCGCCTTCGCCCATATAGTGGAAGACGCGGTCGCTCGGCCCGTCCAGCTCGAAATAGAAATAGATCTCGCTGCGACGCTCATGGATATGCGGGGGCATGGTGTTCCACACCGAACCGGGCTTGAGCACCGTCAGGCCCATCACCAGCTGCGCGCTCTCGCAGATGCCGGGGATGACCATCTGATAGATCGTCCGCTCGTTCGATTCCTCAAGGGAGCCGCGTTCCAGCGTGGTCGCATCCGCCACCGAGATCAGCTGCGTCCTGAACCCCTTATGCGCCGGGCAGGAGGCAAGATAATAGCGTGCGCCAGCCCCCGCAAATTCCACATACTTCGCGCCCATCGTCACATAGAGGCAATCCTTGTTGCCCAGCGTGAAGACTTCGCCATCGACCGTGACCGTGCCGGTGACGCCACCGACATTGACGATCGCCAGTTCGCGCCGCTCCAGAAAGGGATGGCCCGCCGCCGAGGCCGGCTCGCTGTGCGCCGGCAGCGTCACCGGCGCATCCACCACCGCCACGCCGCCGATCACGAACCGCTCCGCATGGGTATAGTTCAGCACCACCTCACCATCGCGGAACAGACCGCCGATCAGATAACGATCCCGCAATTCGTCGTTCGATACGCACTCCATCATGTCGGGATGCGTCGCATAATAGGTCTTCTCGAACATCTGAATCTCCTTGGAACTTTGCGCTTTTATAGCGGCCGCACCATCAAAAGGAAGGATTTATTCCCTGAATGTGGAATGATGTCTTAACATACGGACACATCACGGCGCTAGCCTGACATGCACCGGCGCCTCGCGATCCACGCTGATGATGCCGTCCTTTTCCGTCAGTTCGGCAATCTGCAACACACTGCGCCGCTTCCAGTCGGGGTTGGCCTTGGCCGCACCCTCGCCATCCTGATGCACGAAATACAGGATATAGGCGCGTTTCCCCGCAACGATGATATCGGGATGCTGCCCCTTGGCGCGATCGGTCGGCTGCAAGCCCGGCGTCGCCAGGATATGTCCGGGCTGCGTCGTCCAATGCGCCCCATCGTCGGACCGCATCACCAGCAGGCCCTTCCATGCATCGGAAATCAGCCAGTAACGCCCCTTCCACCGAAATGCCTTCGGCCCTTCGCCCGGCGTCTGGGTCAGCCGGTCCTTGACCGTCCAGTGGACCAGATCGTCGCTGTCGGCGGTAACGATGGCCTTGTTCTGCCGCTCGTCATTGAAGAACAGCCGATAACCCCCTGCCTTCTTTCCTTTGCCCGGCAGCGCCAGCACGCTCGCATCGATCACCCGGTCGGACCCCAGATCCAGCCGCTCGCCACAGGTCCAGCTTTTCAGGTCCGGGCTGGTCAGGTGGACGATGAAGCGCGGCGCATTCCAGTCGCGGAACACGCCCGGCACCACCGTCAGCCACATATGCCACTGTCCCGCCAGCCATTGCACCTCAGGTGCCCAGAGCGTCTCGCCGGTGCAGGCCTTGGGAATATCCGCCGTCCCGCCATAGCGCCAATGCGCGCCATTCTTCGACCGCGCGACACCGATCGCCGTGCCATGCACCCAGCGCACATCCTTGGCATCGTCCATAGGCAGGTCCGCGCGCCGATTGGTATAGAACATCACCCATTCGCCCGTCTTGCGATCCCGCACCGTGGAGGCATCGGCCGCGCCGTCATGCACCGGATCGCGAAACAAGGGCTTGGGCGCGACCGGCCCACTCGCAGCGGCCGCCAGCATCAGCAGCGCACCGATCATCGCAGCAACTTCAGGTCGATCGCATCGGCCATGACGCGGAACCCAGCATCATTGGGATGCAGCGCATCGCCCACATCATAGGGCTTGGCCATGCGCGCAGGATCGGCCAGATCGGCAATCGCCTTCGCCAGATCGACAAAGCCGTCCGCCTCGTCATTCTGGCGAATCCAGTCGTTGACTGCGACCCGCACCGCCTCGCCTTGCTCGCTCCAATAGCCCGCACCCTTATAGGGCAGGATGGTGGCCAATATGATCTTCACGCCCCGATCATGCGCCCGCGCGATCATCTGGCGATAGGCACCGACAAGCGCGTCGCGGGTCGGGATCGGCCGCTTCTGCGCAAAGGCCGAGCCGATATCGTTCACTCCCTCGAGCACCACCACATGGGTCACGCCCGGCACCGCCAGCACATCGCTGTCGAACCGCGCCAGCGCATTATTCCCATCGCCCTCGCTCAGCAGCCGGTTGGCGCTGATCCCGGCATTGGCGACCCCCACAGACGTACGCCCCGCCTTTTGCAGCCGCTCCGCCAGCAGATCGGGCCAGCGGCGATTGCTATCGGTCGTGGCGCGCACGCCATCGGTAATGGAATCGCCCAGCGTCACGATAGTCGTGCCGGCCCGGCGATTTTCCACTTCCACACCGGACAGGATGATGCGCGGCCCGATCACCGTCGCATCGGTCAAGCTGGTCGCCCCGGTCTGATCGCCCGGCGCGGTCCAGCCGGTCGCGGCGGAATAGCTGTGGACCGTTGCTTCCGGCGCGCCCTGCGGCAGATGCAGGCTAATCGTCAGCCGGGTCAGCGGCTTGACCGGCAGCGCGATCGGATCGCTCAGCAACGGCGCGCGCGCCGGCACGGTCGCGCCCTGCGCCCCGTTGAAGGTCACGACATGGTCGGACCCCGCCATGATCGCGCCATTCTCATCCGCCAGCGCGACATGCACCGCGCCCAGCAGTAGCGGTTGTGTCGACATCTCGTTGGACAGGCGCAGGCGGATACGCTGCCCGCCGCTGCTGATCCGCACCACCTGTCGCACGGTCCGATCCTGCAACTCAGGGCGCTTCTCCGGTGGCGCTTTCGACACCAGGGGCGCCGCCATCCAGCTCCGCGACCAGCCATCGGCCAGCGCCGGCGTCGTCATCAGCGCGCCCGTCAGCACCACGCCCAGCATCATGCTCCGCTTCATCATCATCCCCTTGTTCACCCCGCCGATCGGGCCACCGGATTGTTGCCCCATAGCTGGTCGTAACGCCAGCCGGACAGATCCTCGACCACCATGGCGGCCGCGGGGGAGGAGGGGGTGGTGGCCCCGCTCCGCAAATGCTCGATCTCGCACATCAATATGTCGTGGGTTGCGGGGCTGAGGCGGAAGCGCGTGGACACGATGATGCCAAAGGCCAGACAGCCAACCGTCCCCACGCCCAGCAGCAACGCCATGGTCAGGATCGCGCCATGGCTCTGCGCCTGCGCGCCCGATACGAAGCCACCCGCCTGCATGATGAAGCCCACGGCCACCACGGCGGCGGCCTGCGTCGCCTTGCGCACGAAAGTCATGACCCCGGCAAAGCTGCCCTCGCGCCGCTGGCCGGTGACGATCTCGTCCACATCCGCCATATAATTATATGTCGCCCAGGGAATGTAATTGAGCGCCCCGCGCCCCAGCCCTACCAGCACGATCGGCAGCCAGATCCACGGAGACGTCGCCGGCACGCCCAGCAGCCACAACGCCAGCAATGCGAACACGCCCACGGCGAAATCCGCCGCCGCGACCTGATAGGCTTTCGCCGGTGACGCGCGCAGCGCCAGGTTGATGGCGATGATCACCGCGGCGAACTGCACGATATACATGGTGCCCAGCAATCCCGACGCGATCGCCATCGACCCCGACATTGCGAAGATCACGAAGAAGGTGAAGGCCGCGTTGAAAATATCCTGGCTGATATAGCCGCCCAGATACATGCCCAGATGCAGCCGGAACGCTCGGATGCGCATGGTCGAGAACAGGTTGCGATAGAGCGCCTTCAACGCCTGTCCAGCGCCGCCCGCACTTTTGCGTTCCGGCGCCACGTCCAGTGCGCCCGGCATATGCCGTTCCCAGCTGAACAGATAGAGCAGCCCCGCCGTCACCATGAACAGGGCGGCGAAGATCAGGCCCATGTAGAAGAAAGTGTCGGCGCTGTCCCGGCCCAGCGCATTGATCAGCCACAGTGGCAGGAAGCCCGCCAGGATCGCCGAAGCCTGTCCGAACAATATGCGCGACCCCGCAAATTTCGCCTTGGTCCGATAGTCGGTCGACATTTCGGCCGCCAGCGTCTCGAACGGGATGATCTCCATCGCATAGACCAGCTCGAACAGCACATAGCTGACCAGATAATACCAGAATCCCTGTCCCGGCAGCCACATCAGCGCGAAGCTTGGCAACAGCGGGATGGCGGCCAATATGAAGAAGCGCCGCCGCCCCAATTTCCGGCCCAGCCAAGTCGATCCGAAATGATCGGAAATATAGCCGATCATGGGCGAGGCAAACGCGTCCAATATGCGCGCCACGGCAAAGATAGTCGCGGCCTGTCCGGCGCTAAGCCCACAAAATTGCGTGTAGAAAATCAGCACCCAGCCGGAAATGACGGCCATCGACCCGGCGCCCAGAACATCGTTGGAGCCATAGGCGAGGTAATTTTGCAGGCGGACGGGTCGGGTGGGTTCAGGCACGTTCAATCTCATCCTCGCCTTGGGTCGCGCCTGTGATTCTTATCCTTGGGCACGGGCATTAAATGCCACATAGTGGACGTCTATCACGCAATATGAAATTAATGCAAGGCGCGATCAGCCTGAACGGGCATGAACCGCACCGCCTCTATCATCACCCCGCTGTCGCTGGCCGACACCGCCAGATCATGCCCGCCGCCCGCCAATTCTCCGGCTAATGTCAGGCTCAGTCGATTGTCCAGCACCCCCATCGCCCAGTCCCGACTTCCCGTCTCGCGCGTCACGGCCAGAGCATGATCCACGCCATCGACGCGCACCGTCAACTCCAACGGATCGCCATCATGGTCGGCATAGGCAGGCAGCAGATCCACCACCATCTGCCAACGCCCGGCGGGCAGGGTGACGGCAGCCTTGGCTCGCCCGCCGATGCCCGTTGCGGCAAGCATATCGCCCTGCCGGCCCAGCCCATCCACCAGCCGCCATCCCGCCTCGACAGCAAAGTCGCGTGGCGCAACCACTGTCCAACTCGCTGTCTCATTTGCCATGCGTTCATGGCCTGGAGCCGGCGCCACGGCATCCACCGGTGGCAGGATGGGCGGGGTCAGACGATAGCTGCGCCATTGCCCGTCAGCCGGCTCCACTGCCATCATGCCCCGCCATTTGCCGCCCGCCACCGCGCGATTATAGTGCCGGGTCAGCGCGCCGATCGCGGCATCGGCTTCATGCGCCACCTGCCCCCGCCGCATCGCTTCGGCCAGGTCGACGTCGCGCAGCCGATCATGCGCTTCGGCCGCAAAGAAGCGCCGGTTCGCCGCCGCAGACGCCCGCACCGGATAAGCCACCAGTTCGAAAAAGGCGTCCCGCCGCTCAGGTGCGACCAGCGGCTCGATCCGCCCGAGCGCCTCTTCCATCGCCGCGAAACCCGCCAGTCGCTTGTCCGCTTCGTCGATCGTCAACGGGCTTTGCCGCGCTTTCTCGGCCGGCAGATGATATTGCAGATGTTCCGGCCGCCGTTCGAAATTCAACCGATGATAATCGCGCAATATGTCTGCGACCGGCCGCGCCACCGTCGCCCCGATCGTGTCCGCCGCCCATCGTTCGACCCACCGGTCGACAGGCTCGGCGCGCGTCCCTTCCACATCCCATGCCATGCGCAGGAAATAGTCGGTGCCCAGTTCCGCCGGCTTCAGATCGCCGACATTGACCACCCACATCGTCCGCGCGCCCTTGTCCCAGGCCCGGCCCATTTCCTGGCGGATCAGCGCCGGCGGCGTAGTCGACAGCCAGAGGTAGGAAAGAGGCGCGCCCAGATAGGACAAATGATAATAAACGCCCGAACCGCCTTTGCGCGCGCGCTCGGCGGCATCGGGGAAATGGCGGATATACCCGAAATTATCGTCCGGCCACATCAGCGTCACATCGTCCGGCACCTTCAGCCCCGCGCGATAGACGTCCAGCACTTCCTTGTACGGCGTGAAGACCTGCGGCGCGGCGCCTATGCCGGCCTTCCCCAGCATCGCCCGTTGATCGGCAAAGATCCGTTCCAGCGTAGCCCGCCGCTCTTCGACCGTTTTCGGCCCGACCATGCCGCTATCATGAATGCCCCGCATCCCCAGCGTCCACACGCTTTCGTAAGCCGCATCGGTCGTTACCCGTTCTTCCCAATAGCGGCGCACACCATCTGGGTTCTTCAGATAGTCGAAATCCGCCGCCGGCGCGGTCCATTCGCCCACATTGTTCCGCAACATCGGTTCGGCATGGCTCGATCCCATGACGATGGCATAGCGATCCGCCAACGCCGCATTGGCCGGATCGGCGTTGAATGGCCGCGTCACCTTGTGCATCGCCGGCCACAATATATTGGCCTTCAACCGCAACAATAGTTCGAAGACTTTCTCATAAGTCTGCGGCCCGAGTGGCTTCTCGCCCGGCGCATGCGTACCGGCCGCCCAGGGCACCAGCCCCCAATCCTCATCGTTCAAGAATATGCCGCGATATTTGACCGAAGGTGGCCCGAACCGCTGCATGCCCTTCGCCACATAGAGCGCATCTCGATGCAGCGGCGCAACGTCCGCCCACCAGTGCCAGGGCGACATGCCGATCGCGCGCGCGACTTCATAGGCGCCATAGGCCGTACCACGCCTGTCGCTCCCCACGATCACTAGCGCCTGGGCCACGCCTGGCACCGGCCGATCGACGGTTAAGATCAGGAAACTCTCCCACGCGCCTTTCAGCCTGCCGACGTCGATCCGCTTGGCTGCCACCAGCCGGTCGATGGCGGCATTACGCCCCAGCGTGCCGATCCAGACCTGCCCCGTGCCGCCTTCGTTCGCGCCGCTGATGGTGGCGATATCCCGGCGCAGGTCCGCAGCGGCGATCCACACCACCTCATGGTCCGCCGCATCGGTGACGATCCGCGCCATCCGTCCCTTGGCTGCCAGCATGAAATCGCCCGCTCGCGCCCGGTCATGCACCCACTCTTCCGCGCGTGCCGGCGTACCCAGCAAAAATGCCGCCAGCCCGATCAGGCCGACGGCATGTCCGCGCAAAAGGCGAAAGAGGTACAGTCCTTCCACAGCCGTCCCCTTGTCGCCGCCTGCCTCAGATATAGGTCCGCAAAAACTCGCCCAGCGCGCAGATGGCCAGGCTCTGGCCATAGGGCATGGAGGTGAGCGCGATATCCTTATAGAATTGCTGGCTACTGCCCATCGCGGTGCCGAAGCTGACCTGCTGCAACTCGCCGGCCGCATCGATATTGGCCAGAACGCCGCGCACCGCCTTGATCCCGACCTCCTCATAATGACGCGGCAGATAGCCTTTCCGTACGCCCTTCAGGATACCGTAAGCGAAACCGGCCGTGGCCGACGCTTCCAGATAGCTGGTCGGATCGACGATCAGCGTATGCCAAAGGCCCGTCTCGGCATCCTGCGTTTCGGCCAGCGTCTTCACCTGCGCCGTCAGCGTGTCGATCAGGAAGGTGCGGAAGAAATCGCCCTCCGGCAGATCCAGTATCTCGATGATCTCGGGAATCGCGATCGTCACCCAGCAATTGCCGCGCGCCCAAAGCGCTTCGGCATAGTTGTGGCGACCGTTGAAATCCCAGCCATGGAACCACAGCCCCGTCTTCGTATCGTAGAGATATTTGATATGGACCAGGAACTGGCGCTTTGCTTCTTCGATATAGGCGGGGCGGTTCAGCAGCAGGCCGATCTTGGCCAGCGGCAGCACCGACATCATCAGCGTGTCGTCCCACATTTCGCCCGGATTTTCGTCATTATAGACGATATGCTGGAACCCGCCTTCCTCGGTCTTGGGCAGGCCGTCGGGCGCCATCAGCCATTCGGCCCAGGTGTCCAGATAAGGGATGTAGCGCGGGTCCGGCTCATATTCGTACAGATAGGCCAGCGTGATGAACGGGGCCATCGTGTTGATATTCTTGGTCGGCGTACCTTCGGCAAAGCGATCCTCGAACCATTGTTTGATGATCTCCAGCGCCTTGTAATCGCCGGTCTGCTCGAAATAGCGCCACATGCCGAACAGGCCGACGCCATGGGTCCATTCCCAGCCGGCCCACCCCTTGGTGTCGATGATCCGTCCATCATCCAGATGGAGCAGGAATTCGCCCGTCTCGTCCTTGATGTTGACGAGATTGTCCATCAGCCGGTCGATGGATTCGACGACCTCGCTGCGTGGAACGTCATGATGGGTAGCGGCCACTTACTTGGTCTCCTTGAGGTCTGAAGGTGCGTTTGGCGCGGCAACCATCTGCACTGGCAGACCGCCTTTCACGGTATGAAGGGTGATAAGGCGTACGCTTTCCAGCGCGTCGCCCGGCTGGCCATCGGACGTGACGGCCAGCGCGATATGGTTCTTGCCCCGGTGATTGATTATGCCCTCGGGGATAGGGAAAGTGCGTTGCGGCCCGACATGAGCGATGAACTGCCCCATGTTCCAGCCATTGACGAAGATCAGCACGCGATAGCGCACCGGCGAACGCGGCTTGGACGCATCGCCGAAGCTGAGGCCAATGGTCGCATCCTGTCCCTTGGGGACGTTCAGCGCGAAATCGGTGCGATACCAGCTGGTCCCGGCCTGAACCTGCGTCGCGGGCAGGCTGACCTTGCCCCACCCCTTGTCGTCGAAACCGGGCAGGTGCCATCCCATGCGTTCGCCATGGAGGCCGCCATTATTGGCCGGCCCGCGCACCGGATCGGGCAGGTCTTCGCCGCCCTGCTTGCCCTGGATCTTCCACTCGATCGGCACGGCGAAGCTGCGCCCGCTGGGGCCGCCCTCCAGCGAGGCGGAGATCAGGCCGCGCGCTTCCTTATGGAAATCGTCGCTGTCCAGATCCCAATTATGGCCGTTGTTGCGCACCATCACCGACAGGACATGCTCGCCGCTCTGCGCGCCGGCGGGCAGGGCAAAGCGCGCCGTCCCGGTGGTGATCGGTCGAGGGAGTCCAGTCGGCGGCTCGGCCTCGCCGATAAACTGTCCATCGATCCAGGCCTGCACCAGTCCCGCGCCACCTGCCCCGTAGAAGAGCGAGAGCGCCTTGGTGTCCGGCGTCCCGCTAAACCGCCCGCGATACCAGACATCGCCGTCATGAAAGCCATAGGCGTCCATGCTCATATTGGGCTGACCGTCCGGGCGGATCGTGGTCGGTGCATAGGATCGCCGGTCGATCGCCTGCCATGCACTGTCGTCGAATGCCGGATCGGCTTCGGGCGATCCCTTGGCCATGCGCCAGTCGGTCAGCGCGGGCAGGACGATATCGGCCGGTCCGCTCAGCGGCTGCACAGCGACAAGGCTGCCTGCCGCGCCAACCGTGGTCGCCACCTTCGCGCCATTCCAGATAACCGCGCGGACGCCCTTGGGTGCCCACACCTCCAGCCCATCGGCTCCATCCGTATCGCCGGTCAGTGCAAGCACGCCGCCCTTTGCCACGGCCGAGCGCACCAGTGCCGGCCCGCGCACCAGCGCATCGCCCTGCCGCCAATAATGGGCGCCTTCCGCCTCGTCGGCGATGATCAGCGTCAGCGGAGGGCGATCGCCACCCTCGATCCGCACCACTGAGCGACCTTGATGGGTATAGCCGAGTTTCAGGTCGCCCTTCGCCGCGTCAAATGCGCTCGAAACCTGTCCCTCCACCACCGTCACCGTGGGGGCGGCGGCATAGCGCAGCACCGTCTCGCCCGGCTCGCCCGCGCGGCCATAGAGCAGCATCACGCCATCCTGCGACGATTGCAGCTCCGACGTCGAATAGACCAGCCGCTGCCCGGTCAGCGTCACCCCCGCGACCAGCCACTTAGCGTCGAAGCCATTCAACTGCATCGGCACGCTATAGCGCCCGTCGGGCAGGTCGGCGGTAAAGCTGAAACTATCGTTCGTCTGCCTGTTAGAAGGCTTGTGCGTCACCATCAGGAAGCGCGCGTCCGTCTCCCGGCTTTTATTGTGGTAGATCTGGATATTGGGTGACGAAATCTCCGGCCGCCCCGCCGGGATCATGCCCGCCAGATCGGGGACGGACGCGATCAGCCCGCCCAGCTGCTTCATCTCCATGGCCTTGTCGCGCAGCGCTCGCGGTTCGGAAATGGCCGACCCATAATCATAGCTGGTGAACACGACCGGCGCCGGCAACCAGCCCCAGCTGGTGCCGCCATAGCTCATGTAGAAGCTCTGGATGCCGATCCCGTTGGCCAGGTTGGTGCCATAAAAGACCCGCTGGAACCGCTTGCCGCGCTGGATGGCGTTGCAGTCATAGCCACCATTCGACCCCCAATAGTCGAACCAGCCGCCACCGAACTCCGCGAGAAACCCCGGCGTATCCGGCGAAGCGGACGCGCCGCCCTTCGCCCCGCCCGGACCATAAAAGCCCCAGTCGGGCGCGGCGACGTCGCGGGTCGGCTTGCCCTCCACGGTGCAGGTGCCGCCGGGATAGCCGTCGAACGCGTACATGTCGTTCGGGCCATGGACGACCTTGTCGACCTTGCTGCTCTCGGGCGTCCAATAGCCATTACGCCCTTGATCATTGTGGAACAGCGGGACGGTGATGCCATCGGCCCGCGCCTTGGCATAGAGATGATCCATATAGCGTCGCTGCGACGGGGTCGTCAGCGCCAGCTCATTTTCGATCTGATGCAGGATGACGCCATAGCGGCGCTTGGGGTCGGCGTTGATCTGGTGCTTGGCGATGATCGGATTGATGTGGCTCAGCCACTCGTCGGCGGCCTTCAGATAATCGGGGTCGTCGGTGCGGGCGCGGGCGCGCTGGTTGACCAGCCAGCCCGGAAAGCCGCCTCGCGACAATTCCGCGTTCACATAGGGACCGGCGCGGGTGATGACGTAGAGGCCTTCCTCCTCCGCCATGGTCAGCAGCCGGTCGATGTCACGGATACCGCTGAAATCATATACGCCCTGCTTCGGGCTGTGATAGCCCCAGTCGAAATAGAGCGCGACCGTATTGAACCCACTGGCCTTCATCTTCTGAAGGATGTCGCGCCACAGATCGGGGGAGGGCAGGCGAAAGGGGTGGAACTCGCCGCCCCAGATCACCATCCTCTTGCCATCGACCATCAGCGAACGGGCGTCATAGGACACACGCCCGAACGTCTTGACCGGGGCGGACAGGTTGGCGGTGGGCTTCGCCTCCTGCGCAACGGCAGGCGTGGCAAGAGCAGACCCCAGAAGCAAGGCGGCGATCAGCGAACGCATGGCTTCAGTCCATGTGAAACAGCAAGGGGAGCGGCCATTCCTTGGGCTGGTTGCCGGGCTGCACCTCCATCAGCGGGGCCATATGGTCCCACCAGCGCTGCATGATCGGATGATCGGGCAGCGTGTCGCGGCTGTTATCCTCGCGCAGCTTCAGCACTGCGAAAAGGCTCAGCGTCTCTTCATCCAGGAAGATGGAATAGTCGTGGATGCCAGATTGCGACAGCAAGTTGGACAGCTCTGGCCAGATTTCGTCATGGCGCTTGCGATACTCGTCCACCACGCCGGGCTTCAGCTGCATCTTGAAGGCGTGGATGGTCATTGCTCTCCCCTCGCTCCCGTTATCAAACCATATTGTGGAACGTTCTACCTATATTTGGTAGCATCGTCCCATATGTTCGTCAACGCCATAGCGGCGTATTCCGCACGGAAAAGCGCTGCACATCCTCCAGCGCGAAGGGCGGCCGCTGATCAGCTGCCATCGTCTCGACGGTCAGCCGGTCGATAGCCAGCCCGTCCACATGCCGGGCCCACAATGCCCAGCTGGGCAGCACGCCGAACATGCTCGGTTCCGGATAGACATCGGGCAGTTCCTGAGGCCGGCGTGCCGCGTCCGCTACCGTTCCGCCACCGCGATAGGACAGGTGCACGTCGCGCAGCGTCACGTCGCGGATCGGATGACCCGCCAGTCCTGCGATTGCAGCCGGGAAGCGATGGTCGATCCCGCGTGCATCCACATCGCGGATCGTCACGCCTTCGATCGCGCCGACACCCGTCCCTTCAGGCCCTCTCCGCCGGTCACCCAGCCGCAGGAACAACGGGGCGGTCGTGACGTCGCGCATCGTCAACCGCTGCGCCACGATCTGCTCCATGACGCCACCGTCCACCGTCTCCAGCGCCAATCCCCGACACCGGGTGAAGCGGCAATCCTCAATCCGTACGTTGCGATATCCGCCATTGCTCTCGGTGCCGAGCTTGATCCGTCCCGTCACCCGATCGCGATCCGGCGCGATTTCCTGCGTGGTCCTTTTCGTCCCATCCACCAACGATCCCATATCATAGCCCGATACGTCGCAATCGCGGATCAGGATATTCTCCGCGGCGATGGCGCGTCCCAGCGCATAGCTGCTCTTCACCACGATCCCGTCATCATTGGGTGAATTGACCCGGCAGCGTTCCACCACCACGTTACGCACGCAGTCCAGGTCGATCCCGTCCCGCTCGGTATCGATGGTCAGCCCCTCGATCCGCAGGTCGCGCGTGCCCGTGGCCAGTATCGCAAAATGCCCGCCCTTCAATATGGTGAAGCCCGATAGATGGATGTCGCGCCCATTTTTCAAGGCGATTGCCTTGTTGCCCAGTCCTTGCATCATGGCGGCATCCGGTTCCAGATGGCCGATTTCGGCAGCGGTCATGCCCTGCATCGACAGCGGGCGCTCGCCCGCCTGTTTCTTCCACCGCGCGCCTGGCCCATCGCGGGTTAGGCCCAAGCCGTGGATCAATCCCGGCCCTATGATCGCCACCTGCTCGACATCGTCGCCCCAGATCAGGCTGTTGCGCCAATGGCTATGCCCGAAATCCTGGTAAAGCTGCTCGATCCCGGCCTCGGGCAGGTCGTAGCGTCCCCCATGGCGCGCCGGATCTGCGGCCTCGATCACCGCCCCTTCGCCCAGCAGCAAGGTCACCCGACTCTTCAACCGGATCGAGAAGCAGAGATAGCGGCCACGCGGCAGAATGACGGTGCCGCCCCCGGCGCGAGACGCCGCCTCGATCGCGGCATTGATCGCCCCGCTGTCGATCGCGATGCCATCGCCCTTCGCACCATGATCGCGCACGTCGAAACGCCGGGCCGCATGCGCCGGAAAGATCGGCACAATCAGCGCGGCGGCGCCCAGTGCCAGTTCGCGGCGGCTCATCCGCATCAATTGCCCGCCGGCCGCTGGTCGCTGCGGATCAGGCTGGGGACGATCGACACCCCGTCCAACTGCGGCCGGCTCGGTATGAAGGCCGATGCAACGACATGCCCGGCCAGGGTCGGCACCTGCGCCCTGATCCGTTCCGCCACTGCCCGCGCCAGCAACCAGGCGCCTGCATTGTCATGATGCGTCTTGTCCTTGCCACCATCATTGAAGATGGTCGGCGCCACGTCCGGCCCCAGCGCTTCATAGATCGCCCGGCTGTCGGCGTTCAGGTCGATCAGCGGTACCTGCTCGTCCGCCGCAACCTTGCGCACGGCCGCCGCATAGGCCCCCAGCGTATCCTTGATCCGCGCGGCCTCGTCGAAATTGCGCCGTTCGGGCGACGTCACCAACACAGGCAGCGCGCCGCGCCGCCGCGCCTCGGCAATATAGGCGCGCAGATAGGCGGGATAGGTGGTCGCCGCGTCGGCATAGGTCTGCGGCCACTCGGCTTTCTGGTCGTTATGGCCGAACTGGATGAACAGCCAGTCGCCCGCCTTCATCCCCGCCAGCAATTTGTCGAAGCGCAGGTCGGTCAGGAAGGATTTGAGCGTAGCACCCGATTTGGCATGATTGGCGACGATCACCGCGTCGTCCAGCATCGCCGGCAGCATCTGTCCCCAACTGGCGGCCGGTTCGGCATATTGGTCGGTCACGGTCGAATCGCCCGCCAGGAAGATGGTAGGCGCATGTGCCGGCTCGATCCGCACCGACTGGACAACGGGCTTGCCCAGAAATTCCAGGGTCAGCTTCTCGTCCCACGTATATTCCAGCATATCACGCGCATCGACCCGCACTGTCCTGCCACCCGGCGCATTGGCCGGGGGCGGGGTCAGGGCAGGGGTGCGCACATTGACCAGAAAGCTGCGCTCAACCGTTTCGCCCGGACGCGTGACGACATGGTTCAGCATCATGCGCCGTGCTTCGGCCTTGACCGTGGTGTCACCCGCCTGTCGTCCGCCCAGCGTCAGCGTGACGCGATAATCGCCCTCAGGAAGCGCGGTGGAAAAAAGGAAGCCCCGTTCGTCACGGCTCGGCTCCACGCCATGACCGCCCGTTTCATAGACGCGGCGGCGATCGGGCGACTCCGGAGTCAGGTCGAACAGCTGCGCCGCCGGAAGCGGCGCGGCGGTCAGCATCAGCGCAAGGATAGCGGACATGCGATAAACCATCCGATCGGGGACAAAGGAAAGGGGGCGCCACAGCGGAGCGGCGCCCCCTCCAGGTCAACGGCCCGTGCAGAGGCGCGCTGAACTTTTAATCCCGTTAAATAGTGTGATGATCCATATATCGGGACATGCCGACGCGTCAATGCCTCCGGTGATGGAACGGCCGATAAAATGATCCACATTGTGAAATGCAAAATCACATGATGATTTTTCTTTCTTTTGTCCGACCACGGATATAGGATGACACTCGAGTTCACATAGTGGAACCATAAGATCGACCTCCGGGGAGGAGGCGGTCAGGACATTGGGGAGGATATTTATGCCTGTACGTTCCGCGTTCGCTCGTCGCAGCTCGGCCCTCGCGATCGCCTCGACCTTGCTGGTCGCCCTGCCGGCCATGGCCCAGGAGCAGCCTGTTGCCGATCAGGCCGCCGATCCGGCAACTGCCGACATCGTCGTCACCGGCTTCCGTGCCTCGCTCAACAGCGCGCTGGGCATGAAGCGCAACGAAGCGGCCGCCGTCGATTCGATCGTGGCGGAGGATATCGGCAAATTCCCCGATTCCAACCTGGCCGAGTCCATGCAGCGCGTGCCCGGCATCGCGCTCGCCCGTGGCGATGGTGGTGAAGGGCGCAACATCTCGGTCCGTGGTCTGGGCGCCGGTTTCACCCGCGTCCGCATCAACGGCATGGAAGGGACGGCGCAGACCGGCTCGTCCGATATCTATGGTGCAGGCAACAACGGCCGCAGCTTCGACTTCAACGTTTTCCCGACCGAAATCTTCTCTGCCCTGTCGGTGCGCAAAACCACCTCGGCCGATATCGAGGAAGGCTCGCTGGGCGCCACGGTGGATCTCTCCGCGCCCAAGCCGATGGACCAGAAGGAAGACTTCGTCCTCGCGGCGACTGCGCGCGGCGTTTACAATGAACTGTCGAAGAAAGTCGATCCGCGTGCCTCGCTGCTCATTTCCAAGAAGTTCGGCGACAGCGGCTTCGGCATTCTCGGCTCGGTCGCCTATCAGAAACGCCATCTTCGCGAAGTCGGCTATTCGGCGGTGGACATCCTGTCGGCCAATGCCAATGGCGGTTTCTGCTCGCCGCTGGGCGCGCCGATCAATACTGCCGGGCAAAATGCGACACAACTTGCTGCGCGCGGCGTGACTGCGGCAAATTGCAGCACGAACAATCCCCGCACCAGCACCGCCGCCGCCTATCAGGCGATTCAAGATCTGCGTCGCGACGATTTGCCAGGAACGCCGGGCAGCGGCGCCTTCCTGCCGCGCCTGCCCCGCTATCTGAACAGTCAACAGAATCAGGAACGTATTGGCGGCTCGTTGACGCTGCAATTCCAGCCGGACGATGCCACCGACATCTCGGTCGATTTCCTCTACTCGCGATTTGAAGTCACCCGTCGCGACAATTACATCGCGGCTATCTCGTTCGCCCGCAACGCCTCCAACCTCGGACAGCCGATGACCTCGGTGCGGGACATCGAATTCGACGACAATGGCTCGCTGCTCTATGGCCTGTTCAACGGCGTAGACGTCCGCTCCGAAGGGCTCGTCGATCATTTCGTCTCGACCTTCAAACAGGCAAACGTCAATTTCAAGCGCCAGTTGAACGACAGCCTGGAAGTCAGCGGTATCGTTGGCTTCAACCAGTCCGTCTGGGACGGGAAGAAGCGGCTTCAGACCTTCATGGATGCGATCGACACCAATGGTTTCTCGATCGACTTCCGCGATGGCGGCAGCACGCCCAAATTGGGCTTCGGCGTGGATGTCAGCAATCCGAACAGCTTCAACTACGCGCCGACTTTGTCGAACGGCACGGTGCTGGGTGGCTTCAGCTTCCAGGGCAAGCCGTCCAAGAACACCACCGACAACATGACCGCGGAAACCAACCTGAAATGGACGGTCAGCGATGCCTTCTCCATCCGGGCGGGCGCACAATATCGGCGCAGCAACTTCCTCTCCACCTTCCTGCGTCCCTATAATGCCGACACGGTGGTCCGTGCATTGCCGGCCGGCACTACGCTGGCGGCCATCACCACCACCATCAACGGCGTCGACAAGCTGTGGGGCAATGGCGCGCCGTCCAGTTGGGCCGCGATTGATCCCGACAAATGGGCCAGCACCTTCGGTTTCGATGACGTGCGCTATTGCGGCGTGGAATGTGGTGCAGGCCGCAGCCGCGTCGTCGAGGAAGTCTCCAGCGGCTATCTGATGGCGAACTTCGATCTGGAGGAGGCGTTGGGCTTTTCCATTCGTGGCGACGCGGGTGTCCGCTACGTCAAGACTGACATGGTAGGATCGGGCTATATCAACATTGCCAGCGCCTCTTCCCCTACCGGCCTTGCCGGTCAGTATAAGGCGGTCCGCAACAGCTATGACGACTGGTTGCCGTCGGCCAATATCGTGATCGAACCGATCGATAACCTGTTGGTCCGTTTCTCCGGTGCGAAGGTGTTGTCCCGGCCTGAACTCGGTGTGTTGACGCCCACGGTGACGATCAACCCCACCACCCGCGTTGGTAGCATCAGCAACCCTCTGCTGAGCCCCATCCGTGCCAATACGTTCGATGCTGCGATCGAATGGTATTTCCGGCCTGGCTCTCTGCTGTCCGCGGCTTTCTTTTACAAGGATATCAAAAGCTATATCCAGAATGTGAACAGCCAGATCAACTTCAACGAACTGGGTCTGCCAGATGCGCTCCTGATCGGCGGCACAGCGGTTGCCACCGATCCGTTCACCATTTCGCAGCCGTTCAACACGCCGGGCGGTAAGCTCAAGGGCATCGAAATCAATGCCCAGATTCCCTTCACCTTCTTCGATGGCTTCTTGAGCAATTTCGGCCTGCTGGCGAACTACACCCATGTTACCTCGAAGATTAACTACATCCTCGCCAGCGCAGGTGGCGTACCCACCGTGACCACCACGGCGGACCTCGTCGGCCTGTCGCCCAACACCGCGTCGGCCACGCTCTATTATGAGGATGACAAGTTCAGCATCCGGACGACCGGCAATTTCCGCGATCAGTTCATCCGCGGCATTCCGGCTTCACCCGGCAGCGATCTCCAGGGCAATGCCAAGACCTTCTACATGGACGCGTCGGCCAGCTATAATGTGACCGATCGCCTCAAGGTCATTCTGGAAGCGACCAACCTGACCGACGAGCAGAACCGTCTCTATATCGACAGCACGCGTCAGGACACTTTGTTCGAAACACGGATCGGCCGGACTTTCACCTTCGGCGTCACCTACCGGATGTGATCTGAATTCACCTTTCTCCCCCAAACTCAAGGGCGCGGCCACCATGGTAGCCGCGCCCTTATTGTGTCTGCCTGTCCTATCGGACGGGTTCCTGATAGAATGGCGTCATACCGCATCTGCTCGCACTATAATTTCCCACTGGCGTTCGAAAATGTCCGAATTGGCGGGAAATGTGCGAAGTTAAGCGCCGGACTTCCTATTCAACGCGGCCCACTATAGCCCACGGCGCCGCTGATCAGCTCGGCCGATCGCATTACCTGCTCCGCCAGGCCGGGGCGCAAGTCGTCGGTCAGATAATGGGCCGCGCTGGCGATCGAGATGGCGATGCAGATCTGCCCCTTGGCATCGCGGATCGGCACGGCGATCGACCGCACCCCATCGCCCAGTTCGCTGTCATGCAGCACTTCGCCCCGCGCCTTGTGCCCCCGCATTTCCGCGACATAGGCCTGGATTTGCGCCGGCGTCACCTTGCCGTCCTTCGCCTCGACATAGAGGCGCTCCCACGTCGCCTCCACCTCATCCAGCAGCAGCGCCTTGCCCAGGCCCGTTTCGGCGACTGGCCTGCGATCGCCCGGCGCGGTGGCGACACGCAAGCGTTGCGTCCCCGTCACCCGCTCCAAATGGCGGGACCAGTCGCCTTCACGCTTGCCCACGAACACACAGAAGCCGGTGCGTTCCGACAGCAACTCCATGAAAGGGCGGGCGACCCGCACATAGTCGATCTGCTCGGTCGCCAGCACGCCCAGCTGCAATAATTTGGGGCCAAGCGCAAAGCCGTCGCGCGTCACCGACAGATAGTTTCGCGACTTCAACGCCTGCACCAGCCGGTGCGCGGTGGTCTTGCTCATGCCCAGCTTGCGAGCGAGGTCGGCCGCACGGATCGGCCCGTCGATCACCTCGTCCATGATGTCGAGCGCGCGCATCAATGTCTGCGTACCCTTGACCGTTTCGGCCCCGTCCTTCTTGTCGTCGCCGTCCTGCATGATCTTCTGCCTATTCTGCCGCCCCATATAGCGGGACGTTCCATATAGAGGAAAGCATATCAGTTAAATTGGACCTTTTGTCAGCTTCTTTGTTGCAGAGACGATGCTGGCGTATTCGTATGCGCACTTGTCCGGCGGGGCGGGTCATGGCAGCGATGCGGGTTCGATGTATCTGACGGAACGCCCGTTCGGTGCGCGGCAGGAGGGGACGGATGGGCATGGACAAGCCGAAACAAGGCTTTGCCGGATTGTGGAATATCAGTTTCGGCTTTTTCGGCATCCAGATCGGCTTTGCGCTGCAAAATGCCAATATGAGCCGCGTTTTCCAGTCGCTCGGCTCCAGCATCGACAATCTGTCGGTCCTGTGGATCGCGGCGCCGCTGACCGGCCTGCTGGTGCAGCCGATCATCGGCCATCTGTCCGATCGTACCTGGCTCGGCCGTCTCGGCCGCCGGCGTCCCTATTTTCTGCTGGGCGCCATCCTTTCAGCGCTGGCGTTGCTGGGCATGCCGCAGAGCGACGGGCTACTGATGGCGGCGCTGCTGCTCTGGCTGCTGGACGCCAGCCTCAATATCTCGATGGAGCCGTTCCGCGCCTTTGTCGGCGACATGCTGCGCAAGGACCAGCATACGTTAGGCTACGCCGTGCAGACCGCTTTCATCGGAGCCGGCGCGGTCGTGGGATCGCTTTTCCCCTGGCTGCTCGACCATCTGGGCGTCGCCAATGTCGCGCCAGCGGGGCAGGTGCCGGACACGGTGCGCTTCAGCTTTTGGGCGGGCGGCGCGGCGTTGTTCGCGGCGGTGCTGTGGACGGTGGTTACGACGCGGGAATATTCACCGGACGACATGCGCGCCTTTGCCGATGCGGAAGAAGCGCACCCGGCAGCGCCCGATCTGTCGAGACGAGCCATCGCCCCGTGCTTCGTCTGGATCGGTGCGGGCCTGATCGTCGCGCTGCTGGTCGATTTGGCGGGCATGGAAAAAGAGGTCTATCTGCTGGGCGCCTTGCTCGCGGGCTATGGCCTGGCCAGCCTGACCGCGATCCTGCTGGCGCGAGCCGGGCGGGGTGGCAATATGCTGGCCCATATCGTCGGCGACATCGGCGGGATGCCGCCGATCATGCGCCGGCTGGCCCTGATCCAGTTCTTCAGCTGGTCGGCGCTATTCATCATGTGGATTCACACCACCCCGGTGGTCGCCCAATATATGTTCGGATCGGCCGACCCCGCCAGCGCCGCCTATCAGGCCGGCGGCAATTGGGTGGGGGTGTTGTTTTCCGTCTATAATGGCGTTGCCGCCGTCGCGGCCCTCACGCTGCTGCCCTGGATTGCGGCGCGGATCGGCAAGGCGCGGACCCATGCGCTGTGCCTGGTCGCGGGCGCGGCTGGATTTGGCAGTTTCCTTGTCCTGCGCGATCCCGACCTGCTGCTCCTGAGCGAAATAGGGATCGGCATCGCCTGGGCGTCTATCCTCGCCATGCCCTATGCGATGCTGGCCTCCAGCCTGCCGCAGGCGAAGCTGGGCGTCTATATGGGCGTATTCAACATCTTCGTCGTGGTGCCGCAGCTGCTGGTCGCCACCGCCATGGGGTCGATCATGAAGGCGTTCTTCCCCGGCGATCCGATCTGGACCATGGCCTTTGCTGCGGTAACGCTGTTGCTGGCCGCATTGGCGACCCTGCGGATCAAGGCATGAGATCGGATGAGGTCCGCTTAACTTCGCACATTTCCCGCTTATCCTGATATTTCCGATCCCAAATAGGACATCATGTTGCGTGAGGCGTTCCGGCCTCACGCCCGTCCTTATAGCGAGCGGGGGCGGTGTAGGACAGGCCGAGTCGCAGAGCGCAACCCGCTTCCAAACCCAGCCGAAGCGTCGCGCGCCACCATGGCTTCCGTTACGGAAAGCGTTGCATCGCGCTACGCATGCAATTTTTGCAACCGCGAGCATATCGTTCGCACTTGCGGAAAAATGACAGGTCGGTCACAAGAAATGTGCCTTTCAGGCATCCTCTCCTAAAAACTTTCAGGGCTGGTCTTCGGATCGGCCCTTTTTTTGTCCGCTTCTGCTGGGCTGTCATCCAGCCCCTGGGGCATGCGCCATGTGACGCCTTCGTCCAGATAAGCCTCCAGTTCGCGCCAATGCCGGTCCCAGCCTGGACCGCGCCGGGCAGGCGGCACTTCCTGTTCGACCATCAGCCGCGCGCGCCGCACCGGGTTGGACGGTCGCTGCTCCATGCGCTCTACTATATCGCGCAGATCCTGGGGCCTGTCCTTGCTCATCATATCCTCCGCGAGACGTCCCGTCCCGTACGCCGCCTTTGCCCGCGAAGCAAAGTGGGAGGCAATGGCCTATCCGTGGTGCGGTGCAACGAATATTGTGTTAATGTCATGCTTCCGTCATAAAGCCCCATGTCATTGCCATCCGGCCCAACGGCCCCGCCCATCGCCCGTATCCAGCAAAATGTGCTGGCCGTAGGGGAACGTCACCTGCTTAACTGGCTGTGCGCCCGCATGCCACGCTGGGTCACGCCCGATCTGCTGACCGGGTTCGGCATGGTCGGCGCCTTCGCCATCTTCGCCGGCTATGCCGCCAGCAACTGGGGTGTCGACTGGCTGTGGCTGGCCATTGCCGGCTATGCAATCCAGTGGTTCGGCGATTCCATGGACGGCAGCCTGGCGCGTCATCGCAAGATCGAGCGTCCGTCCTACGGCTATTTCATCGACCATAGCTGCGATGGCCTTGCGACCTTGCTGATCCTCGCTGGCATGGGCGCCAGCCCCTATATTCGCATGGACGTCGCGCTGGTGGCGCTGGCCGGCTATCTCTTGCTGTCCATTCACGCCTATCTGTCGGCGCGCGTATTGGGCGAGTTCAAACTATCCTATCTGGCCGCCGGGCCCACCGAATTACGGCTGCTGCTGATCGGATTGACCATCGCGATGATGATGCTGGGCTATGCACCGGGCCTGTTTGGTGCCGTGTCGGGTTTCGATCTGTTCGTGGGTATCGTCGGCGCGATCTTGGTATTGCTGTTCATCAAGCAGACGCTGACCACGGCCAAGCGTCTGGCATTGACCGAACGCCGCTGATCAAAGCCGTTCTGGCCGGAGTCGGGCCGATCCGTGCGGGATCGGCCGGCCTGCCGTCAGCGATGCCGATGCTCTCGCGCGCCGCAGCGTGAGATCAACTGGTTAAGGCGCACTTCGTCCTGCGCGCCCGACGCAAATAATTGGCAAAACCAATCCAGACACCGTGCCAGTAGCAGCATGGTTCCTCTCCCTTATTATCAGCGCAGCATAACAGATTCGCAGCGCCGGAAAAGAGGGAGAGAGACGCGATCGACGCTTACTGATCGGCGCCGATCACCCGATAGAGCAGCACGCGATTACTCACCAGCGCCAGGTCCGTGGCAATAGCCGACTGGCGCGCGCCATAAAGTGCGCGCTGGCTGGTAAGCGCCGTCAGGAAGGTATCGATCCCCGACCGATAGCGCTGATCCGCCAGATCATAGGCGCGCTGGCTGGCCATCACCAGCCGGCGCTGCGCCGCCTGCTGCGCGTCGATCGTACCGGCCCGCGCAAGGCCGTCTGCGACCTCCTGAAACGCGGTCTGCACCGCCTTCTCATATTGGGCGACGTACAGGTCACGCTGCGCCTTGCTATAGTCCAGATTGCCGCGATTGGGGCCGCCGAAGATGGGCAGTCTGGCGGACGGGCTGGCCGACCAGGCAAAGCCGCTGCCGGTGAAGAGCGACGACAGCGCCGAACTGGCCACCCCGATCGCCGACGTCAGGCTGATGGTCGGGAACATCGCGGCGCGTGCCGCCCCGATATCGGCATTGGCGGCCTTCAACTGATGTTCGGCCTGCAGCACGTCGGGGCGCTGGAGAAGTATGTCGGAGGTGAGGCCCGCCGGCACCTTCGCGATGCCCGCGATCACACCGTCGAGCGACTGGGGCAGCAGCGCGTCCTCTACCGGTGCGCCGACCAGCAGGTCGAGCGCGTTGCGATCCTGCGCGACCTGCGTGATATTGGCGGCGACATCCGACGCGGCCTGCTCCACTATGGTTTCGGCCTGATGCACGTCCAGCTTGCCCGCCAGCCCGGCGACGTTGAGCGACCTTGTAAGGTCCAGCGTGCGCTGCGCACTGGCCTGCGTCTCGCGCGACAGGGCCAGCAATTCCTGATCCGCCGCCAATGTCGCATAGGCGGTTGCGGTTTCGGCGATCAGGGTGATGCGCGTGGATCGCGCGCCTTCCTCGGTCGCCAGATAGGTTTCCAGCGCCGATTGCGTCAGGTTGCGCACCCGGCCGAACAGGTCGATCTCGAACGCGCTGAAGCCAAGGTCGGCGCTATAGCTGTTCTGGCGATTGTCATTCTGCCGGCTGAAGCTGGCCGCCGCATCGGCAGTGAGCGTCGGCAATTGGGCGGCGCGCTGCACCTTATATTGCGCCCGTGCCGACTGGATGTTGGCGATCGCCACGCGCAGGTCGCGATTATTGGCCAGTGCCCGTTCGATGACCGTATGCAGCCGCGTGTCGCTGACCAGTTGCGTCCAGGGCAGGCCTGCCTTGGCGCCGGCCTGAACTGGGGCATAGGCTACCCCGCTCGGCAGGTTGGCCGGCACCGGCATCGCCGGGCGCACGTAATTTGGCGCCATGTTACAGCCGGCCAGCACCAGCAGCGACGCGGCGGAGAGGAAAGCGCGCATCATGCCGGGACTCCTGCGTCGGGCGCCGGGGCAGGCGGCGTGGACTTGGTCTTGTCGCTGCCGAACAGGCGGGCGATGGTGAGGAAGAAGAGCGGCACGTAGAAGATCGCGAGCACCGTCGCGGTCGTCATGCCGCCGATCACCGCCGTGCCGATCGCGACGCGACTCTGGGCGCCGGCGCCAGTGGCGATCGCCAGCGGGATGACGCCGGCGATGAAGGCCAGCGACGTCATCAGGATCGGGCGGAAGCGCAGTCGCGCCGCCTCCAGCGCGGATGTCCACGCATCCTTGCCCTGTTTGTGGGCCAGTTCGGCAAATTCGACGATCAGGATCGCGTTCTTTGCGGCCAGCCCCATGGTGGTCAGCAGACCGACCTGGAAGAAGATATTATTCTCCAGGCCTCGCGCCCATACGGCCAATACCGCGCCGATCAGACCCAAGGGAATGACCAGCAGGACGGCGAGCGGGATCGACCAGCTTTCATAAAGGGCAGCGAGGCAGAGGAAGACCACCAGCACCGACAGGCCGTAGAGAAGGGGTGCCTGACCACCGGATAGTTGCTCCTGATAGGACAGGCCGCTCCAGGCGTAGCTGGTGCCGGCAGGCAGTTGCTTTTGCAGTTCGACGATCCGGTCCATCGCGTCGCCGGAACTGGCGCCTGCACCTGCTTGTCCCTGTATTTCGAAGGAGGACAGGCCATTGAAACGCGACATCGTGCTTGGCCCCATGGTCCAGTGCGTCGTCGCAAAGGCGGAGAAGGGCACCATTTCGCCGGTGCCGGTCGATCGCACCATCCAATTGTCGATATCGGTGGGCAACGCACGATAGGGCGCATCGGCCTGCATATAGACGCGCTTCACGCGGCCGCGATCGACGAAGTCGTTGACATAAGTGCTGCCCCAGGCGGAGCTGAGGACCGCATCGACATTGGCCTGGGTCAGGCCCAGCACGGCCAGCTTCTCATTGTCGATATCGACCTTGAGCTGCGGCGTATCCTCCAGCGAGGCGGCACGGACGCCTGCCAGCATCGGATCTTTCGATGCCGCTTCGATCAGCTGGTTGCGCAACTCCAGGAAGCGTGCGCGGCTGAGGCTGCCATTATTGAGCAGTTCGAAGGTGAAGCCGTTCGACTGGCCGAGGCCGCGAATGGCCGGCGGGGTCATGCCCAGCACCTTGGCATCGCGGATCGCCGCCAGTTGCTTGGTGGCGCGGCCGGCAATCGCCGTCGCATTGTTCGCCGCCCCCTTGCGATCGTCCCAGGGCGACAGGTTGATGAAGCCTTGCCCCACATTCTCACCCTGACCCTGGAAGCTGAAGCCGGTCATGATGAAGGCGAAGGCGACATTGTCCTTTTCGTCATTCAGGAAATAATTCTGCACCTGGTCGATGACGGCAGCGGTGCGGCTGGACTTGGCACCAGCGGGCAGGGTGACCTGCACCATGACCTGTCCCTGATCCTCGACCGGCAGGAAGCTGGACGGCAGGCGCACGAAGACCAGCACCAGCAGGCCCAATATCAGGATATAGACGCCCCAGAACAGCTTGCGCCGGCCCATCACCTGCTCGGTGCGGCGGACATAGCCGTTCGTCATCCGCTCGAACCAGCGATTGAACTTGCCGGCCCATCCCTTGTCGCGATGCTCCTCGCTCGCGGGTTTGAGGAGGGTGGCGCAGAGCGCGGGCGACAGGATCAGCGCGACGACCACCGAGAGCAGCATGGACGACACGATGGTGATGGAGAATTGGCGGTAGATGACGCCGGTCGACCCACCGAAAAAGGCCATGGGCAGCAGCACGGCGGACAGGACCAGAGCGATGCCGACCAGCGCGCTGCCGATCTCCTCCATCGACTTGATCGTCGCCTCGCGCGGGGAAAGCCCTTCCTCCTCCATGATGCGCTCGACATTTTCGACCACGACGATCGCGTCGTCGACCAGCAGGCCGATGGACAGCACCATGCCGAACAGCGTCAATGTGTTGATCGAATAGCCGAACAAAGCGAGGATGCCGAAGGTGCCGAGAAGCACCACCGGCACGGCGATGGCGGGCACCAAGGTCGCGCGCCAGCTTTGCAGGAAGACGAACATCACCACCACGACCAGCGCGACCGCTTCGAGCAGGGTCTTGATGACCTCCTCGACCGACAGCTTGATGAAGGGGGTGGTGTCGCGCGGATAGACGACCTTGTAGCCATGCGGCAGGCTGGACGAGAGTTCGGCAACCTTGGCCTTGACCAGTTCGGCGGTCTTGAGCGCGTCGGCGCCCGGCGCCAGCTGCAACGCGACGCCCGAGGCCGGATGGCCGTTCAGCCGCGCCGCCGTGCTGTAGCTTTCATTGCCCAGTTCCACCCGCGCCACATCGGACAGATGGACGATCGACCCGTCGGTCTGCGTCTTGACGATGATATTGCGGAATTGCTCCGGCGTCTGGAGGCGTGCCCGCGCCGTCACCGTGGCGTTGATCTGCTGGTTGGCGGGTGCGGGGTCGGCGCCGATCTGGCCGGCGGACACTTCGACATTCTGTGCGCGGATCGCGGTTTGGACGTCGGACGGCATCAGCTTGACGGCGGCCAGCTTATAGGGGTCCAGCCACACCCGCATCGCATATTGCGACCCGAAAATCTGGGTCGCGCCGATGCCGTCGATACGCGCGATCGGATCCTGGAAATTATTGACCAGATAGTCGGCGATGTCCGCCTGCGTCGCGCTATCCGTCTCGTCATAGAGGCCGACCAGCATCAGGAAGTCGGTCTGCTGCTTGGTGACGGACAGGCCCTGCTGCTGCACCGCATTGGGCAGGCGGCTCAATGCCTGCTGCACCCGGTTCTGCACCTGCACCTGCGCGGTGTCTGGATCGGTGCCCTTCTGGAAGGTGACGGTGATGCGCGCCTGCCCCGTCGCGGTGGACGAGGAAGAGAAATACATCAGGCCGTCAATGCCGGTCAGTTGCTGTTCCAGCACCTGCGTGACGCTGGTTTCCACGGTTTCGGCCGACGCGCCGGGATAGGTCGCGCTGATGCCGACGCCGGGTGGGGCAATATCGGGATATTGGGCGATCGGCAGCGACAGCATCGCCCCCAGGCCCGCCAGCATGATGCCGATGGCGATGACCCAGGCGAAGATCGGACGTTCGATGAAATAGCGGCTCAACAAGGGACGGCTCCTACTTCGTCGACTTGACGGCGACGGGCTTGACGACGGCGTCGGGCTGCACTTTGTCGGTGCCCTCCACGATCAGCCGGTCGCCGGCCTTGAGGCCCGCCGTGATCAGCCATTTGTCGCCGATCGCCTGTGCGGCGGTGACGGTGCGGCGTTCGACCTTATTCGCCTTGTTCACGACCAGCGCGGTGGCGTTGCCCTTGGGATCGCGGCTGATACCCTGTTGCGGGGCGAGAATCGCGCCGGGCACCACCGATTGCGGCGCGACCACGCGCACGAACATGCCGGGCATCAGCAGGCCGTCGGGATTCGGAAAGCGGGCACGCAATGTCACCGTGCCGCTGTTCACGTCCACGATCGGTTCGGCAAATTCCATCCGGCCTTCCTGCGGATAGTCGCTGCCATCGTCCAGCTTCAGCCGGATGGTCGCGCTGGCCGGCAAGGTCTTGCCCGCCGCCAGCGATCGGCGCAGCGCCAATATCTGCGAACTGGACTGGGTCACGTCGACATAGATGGGGTCGAGTTGCTGGATCGTGGTCAGCGGATCGGCCTGGCTGGTCGTCACCAACGCGCCGGGCGTGAAGAGCGTGCGGCCGATGCGTCCGCTGATCGGCGCACGCACCAGCGTGAAGTCCAGGTTGACGCTGTTCGTCTGAAGGCTGGCGCGGGCCTGCTGTACCGCGGCCTGCGCCTGCCGCGCGGTGGCGATCACATCGTCGCGATCCTGCGCGCTGACCGCTTCGGTGTCGCCCAGCGTGCGATAGCGCTGCGCCTTCGCCTGAGCCGCCACGGCGGTTGCCTGCGCGCTCGCCAGACTGGCCTGCGCCTCGTCCCGCGATGCGCGATAAAGACGCGCGTCGATCTGATAGAGCGGCTGGCCGGCGGTCACCATCGCGCCTTCGGTAAAGAAGCGCTTCTGGATCAGGCCCGCCACCTGCGGACGCACTTCCGACATCATGGTGGACACGGTGCGGCCGGGCAGTTCGCTCGACACCGTGGTGTTCTGCGCCGTCAGCGTCACGACGCCTACTTCCACCGGCCCCTTTTCCGGCGGCTTTTGCTGTCCGCATGCCGCAAGGCTGAACGCCAGAGCGATGGGAGCGACCCGAAGAATATGCAGGGTGGCGATAGGCATGGCTGAACGTTCATCCTCGTCGACGGGTCTGACTGGCCCCTGCGATGCCCACCGGCGCAACGGTGAAACCGTCCCGGACGCACAAGGGGGAGGGAGGGGATGTGCGCGATCGGGCGGCCCGCTGTACCGGATCCCGACCAAGATGGCAGGGACAGGCATCGCAAGGACTCTCTTGTGTCGGCGGGGGAGGCCGACAGCGTCCTCATCGCGGCTTTGTCCGTCACATGATAGAGCGAGTTATTTTCCAATTGCCACGATAAGTTGCCGATCCGCACTTCTGCGTATCGCTTTGTATCGGCCTGTATCAGCGGCGAAGAGGCGCAGACTTTTAAAGGATCGCGCGTTAGGACGGGGCATGGCCGATGCATCCTCCTTCCGTCCCGCCACCGTACTGGTGGTCGATGACGACGCCGATATTCGCGACCTGATCGTGGGCCAGTTGCGGCAGGAAAATTACCGGCTGCTGGCCGCCGCCAACCTTGCCGAACTGCGCCAGACGCTGCGCGACGAGGATGTCGACCTGATCGTCCTCGACCTCAACCTGCCCGATGGCGACGGCCTTTCGCTATGCCGCGAACTGCGGGCGGACGGGTCGGACGTGCAGATCATCATGGTGACGGCGCGGGGCAGTGCGATCGACCGGGTATTGGGGCTGGAATTGGGCGCGGACGACTATCTGACCAAGCCGTTCGAGCCGCGCGAATTGCTGGTCCGCATCCGCAATCTGCTGCGCCGGGCGCGAACAGGCCCGACCACACGCCCCGCCGCGACCATGCGCTACGCCCATATCGGCCCGTGGCGGGTCGATATGGTACAGCGGCGGCTGATCGCGCCGGACGACCGGCTGGTGATGCTGTCTTCTGCCGAATTTCGCTTGCTCAGCCGCTTCATCGATGAACCCAATATCGTGCTGGACCGGGAGACGCTGCTCCCCGAACGCCGCGCCACCGCCGCGTTCGACCGGTCGATCGACCTTCAGATCAGCCGGCTGCGGCACAAGCTGGCGACGCTGCCGGGTGGCGAAGACCTGATCCTGACGGTGCGTGGCGAAGGCTATGTCCTGGCCTGCACGGTGGACCATTCATGATCCGGACGGCGATCGGGCGCGCCCGCAGCTTCTTCCGATCGATGGCGGGGCAGATTTTCCTGATCCTGACGCTGGGCATGTCGGTCGCGGCGATCGTGGCTCTGCTGGTGGCGGAACAGACCCGGCATCATGATTTCGAGCGCATCCGTCGCCAGCGCGTGCTGGCCAGCGCGCTCGATGTCGCGGAGCGCTTTCGCCGTGATCCACGGCGGATCGAGACGATGATGGCCACGCATAATATCATCGGCGCCTCCCCAGCGCCGGAAGGCATCAGCCTGAACGAACAGGATGCCGACCTCGAAACCCTGCTGCAATCGCGCCTGGGACCGCAATCGCAACCCGAAGCGGGGCAGGTGCCGATCGGCCTTTGCTATCCCGATCGCTACAAGACGAAGGAGTTGCTGGCCGGGCTGGTCGACGCGCCGCGTCCGGACTGTTGGGTCATCCGCTATACCGACGGGATCGGACAAAGGCGGGCGATCGCGCTCAGCTTCCCGCGCATGGCGAAGCCGCCCAGCACCGTCTTCAATCCGCTCTATCTGATCGTCATCATCGCATCGTCGGCGGGGCTGGCCATATTGGTGGGTCGTATCGTGTCGAAACCGCTTCGCCGTCTGGAGCAGGCGGCGGAAGCATTTTCCGTGTCGCTCGATCCGGAGGAAATTCCGGAGAAGGGGCCGGAGGAAGTGCGCGCGGCGCTTTCCACCTTCAACCTGATGCAGCGCCGCGCTCGCGCAGGCTTTGCCGAACGCACGCAATTGCTGGCCGCGATCAGCCATGATCTCCAGACACCGCTTACCCGGCTGCGGTTGCGGCTGGAACTGGTGGAGAATGAGGAGTTGCGCGCGCGCCTGCTGGCCGATCATCAGGCGATGCAGACGCTGGTGCGCGAAGGGCTGGATCTGGCCAGCAGCATAGAGGCTCGAGAGGAATGGTCTTCGCTCGACATCGATTCCCTGCTGACCAGCATAGCCGAGGATGCCGAGGAACTGGGTGCGCCGGTGCGCTTCCTGACCGGATGCGGCGGCACCGTGCGGGTGAAGCCCAATGCGCTGACCCGCTGCATCGCCAATCTGGTCGATAACGCCGTCAGATATGGCGGCAGCGCGGAAATCAGTTGCGCCCGAACCGGTGGACGGCTGTTGATCCATGTGCGCGATCATGGCCCCGGCATTCCCGCCGACCAGCTCGACCAGATGTTCGAACCCTTCACGCGCGGACCCAGCAGCCAGCCGGGTGGCCGCCATGGTACCGGTATTGGCCTCACCATCAGCCGGTCGCTGGCGATGAGTTTCGAGGCGTCCGTGCGGCTGCGCAACGCCGAGGATGGCGGCCTTATCGCCACCATCGACATGAAGGGTTAGACCAGCAGACCCGCGACCAGCAGCAGGCCGGCAATCGGGACACCGGCGCGGGGGATCGCCGGGCGATAGGTCATGCCCAGCAACAGGATCCCGCCGAGCAGCGGCAGCAATCCGATCCAGGCGACCAGCGCCATGCCGCTATCCTGCCACAAACACAGGCTGAGCAGCGACAAGCCGAACAAGGTCCAGCCTGCCAGTTCCAGATGGGCGACGAAGGGCCGTTTCTGCCATGTCGTCAGTAGAAGCGGGCGATGCCGCTGCATCCGCGCCGCCAGCGCGAACAGGGATAGATAGAGCAGGCCGGCGGTCAGCATCATGCTGGCACCACCCTGCGGCGAACCGGGGTGGGCGCACTGCGGCGGCGGATATGTTTCCACACCAGCAGACCGAGCGCCACCGCCGTCGCCATCAGCATAGCGTTGCCTGTCACCAGCATGACATCGCTCGCCCAGATCGGCGCCAGAAAGGCGGCCAGCACGCAGAGCAGCGACAACAGGCCGAGCAGCAACGGCCAGCCCAGCTTCGGCGTGAGGGCAAGGCCCAGCAACAGCGCCGCGCCTGCGCTCCACAAGGCAACCGATACTTCGGCTTCGGCCCGCGCGGTCATGCCCAAAGGCAGCAGGCGATTGGCGACGAGGAAGGCCACCATGCCGATCGGGACGCCCACAAGGCCACCGACGTTCAGCCGTTCCAGCATCCGGTTGCCGATCGACAATGGCGCCCGCTCGCGCCGCTTGACGATCCATAGAACCATCCCGCTCGCAACCGCCAACGTCAGCATCGCGCCGCCCAGGAAATAGAGCCAGCGGGTCAGGAGCGGCGCGAAATGCGCCATGTGCAGGCCGTATATGGTCTGGTAGGTGCGGATGGCCGGGCGTTGCTCCGTCCAGGCCTTCAGCACTGTGCCCGTAGCGCCGTCGAAGCTGATTTCGGCAGGCAGATAGCCGATCGACGCGGTTTCGACCGGATAGACGGTCACCACCGCACCTGTGTCACCCGGATTGAAGATATAGACCCGGCCCACCGGTGCGCCGGCGAAATGGCGCTGCGCTTGCGCCAGCATCGGGCCGATAGGGGCGAGCGGCGCCTTGGTTCCGGTCGGCGCCTTCGTTACCGCGCCGGGGGTCAGGTCGCTGTAGAGCGCCATGAGATTCTCGCCATAGCCCGCCGTCATGCCCCAGGGCATGTTGAGCGACGCCAGCGTCAACAGACCGGTAAAGGTGATCATGATGTGGAAGGGCAGGGACAGGACGCCCAGCGCATTATGGCCGTCCAGCCAGGAGCGTTGCCCCTTGGCCGGGCGGAAGGTGAAGATATCCTTGAAGAAACGCTTATGCGCGATGATGCCGGTAATGATGGCCACCAGCATCAGCATCGCCGCCAGCGACGCGAGCAACCGGCCCCAGGGATAGGGCAGTTCCAGTTCGAAATGCAGGCGATAGAAAAATTCGCCACCCAGCGTGTCGCGCGCGACGGGGGCACCGCTCAGCGGATCGAGCGCGCGGCTGAAATAGGCGCCGCCGCTGTCATAGGTCGCCTCCACCACGTTCGAGCGGCCATCGGGCGCGGCCAGATACCAGCCGGCCGACCCCGTCGTATTCGCCGACAGCCAGTTGGTCGCGGCGTTGATGGCGCGGATCGGATCAGACTGCCCGCTGACTTCCGGGCGCATCCAGCGACTGATTTCCGGCCTGAACACGCTGAGCGTGCCGGCAAGGCACATGATGAAGAGGATATGGCCGAGCAGCAACCCGGTCCAGCCATGCAGCCACGCCATCGCCTGCCGCGCCCCGTCGCGGATCATGGCGCTCGTTCCGCTCATGCCGGCTGTCCTGCGATCCAGCCGACGCCGCCCAGCAGCAGCGCCGCAATCCCCACGCCGGCTAGCGCGCGCCATGGTCCGCGCGCCAGAAAGGCCCAGATGGTAACGGCGGGCGCCACCAGATAGGCGATCAGTGTCGCGATCGTCACCGCCTCCACCCGCGCCATCGGCAGGGTTCGGGCCAATGCCGCCGCCGTCAACGCCGCCACGCCATAGGCGCCGACCGTCCCGGCCAGCGTGCGCAGCGCGACATTGGCGCGATAGCGCCAGCCGCTGCGCACAGGACGGGCGGCTGCCTTGCTCAACCCGCCAGGGTCCAGAATGTGGCCGGAATGGATCGGACAGAAGCGGGCATGCAGACGATTTCCATGGGTGCTTCGGCCGGGTAGCCGAGCAGCCCGATGCAAGTCAATTGCATTAGCGAAGGAGCAGCCACCGTCTTCGCCGCATCCGCTGAGCAGCGTCGCCGTGCCGCGCGGCAAAGCTATTTCGCTCCTCCATGCGTTGGTCCCGCTTTAAACTGCGCCCCAAAGCGAAGAGGAGCGGATGGATGGACATGATCGTGCCCACGGTGGCTGGGCCGGTGCGGGGCGCCGTTCATGACGGCGTTGCCCGCTTCCTGAGTGTCCCCTATGCGGCGCCCCCGGTCGGCGATCGTCGCTTCGCCCTGCCGCAACCGGTGCCGGCGTGGAGCGGTGTGCGGGATGCGCTGGAGCCGGGCGCCACCGCGCCGCAACGCGTGCGCGCGGTACCTGGCGTCGATGTCGAGGCACTGGTGGGCAATGGCTGGAACCCGGGCGACGATTATCTGACGCTCAATATCTGGAAGCCCGCCGGCGATATGACGGGCCTGCCGGTCATGGTCTTCATCCATGGCGGCGGCTTCGTGGTCGGCAGCAAGGATGCGCCGGTGCAGGATGGCAGCGCCTTTGCGCGCGACGGCGTTCTGCTGGTGGCGATCAATTACCGGCTCGGCGTCGAAGGCTTTCTGCCCATTCCCGGCATCCCCACCAACCTTGGCCTGCGCGACCAGATTTTCGCGCTGCAATGGGTGCGTGACAATATCGCGGCCTTTGGCGGCGATCCGGCCAATGTCACCGTCTTCGGCGAATCCGCCGGGGCCATGTCGGTCGCCAATCTCGTCACCTCGCCACTGGCGAAAGGCTTGTTTCGCCGGGCCATCGTGCAAAGCGGCCATGGCGCGATGACGCGCGATATCGGTGTGGCGCAGCGGTTGGTCAAAGCGCTGGCAAAGCGGCTGCGAATCTCGCCGGACGCAGACGGCTTCCGATCGATCGCGCCCGGCGATATGCTGGATGCGATCGAGAAGGTCAGCCAGCCGACGGCGCGGGTCGACCTGCGCGACAAGGATGGGCGCGAGCCGGTGTTCGGCATCAGTCGCTTCATCCCGGTCCATGGCGACGATGTACTGCCGCATAAGGCGCTCGCCGCATTGAAGGTCGGTGTGGGGGCGGAGGTCGACCTGCTGATCGGCACCAATGCAGAGGAGATGAACCTTTATTTCATCCCTACCGGTGTTCGGGAAAAGATCGGCCGGCTGCTCGCCACCTGGTTCGTGCACAAGCATCAGCCGCATGCGCGCAAGCTGCTCAGGGCCTATGGCATGGGGGCGGCTGGCAAGAAGCCCGGCCATGCCTTTACCGATGCGATGCACGATCTCGTCTTTCGCTGGCCCGCTCGCCGCTTTGCCGAGGAGCATCGCGGGCGCACCCATATGTATGAGTTCGCATGGCGATCGCCGCTCTTCGGTGGTCTGGGCGCGGCCCATGCCATGGAACTGCCCTTCGTCTTCGGTACGCTGGCCAGCGTGACCGGGCCGGAGGGGATGTGCGGGGAGGCGCCGCCGCAGGCGCTGGCGGATAGCGTGCATCGCATATGGGTCGATTTCGCCACCGACGGCCGCCTGCCTTGGGCGCCGTTCACCCAAGACGACCGGCTGGTCTATCAACTCGCGGCGGGGGAGGCGGTGCAGGAAGCGCCCATGCCCGCCGCGCCCTACATGCCCTGAAGGACTGACCCCATGTATCTGGAACGATTGAAACTGGATGGACGACGCGCACTCGTGACCGGCGGGGCGAGCGGCATCGGCCTGGCCTGCGTCGAGGCGTTGGGTGAAATGGGCGCGGCGGTGACGATCGCAGACCTGAAGCTGGAGCAGATCGACGCGGCAATCGCGAGCCTGCGGACAAAAGGGCTGGATGCCGAAAGCGTCGTGATGGACGTGATCGACAGCGAGGCGGTAACGGGTATCGCAGACCGGATGGGCGCGATCGACATCCTCGTCAACAATGCCGGCATCGCGCGCAGCGACACGCCAGCGGAGGCGGTCGCGGATGACCATTGGCGAAACGTGCTGGACGTCAATCTGAACGGCACCTTCTGGTGCGCCCGTGCCTTTGGTCGGCACATGCTCAAGCGGGGGCGGGGCAGCATCGTCAATGTGGGGTCGATGAGCGGCTTCATCGTCAACCGGCCGCAACCGCAAAGCTATTATAATGCGTCCAAGGCAGCGGTGCATCAACTGACCAAGAGCCTGGCGGCGGAATGGGCCGACCGGGGCGTGCGGGTCAATGCGGTGGCGCCCACCTATATCCGCACGCCGCTCAACGAGTTCGCAGACAAGGAAGGGCCTATGTATCGGCGCTGGATCGATTCGACGCCGATGGGCCGGCTGGGCGAGGTGGAGGAAGTGGCGTCGGTCGTCGCCTTCCTCGCGTCCGACGCGGCCAGCCTGATGACCGGCAGCATCGTATTGGCGGATGGCGGCTATAGCTGCTGGTAACGTTGCGTACCTAGCTTTCGTCATTGCGAGCGCAGCGAAGCAATCCACATAGCGCTACGTGGATTGCTTCGCTGCGCTCGCAATGACGATGTGCAAGAAATGCCGGGCAACCAATGCGACAGCGAGTTGGACAGATAAAAGCTCGATCCGATCGGCGAAGCGATCGACCCGAACGGCATAATCGACTATCTCCCCAAACCTATCTGAAAGCTGTACCTATCAGATAGGCCCAGATAAGATCCGAAGGACATGATTCCCTCGGGCAGCGGGAGGAGAGAATGATGAAGTTGAAGGCTATGCTATTTGCCGGTGTCGCGATCGCCGCGTCCCTGCCCGCCGCAGCCCAGGCGCAGGGCGCGCCAGCCGCCACGGCAGATGGCAATTCCGATATCATCGTCACCGCGCGCAAGCGACAGGAAACGCTGCTGGACGTGCCGGTCGCGGTGACCGCGATCAGCGGCGACACCCTTGCACGGCAGAATATCAACAGTGTCCGTGAAGCCGCTGCTTTGTCGCCCGGCCTCAATATCTCCAGCGATGGTGCGGGACGCGCCTTCGTGTCGATCCGCGGCGTCGGCGTCACGCTGGTGCAGACGGTGCAGCCGGGCGTGGGCCTGTTTATCGACGGCATCTATCGGCCCAACACCGCCTATCTCAACAACCCGCTGCTCGATGTCGAGCGGATCGAGGTGCTGCGCGGGCCGCAGGGGACGCTTTATGGCAAGAATACGCTGGGCGGCGCGATCAACGTCATCACCCGCCAGCCCGGCAATGATTTCGAGGCGCGCGGCGCGGCCAGCTATGCCGGCCCGGACAATAGCTGGCTGGTGTCCGGCTCCGTGTCCGCCCCGATCGTACAGGACAAGCTGGCCATCCGCATCGGCGGCGCCCATCGCCAGCAGGACGGCTTCATCCGCAACACCACCGTGGGCGGGCACAGCAACAGCCTGAACACGGATTCGGTCAGCGGTACGCTGCGCTTCACGCCGGGCAATGAGGTGGTGGTCGCGGTCAACGGCTATTATGACTGGATCAAGGGCCACAACGTCCCCTATGCTTGGGTCAGCGGCCCGACCGATTATTCCCGCAACAATAATTTCAACACGACCGGCATCACCACCTATAAATATCGCGGCGTCAATGCCCGGATCGAGGCGCCGATCGAGGCGATCGATACCCGCGTCACGCTGCTCGCCGCTTATGATGCGCGCGACACCAATTCACCCGACAGCGACGGCGATTTCGGCCCGGCCAATGTCGTCCGTTCGAGCGGCAAGGATCAATTGCGCACAAAGACGGTGGAACTGCGGTTCGACACCACGCTGAATGAGCAACTCTCGACGTTGTTCGGCCTGTTCTACAGCCGCGAAACGTTCGACGCGGCGGGCGCCAACACCATCGTGCCCTTCGGCCTGGTGCTGCCGTCGTCCGACCATCGGGTCGGGGACACTTATGCGGCCTTCGGCACCGTCTTCTGGAAGCCAACCAGCGATTGGGAAGTCGCGCTCGGCATGCGTTACGATCATGAGAGCCGCCGGGCATTGGGCGCGCCGCGCCTGAAATCAAACGAGGTGGAACCGCGCCTGTCGATCACCCGGCACTGGAACCCCAGCCTGATGACCTACGCCTCGGTCGCGCGCGGCTATCGCGGTGGCGGCTTCAATGCGCCCACGGCCCCGGTCCGTACTTATCAAGGGGATAGCGCCTGGACTTATGAAGTGGGCACAAAATATGCGACGTCCGCCTTCAGCCTGTCGGGTGACATCTTCTTCAGCGATTACAAACATTATATCGGCCTGAACAGCGTCGCGCCGAGCAGCACCGGCGGGCTGGTGACGGTCGATCTCAATGCCGGCCATGTCCATAGCTATGGCGCGGAGCTGGAAGCGCGGGTGCGGCCGACCGACAATTGGACCATCTCCAGCGGCCTGACCTATATGCACGCCCGGCTGGTCGACTCCTCGGAATATACCGACGTCACCAACCGGACCTTGTCGAGCGACCATCTGACCTTCCAGCCCGACTGGCTCTATAATATCAGCAGCGACTATGTCGTGCCGCTGGGCGACAACAAGCTGACCTTCAACGCCAGTCTGAACGGCAAAAGCAAGCGGCTGGCCGCGACGCTGAATCAGACCACGCCGACTTTCCTGAAGGGCTATGCCGTGGTCAACGGTTCCATCACCTTCGCCACGGCGAAGGGCATCGAATTCGCGGTGTTCGGGAACAACCTGTTCAACAAGAAATATTTCGACTCCTATATCGAAAAGACGACGTTGCAGCTGGCCGGCCTGCCGGCATCGGACCTGGGCATTATCGGCGATCTGCGCCGCTATGGCGTCCGCGCCAGCTTCAAGTTCTGATCCGATGAGCGCCCACACGCCCCTGCTGCCGCGCAAGCCCCTGCCGGACGGTTTCCTCGATCGGGTCGGGGCCCTTGTCGGGGACCGGCTGGCCACGGGGGAGGCGATCCGCCTGCAACATGGCCAGAGCGAAGCCCATTTCGAGCCGGTGCTGCCCGATGCGGTGGTCTTCGCCGCGACGACCGAGGAAGTGGCGGCCCTCGTCAAGCTGTGCGTGGGGGCGGGGGTGCCGATCATCCCCTTCGGCGCGGGTACCTCGATCGAGGGTAACACGATCCCGGTCATGGGCGGAATCACCATCGATCTCAGCCGGATGGACGCCATTATTGAGGTCAATCAGGAGGATTTCGACTGTACCGTGCAGGCGGGCGTGCGGCGCGAACAATTGAACGAGCATCTGCGCGATCAGGGCCTGTTCTTCCCGATCGATCCGGGGGCCAACGCCACCATCGGCGGCATGGCGGCCACGCGAGCTTCAGGAACGAATGCCGTGCGTTACGGGACGATGCGCGAAGCCATTCTGAGCCTGAAGGTGGTGACGCTGGACGGCAAGATCATCCGGACGGCGCGGCGCGCGCGCAAGTCTGCGGCCGGCTATGACCTGACCCGGTTGATGATCGGCAGCGAAGGGACGCTGGGCATCATCACCGAAGTGACGTTGCGCCTGCATGCCATCCCCGAAGCGATATCTTCGGCCGTATGCAGTTTCGACAGCTTGCAGGGCGCGGTCGACACGGTGGTGCAGTCGATCCAGATCGGCGTGCCGCTGGCGCGAGTGGAGATATTGGACGATGCGCAGATGCGCGCGGTCAATCGCTGGTCGAAGCTCGACTATCCGGAGCTGACCACCCTGTTCTTCGAGTTCCACGGGTCGCAATCCTATGTGGACGAGCAGGTTCGGACAGTGGAAGAAATCGCCGCCATGAATGGCGGGGGTGAATTTCGCTGGTCGAACCTGCCCGAACAACGCTCCAAATTATGGAAGGCCCGGCACGAGGCCTATTATGCCGCCGTCAACATGCGGCCCGGCGCGATCGGATGGGCGACGGACGTGTGCGTACCGATCAGCCGGCTCGCCGAATGCATCACTCAAACGCGCGAGGATCTGGACAAGGCCAGCCTGCCCGCGACGATATTGGGCCATGTCGGCGACGGCAATTTCCACGTCATCTTCTCCATCGATCCCAACGCGCCGGAAGAGATGGTGGAGGTTGAAGCGATCAACCAGCGGCTGGTCGACCGGGCGCTGGCGATGGACGGCACCTGCACCGGCGAACATGGCATCGGCCTTGGCAAACAACATTGCCTGGTGGATGAACTGGGTGAGGCGGTCGACCTGATGCGCGTCATCAAGCGGGCCTTGGACCCGCAGAATCTGTTCAATCCGGGCAAGATTTTCACCTTCTGAGACAGGCATGTTTAGCCGGGGGGCTAAACTGCCCGGCCGCGCCGGTTCCCCTTGGCGCGGCCGGGCATCACAGGAAAAAGGATGGCCATGACCAGTCTGCCGCTCGTCGATCCGGCGCTTCGCCCCATGTCGGGCGCCCACAGTCCATCCTTCCTGCGCATCCTGCCATCCTTGCTGATCCTGGCGCTGGCGATGGCGGCCGGCTTCACCATGATGGGATCGTTCAGCATGGTGCAGGAGGGCGCGAAGGCGGAAATGGCGCTCAGCGACTTTCAACTGTCGCTGGTGCAGGGCGTTGCCGCCGCCGTGCCGCTGCTGCTCTTTTCCATACCCATCGGGTTATTGGTGGATCGCACCAACCGGCTGCGGCTGTTCATCGGCCTGGCTATGGTCTGGACGGTCGGCACCTTCCTGACCGCCACGGCCCAGAACGTCGCCATGCTCTTTCTTGCGCGCATGCTGGCGGGCATCGGCACCACCGGCGCGCTGACTGCTGCGTTGTCGCTCTGCGCCGACTTCTGTCCGCCGCATCAGCGGGGCAGGGCGCTGCTGATCGTGACCCTGGGCAAGGCATTGGGGCAGGCGGGGGCCTTCGCGCTGGCCGGTTGGCTGCTCAGCCTGTTCCTGCATCGCGCCGCCGGGGCCCTGTTCGCCGACGTCGCCCCCTGGCGCGCCACCCATTATGCGCTGGCCGCGATCAGCGCCGCGCTGGTCCTGCCGATGTTCCTGCTGCGTGAACCTGCACGGCGCGAAGTGGCGGCGGGCATCCATGCCCCCTGGCGTGTCGTGGTCGCCGAACTTTGGTCGCGTCGCGCCTTCCTCGCCCCGCTGTTCATCGGGCAGGTCAGCGTGGTGATGGCCGATGCCGCCGCCGCCATCTGGGCCTCGCCGGTCCTGTCGCGCAGCTATGGCCTCGCCCCGCCCGATTTTGCCGGATGGATGGGCAGCCTCATCTTCCTGACCGGGGTGGTCGGATCGGTCCTGGGCGGCGTCGCGGCCGATATCGGGCAGAAGAGCGGCCGAAAGGGCGGCCTGCTGATCGGGGCGGTGATTGCCGCTGGCCTCGGCATTCCCGCCGCGCTCTTTCCGATCATGCCGGGTATCCCCAGCTTTGCCGTGGCTCTGGGCGCGCTGATGCTGTGCGGCACGATTACCGGCCTCATCACGTCGGTCGCGCTAACGGTGATGTTGCCCAATGAGGTGCGCGGCCTGTGTATCGGTGCCTTCATCGCGCTGGCCGGGCTGATCGGTTTCGGCGTTGCGCCCACGCTGGTCACTGCGATCAGCGGGCTGCTGGGTGGGGAGGCGCATCTGGGTGAGGGGCTGGCGGCGGTAGGCGTGACCGTCAGCTGCATATCGCTCGGCGCCTTCTGGCTGGCCATGCGGCGATCTCCCGTCAAACCTATCTGATAGCTATTGCCGAAAGCTATCAGATAGGTCATGATGCTGGATAAGGAGAGGATGTTCATGGACCGAATCATCATATCGCCCGAAATGATCGCGCTGATTGGGCCGGGAATGGCGACGCCATCGAATGACGCCGGCCTGACCACCGCCTTCATCCTGGGCTTTGGCGCGGTGGGGCAGGCGGCATCCTTCCGACTGGTCGATCGGCCCACGCTTGACGATCTGAATGACGATCGGGGCAATCGCCTGATCCTGCTGGTATCGCCCGATGCCTGTGCGCGGGTGGCGGATGGGGCCGTGCCGATGCTGCCGGGCGTGGCTTATTATCTGCCGGCACCGCTGCGCGCCATCGCGCTCGCCATTCGCGATTGCACCCTGCATGAGGCCGCCGCCACCCCCTATCGCCTGGCCAAGAGTATCGAATTGCTCTGCGACCTGCTGCGGATCGGACGGGAGGAGGGCTATGTCCCGATCGGTCAGGATGCGCTGCTGTCCCGCGCGGATAGCGAGCGGTTGCTGAGCGCGCGCCGCATGATCGAGGATCGCTGGGCGGAAAAACTGACGCTGGACGGCATCGCGCGCGCCTGCGGCCTCAATCGCGCCAAGCTGACGCGCGGCTTTCGCGATATGTTCGGTTGCACCGTGGCGGATGCGATCATGGCCCAGCGGCTCGACCGGGCGGGCGCCATGCTGATCGCCACCGAATTGCCGATATCGTCGGTCGGCTATCGTTGCGGCTATCTCAACAATGCCAGCTTCACCCGTGCCTTCGCCCGCCATTTCGGCGTTGCGCCGACGCAATATCGTGCCCACAGGCTGGCCGCATGATGGCGACGCGGGCGGTCCAAACAAACGGGGGCGAAGATGGCGGCTCCCTGGTCAACCGGGCCATCCAGGCCGTGCGCGACCATATTCGCGACCATGGGATGAAGGTGGGCGACACGCTGCCGGGCGAGGGCAGCTTCGCCGCCGATCTGGGCGTCAGCCGCGCGGTGATGCGGGAAGCCTTTGGCGCGCTGGCTGCATTACGCCTGATCGACGTCGGCAATGGCCGGCGCGCGCGGGTAGGGGCGATCGACGGGTCGGTGATGGGCGCCTCGCTCGACCATGCCGTGTCGACCGAACAGGTCAGCGTCGCCGATGTGTGGGATGTGCGACGCACGCTGGAACTGCGCATCGCTGCCCTTGCTGCGGAGCGCCGCACGGATGAGCAGGCGGCCCATATCCTGTCGATCGCGCAGGCGATGGCGGATGGCCAGCATGATATGGCGCAGGTGACGCGGCAGGATATCGCGCTGCACACCGCCATTGCCGAGGCCGCGTCAAACCTGCTGTTTGCGCAGATCATGCGATCTTTCGAACCGCTAATGGAAACGGCGGTGCCGCGCGCTTGGGAAACGCGACAGACCGATACGCAGCGGCAGGATATCCTGGCCTGTCACATGGATCTGGCGCAGGCGATCGCCCGGCGCGATCCCGCTGGGGCAGCAGCGGCGATCGACCGGCATTTCGATACATCCATCGGTCAGATGCTCGGCTCCTGAAACGGAGCCGAGCGCCCGTCATTCCTCCGATATGCGCAGCACCGGCTTGACCACCTGACCGCTTTCGCTGGCGGCGATCGCTTCGTTGATGGCGTCGAACGGGAAATGGCCGATCAGACGGTCGAAGGGGAAGCGGCCCGCCCGATAATGGTCCATCAATTCGGGCAGGAAAGCCTGCAAGTCGCTGTCGCCGCCCAATATGCCCATGATCCGGCGGCCGCCGCCCATCAGCGCGGCTTCGTTGAAGCTCACCATATCGGCCGGGCCGGACGCACCGACCAGCCCGGCGATACCCATCGGCGCCAGCAGCGACACCGCCTGTTCGATCAGCCGGTTGATCCCGGTCGTGTCGAAGGCATAGCCAAGCCCCGCCGGGCACAGGTCGCGGATGCGGGCGGCGACATCATCCTTGCCGTTGATCACATGGGTCGCGCCCAGTTCCTGCGCCAGCGTCAGACGCGATTCATGCACGTCGATGGCGATGATGGGGTCAGCGCCGGCAATTTTCGCTGCCATGATTGCGGCCATGCCGACCGTTCCGGCGCCCCATATTGCGATCGGCAAGCCCGCGCGCACCTTCATCGCCCGCAGCACGGCGCCGGCTCCAGTCATCAGGCCGCAGCCGATCGGCGCCAATATGTCCAGCGGCACGCCATCCATCGTGTCGGGCACGCGCACGACATTGCGTTCATGCGCGATGGCATGGGTGGCGAAGGCGGACTGGCCGAAGAAGTGGCCGTTCAGTGGCTGGCCGTCCTGAAACAGGGTGGGGCTGCCGTCGGCGCGCGTGCCCGACCAGTTATGCGGGAAGAATTCGTAGCAATAGGTCGGCGCATCGACCGCACAGCTGGGGCAATGGCCGCAACTGTTGAAGCTCATCACCACCCGGTCGCCGGGCTTTACGGCCGTCACGGCGCTGCCGACCGCCTCCACGATGCCGGCGCCTTCATGGCCCAGCACGATGGGCAACGGGACCGGCAATTGCGCATCGCGCACCGCCAGATCGGTATGGCATATGCCGCAGGCGACGATCCGGACGCGCAGTTCGTCCGGCCGCAACGCGTCAAGCTGCACGTCGGCGATGGCGAATGGCTGGCTGCTGCCGTGGCATATGGCGGCTCTGGCGGTGGTCATGCGGCATCCTCTCAATTTATAACGATCATTAGGATGATGACCGGCAAGGCCGGAATTTGTAAGGCCTTTTCGCGATCGGCGGTGTTTTCTGGTGAAAAATCGCCGGCTGGCCTTACGCGGAAGCGATCTCCATGTTCTCGCTAAATAGAGAAGTCACAATCTGCGCCATATAGAAATGTCACAGTGTGGGGAACAGCAGGGGCTGCGTGGAGCCATCGCAACAGCGCAGCGCAGACCCTGCTG
>Ga0209147_100286_pt1 | contig 42912 bp, 37 predicted proteins | sample AraplaCol_mLB_r2_FD_184278 | JGI IMG/M metagenome (GOLD analysis project Ga0209147, IMG submission 184278) | Arabidopsis root microbial communities from North Carolina, USA - plate scrape CL_Col_mLB_r2 (SPAdes) (version 2) | ecosystem: Host-associated > Plants > Roots > Endosphere | place: USA... | reverse complement strand
GAATCGCCGTAGTGCAGCGTGTTCGTCCGCGTCGCTGCGGTTAAATCAAATGACTGAACTAAACATGTAGAACTAGTCGTGGAGCGCTTCTGGACGCGGGTTCGATTCCCGCCGCCTCCACCAAATTCCGCGCTCGTCGCACGAACCCCGCATGACGCAAGTCTGCGGGGTTTTTTGTTGCCGCCGAAACGCATGCACCCTTCCCCTTCCGAAAAAGCGCCCAGCCACGGGCGGGCCGGGCGGAATGCCACCGGTATTCCGGCGACAGGAGGTGACGGATGTCCTGCCGCGCCCGCGCAATCATCGATCGCGCCAGGCGGCGGCCGACCCGGGTGCCGCAGTGCCGGACGCGTCGTCGCACCAGCACTCACGCACACCGGGCGATGTGCGGCTTAGCTGCCGCGATACAGCGACTTCATTTCTTCAGCGGTAGCCGGGCGCACGCCCATTGCACGCGAACCCGATGCCGACGCACCCTGCGCCTGTGCACCGTAACCGCTGGCGTCGGCGCCTTGCGCTTGCGCCAGCGCGCTGCGCTGTTGCTCTGCAACACGCGCCGTTGCGGCCTGGATCGCTTCCGGATAATGCGGATCTTCGCCGCGAGCGGAGTTGTAACCTGCCTGCTGCAGCTGGACCAGTTCGGCGCGAACCTGCGCGCGGGTGATCGTCGAACCCGACTGGGCAAACGACACGACCGGAGCAACGAGCGCAGCAGCAACGACAACAGCTTGAACGAGCGACTTCATGATGACCTACCTCCAGATTTGTCTGTGTTCGCGGTGAACACCTTGTTCATCGCTGACAACCCGAAGTTTATGTAGGCGGATGCTTAAGAATAAGGCAGGTTTCTGGAAGACATCCTTCCTGATTTACGGGTTAACCCTAGATCGCCCGACACCGAATCGCATGAAGATTCGCCGGAAAGCAAAAGCCCCGCGAAGCGGCAACGCTTCGCGGGGCTCGGACAGAACCGGAATCGCACGGGATTCCGGCAGTCGCCGGTCAACCGGCCAGGCCAGTACATGGACGCAACGCCCGTCAAGCGAACCGGCGCCGCATGACCCTTGCGGACGTACCCGTCCGCCCGGTTACTGGCTATCCGTCGGACACTTCAGGTTGCAGCCGTTCGGATCGCCCAGGTCGCCCTTGCGGCGCAAGGCCGACTTCTTGCCGCTCTGGTATTTCTGCGACGGCGTCGACGCTGCGAACGGCATCTGCGGATGCTCGTTCAGGCGAAACTGTTCGCTCAGGATACCGCCAGGCACACCGGGGGAATTCTGCGCGAGCGCAAACGGCGAAACAGCGGCCAGCAGCCCCGCGGTCAACGCTGCCGCGGCGAGGGGAACGGAAAATTTCATGGCGGGATGACGCTTGAACGGCGTGCTTGTTGGAACGTTGGTCAAGCGGCAAGCGTAGCGCAAATCCCCCGCTGCTGCAGCGCGGTTCGATCACGCGCGCGTTACCGCGAATTGCCGCCCGGCACGCTCGCGCCGTCGCCGCCGGCCAGCCCCGTCACGATGCTCGTCAGCGTTCCGCACGCAGCCGGATCGTAGCCGTCGAGATGCGCGACGCGCTCGACGAAGCGCGCGTCGCGCAGCAGCGCCAGCACGCCGGCAAGCGGCCGCGCGTCGAGCCGCGCGCGTTCGCACGCGAAGTAATAGTCTTCGTCGACGACCGGGATGAAATCGAGCCCGAAATGATGGGCGGCAGGCTCGACACCGAAGCCGAGATCGGCCATCCCGCTCGCGACGAACGCCGCGATCGCCGAATGCGTGAGCTCGGCCGACGCGTAGCCGTCGATGCGCTCGGGATCAATGCCGATCGCGCGCAGCGCGAGGTCCAGCAGCATGCGCGTGCCCGACCCCGGCTGGCGGTTGACGAAGCGGATGTCATTGCGCGCGAGATCCGCGAGGCCGCGAACCTGCTTCGGGTTGCCGCGCGGGACGAACAGCCCCTGCTGGCGCCGAGTCAGGTGGATCAGCACATGGCGCGTATCGTCGAGCCACGGCCGGTAGATTTGCGCGCACTGCGCACGAAACGCACCGCGCGGCAGATGGAAGCCCGCCAGGTCGCACTCGCCGCGGGCAAGCGCCTGCACGGCCTCGACGCTCTCGCGATACTTGATGTCGACAGCCGCCTGCGCATCGACGAGCGCGGATACGAGCGTCGCAACCGCGTAGCCGTGCGACGCGTGAATGCGCACGGCGCCGTCGCGCTGCGCGAGCCGCCGGTTCAGGTCGCTCGCCACTTCGGCCGCCAGCGTCCGCAGGTTACCGTCGAGCCGGCTGCGCGCGAGGCGCTGCGCATCGACGACCGCCTGCCCGAGGGCCGACAGCGTCGAGCCCTTGCCGCGCGCGGTTTCGATCAGTTCCCCGCCGATGCACGCCTCCAGCGCGCGCAGCATGCCCCACGCGTGCCGGTAGGACAGCCCTTTCGCGTGCGCGGCCTGCGCGATGCTGCCCGTGTCGGCCACGAGTTCCAGCAACGGCGCGACATCCGACAGGCTGGCCGCACGGCCTTCCGTGTCGCGTACGGTCAGATACGCGTCGCATTCGATCCGAATCAATTATGCACTCCGATTTCCTATTGCGACCGCCAAATCTTCCGCTTATCGTTGGTCAAAATCAATCAGAACGAAGTCGCAGTGCGCACTATATGAATCCCGAGCGCATATGAGACTTTGGAGGAGCACAACCGATGTCCCCGAATTCCCACGCGCCCGACGCGCTCGTCGAGCGCCATGCACGCGCCGGCCGGTCGCTCGTGGCGATCCTGCACGCGATCCAGGACGACGCGGGCTACGTGCCGCCGGGCTGCGTCGCGCCGCTCGCCAGGGCGCTCAACCTGTCGCGCGCGGAAGTGCACGGCGTACTGACTTACTACCACCACTTCCGCACCGCACCGCCCGCCCGCGTGACGATCCAGATGTGCCGTGCCGAAGCGTGCCGCAGCATGGGCTGCGAAGCGCTGGCCGCGCATGCGGAAGCCCGCACGGGTTGCCGGTTCGACACGGCGCACGGCGATGTCGCGAACGCGCATGCGCCCGGTGACGTCGCGCTCGAATCGGTGTACTGCCTCGGACTGTGTGCGCAATCGCCGTCGCTGACGGTCAACGGCGTGCTGCACGCAAAGGTCACGCCGGAGAAATTCGACGCGCTGCTTGCCGAGGCGGTCGCCCATACGCCGGAGGCCGCATGACGACCCGCATCTACGTTCCGCGCGATTCGTCGGCACTGGCACTCGGCGCCGACGCGCTCGCCGCCGCCATCACGGCGGAAGCACAACGGCGCGGCGTCGCCGTCGAGCTGGTCCGCAACGGTTCGCGCGGGCTGCTGTGGCTCGAGCCGCTCGTCGAGGTCGGCACGGCCGCCGGCCGCGTCGGGTATGCGAACCTGTCGGCCGCCGACGTGCCGGCCCTGTTCGACGCAAACTGGCTCGACGGCGGCACGCATCCGAGCGGTGTCGGCCTCGTCGACGCATTGCCCTATCTCGCGCGCCAGCAACGCCTCACGTTCGCACGCATCGGCCTGACCGATCCGCTGTCGATCGACGACTACCTGCAACACGAAGGCCTCGCCGGCCTGAAGAACGCGCTCGCGCTCGACGGCGATGCCGCGTGCGAAACGCTGATCGAATCGGGGTTGCGCGGCCGCGGCGGTGCCGCATTCCCGGCCGGCATCAAATGGCGCACGGTCCGGCAAGCCAGCGCCACGCAGAAATACATCGTCTGCAATGCAGACGAAGGGGATTCGGGCACCTTCTCCGATCGACTGATCATGGAGTGCGACCCGTATTGCCTGATCGAGGGGATGATCATCGCGGGCGTCGCGACCGGCGCGACGGTCGGTTACATCTACGTGCGCAGCGAATACCCGCATGCAATCGCCACGCTCGAAGCCGCGATCGTCCGTGCACGCGAAGCCGGCTGGCTCGGTGAGCACGTGCTCGGCTCCGCGCATGCGTTCGAGCTGCACGTCGCGAAAGGCGCGGGCTCGTACGTGTGCGGCGAGGAAACGGCGCTGCTCGAATCGCTCGAAGGCAAGCGCGGCGTCGTGCGGGCGAAACCGCCGCTGCCCGCGCTCGCGGGCCTGTTCGGCCAGCCGACCGTCATCAACAACGTGATCACGCTCGCGACGGCGCCCGTGATCTTCGCACGCGGCGCCGCGTTCTATCGCGACTACGGGATGGGCCGCTCGCGCGGCACGCTGCCGTTCCAGCTCGCGGGCAACATCCGCCACGGCGGCCTCGTCGAGCTCGCGTTCGGCGTCACGCTGCGCGAGCTGCTGTTCGACTTCGGCGGCGGCACGGCAAGCGGCCGGCCCGCGCGCGCCGCCCAGGTGGGCGGCCCGCTCGGCACCTACCTGCCCGACCACCAGTGGGACGTGCCGCTCGACTACGAAGCGTACACGGCGATCGGCGCGGTCGTCGGGCACGGCGGCATCGTGCTCCACGACGATACGTCGAACCTCGCCGAGCTGGCCGAATACGCGATGAAGTTCTGCGCGATCGAGTCGTGCGGCAAGTGCACGCCGTGCCGGATCGGTTCGACACGTGGCGTCGAGACGATCGCGCGCATCCGCCACGGCGACACGTCGGAGCGGCAGGTCACGCTGCTGCGCGACCTGTGCGACACGATGCTGGCCGGTTCGCTGTGCGCAATGGGCGGCATGACACCCTATCCGGTGCTGTCCGCGCTCGACCATTTCCCCGAAGATTTCGGGCTCGCCGCCGGCAAGGATGCCGCGTCGGGTCCGGTCAAGGCTGCGGCCTGACCCAGAAGGAGCCCTGCATGTCCCTCGACACGAACAACGTCCGCCAAGGCGGCTGCGGCTCGGGCCAATGCGCGTGCAAGAGCGCCGCGCAAGCGCGTGCCCGCGACCCGTTCGACGATACCGACTACGGCACGCCGCAACGGCATGCCGATACCGACGTCACGCTCGAAATCGACGGCCAGCCGGTCACCGTGCCGGCCGGCACGTCGGTGATGCGCGCGGCGATCGAAGCCGGCGTCAACGTCCCGAAGCTCTGCGCGACCGATTCGCTCGAACCGTTCGGCTCGTGCCGGCTGTGCCTCGTCGAGATCGAAGGACGGCGCGGTTATCCCGCCTCGTGCACGACGCCTGCCGAAGCGGGCATGAAGGTGCGCACGCAGTCGGACCGGCTGCAGTCGCTGCGTCGCAACGTGATGGAGCTGTACATCTCCGACCATCCGCTCGACTGCCTCACCTGCCCCGCCAACGGCGACTGCGAGTTGCAGGACATGGCAGGCGTCGTCGGGCTGCGCGAGGTGCGCTACGGCTTCGACGGCGCGAATCACCTGAAAGACCGCAAGGACGAGTCGAACCCGTACTTCACGTACGACCCGTCGAAGTGCATCGTCTGCAACCGCTGCGTGCGCGCCTGCGAGGAAACGCAAGGCACGTTCGCGCTGACGATCGCCGCACGCGGCTTCGAATCGCGCGTCGCCGCGGGCGAAAGCGAATCGTTCATGGCGTCGGAATGCGTATCGTGCGGCGCATGCGTCGCCGCCTGCCCGACCGCCACGCTGCAGGAAAAATCGGTCGTGCAACTCGGGCAGGCGGAACACTCCGTCGTCACGACCTGCGCGTACTGCGGCGTCGGCTGCTCGTTCAAGGCCGAAATGAAGGGCACGCAGGTCGTGCGCATGACGCCGCACAAGAACGGCCTCGCGAACGAAGGCCATGCGTGCGTGAAGGGACGCTTCGCGTGGGGCTACGCAACGCACAAGGACCGCATCACGAAGCCGATGATCCGCGAGAAGATCACCGACCCGTGGCGCGAAGTCAGCTGGGACGAAGCGCTCACCTACGCGGCAACGCAATTCCGCAAGCTGCAGCAGAAGTACGGCCGCGACTCGATCGGCGGCATCACGTCGTCGCGCTGCACGAACGAGGAAACCTACCTCGTGCAGAAACTGGTGCGCGCCGCATTCGGCAACAATAACGTCGACACCTGCGCACGCGTGTGCCACTCGCCGACGGGCTACGGCCTCAAGACGACGCTCGGCGAATCGGCCGGCACGCAGACGTTCGCGTCGGTCGGCCAGGCCGACGTGATCGTCGTGATGGGCGCGAACCCGACCGACGGGCACCCGGTGTTCGGCTCGCGTCTGAAGCGGCGCGTGCGCGAAGGTGCGAAGCTGATCGTGATCGACCCGCGCCGCATCGACGTCGTCGACGGCCCGCACGTGAAGGCCACCCACCATCTGCAGCTGCGCCCCGGCACCAACGTCGCGATCGTCAACGCACTCGCGCATGTGATCGTCACCGAGGGGCTCGTCGCCGACGCGTTCGTCGCCGAGCGCTGCGAGACGCGCGCATTCGAGCAGTGGCGCGAATTCGTATCGCGTGCCGACAACTCTCCCGAGGCGACCGCCGACGTGACGGGCGTGCCGGCGGAACAGGTCCGTGAAGCCGCGCGCCTCTATGCGACGGGCGGCAATGCCGCGATCTACTACGGGCTGGGCGTGACCGAGCACGCGCAGGGCTCGACGACGGTGATGGGCATCGCGAACCTCGCGATGGCGACCGGCAACGTCGGCCGCGAAGGCGTCGGCGTCAATCCGCTGCGCGGCCAGAACAACGTGCAGGGCTCGTGCGACATGGGTTCGTTCCCGCACGAGCTGCCCGGCTACCGGCATATCAGCGACACGATCGTGCGCACGCAGTTCGAACAGGCGTGGTCGGCCACACTGCAACCCGAACCGGGGCTGCGCATCCCGAACATGTTCGACGCGGCGCTCGACGGCAGCTTCAGGGGGCTCTACTGCCAGGGCGAGGACATCGTCCAGTCGGACCCGAATACGCAGCACGTCGCGGCCGCACTGTCGGCCATGGAATGCATCGTCGTGCAGGACATCTTCCTGAACGAGACCGCGAAATACGCGCACGTGCTGCTGCCCGGCTCGTCGTTCCTCGAGAAGGACGGCACGTTCACGAACGCGGAACGCCGCATCTCGCGCGTGCGCAAGGTCATGCCGCCGCTCGCGGGCTACGCGGACTGGGAAGTCACCCTGATGCTGTCGCGCGCGCTCGGCTACGAGATGGACTATGCGCATCCGTCGGAAATCATGGACGAGATCGCGCGACTCACGCCGACGTTCTCGGGCGTGTCGTACGCGAAGCTCGACGCGCTCGGCAGCATCCAGTGGCCGTGCAACGAGCACGCACCGGAAGGCACGCCGACGATGCACATCGACGCATTCGTGCGCGGCAAGGGCAAGTTCGTGATCACGCAGTTCATCGCGTCGCCGGAGAAGGTCACGCAACGTTATCCGCTGATCCTGACGACGGGCCGCATCCTGTCGCAATACAACGTCGGCGCGCAGACGCGCCGCACCGAGAACGTCCGCTGGCACGAGGAGGACCGCCTCGAGATCCATCCGCACGACGCGCAGGATCGCGGGATCCGCAGCGGCGACTGGGTCGGCATCGAGTCGCGTGCGGGGCAGACGGTACTGCGCGCGCTCGTGACCGAACGCATGCAGCCGGGCGTCGTCTATACGACGTTCCACTTCCCCGAATCGGGTGCGAACGTGATCACGACGGACAGCTCGGACTGGGCGACGAACTGCCCCGAGTACAAGGTGACGGCCGTCCAGGTGCTGCCCGTCGCGCAGCCGTCCGACTGGCAGCAGGCCTACGCGCGCTTCAACGCGGAGCAGCTCGATCTGCTCGAGCGCCGTGCGGCCGCGACCGCCGGCGTGACCACGGGCAAGTGAGGAAGCGATGGACAACGGACACCTGATCGACATGGCCAACCAGATCGGCGCATTCTTCGAATCGATGCCCGATCGCGACGAAGCGCTGGCCGGTATCGCCGACCATATCCGGCGCTTCTGGGAGCCGCGGATGCGCCGCGCGCTGCTCGCGGCGCTCGACGATCCGTCAGGCGAGGCCGCGCAACGCGCGGCGCCGATCGTGCGCGACGCGATCGCCGCCCACCGCGCGTCCCTCGTGCCTGCCGCGGCAAAGGCCTGACCGCCCCGCTACGCGGGCCGCGACATGCCCGCGAACCAGCTTTCGCAGTGGCGCAGCAACGCATTCGCGTCGGTCGCCGTGCGCCCGCGCGCGGCCACGTAACCGTCGGGCCGGAGCAGGTAAAACGACGGCCGCGAGCGGCCGTATTCCTGCGCAAGCCCGGCATCCCCGCCTTCGGCATCGGTGACGCGCCAGACGCGCACCGCGTCCGGCATGATCCGTTCGAGCCCCTGCGCGAGCACCTGCGCATCGGCCGGTATCGGCGGCAACGCGCCGGCGTCGGCATCCGGCGGCTCTTCCAGCAGCAGCAACGTGAAGCTCGCGGGATCGTGCAGGTCGTATAGCCGCGCCGTGCCGGGCGCCTGACCGAGCGGCCCGTCGACCACGCGCACGTACGCATCGGGTGCCCGCTCACCCGCGCGCGACCCGCCGTCGAGCACGCGCTCCAGCGTGAGCGGGCTCTTCCGGTACTGCACGCCGAGTTCGCTGACCGTACGCCGCACCGCGTCGCGCATCGGCCCGAACGACGCCAGCAGCGGCACGACATGATCGCGCAGCAGCTTCATCGCGCCGCGCTCGGCTTCGACGACCTGCGTGACGAAACCGGTCTGCCGCAACACGTCGCGCTCGATCGGATGACGTTCCGCGTGATACGTGTCGAGAAGCTGCTCGGGCGTGCCCGCGCCGAGCACGCGCGCGAGCTTCCAGCCAAGATTGAACGCTTCCTGGATGCCGGTGTTCATGCCCTGCGCGCCGGCCGGGCTGTGGACGTGCGCGGCGTCGCCCGCGAAGAACACGCGGCCGTGACGCAACCGGTCGACCATCCGGCTGTGCAGGTGAAAATAGGACGACCACGCGAGATCGCTCGGCGAGATCGACGCACCGGCACGGGCACGCACGATCGCGTCGCATTCCGCGAGCGACGGGACCGGCGCATCGGACGACGCGTCGCTGCCGGGCGGCCGGTCGGCCACGAGCCGGTAACGGCCGCCGCCCATCGGAAACAGGCCGGCCATGCCTTCGGGCGTTGCGAACAGGTGGATCTCTTCGTCCGGCCAGTCGGGTATCGCCGCGAAATCGGCGAGCAGGAACGTCTGCTCGAACGCCTGCCCGGTGAAGCCCAGGCCGAGCAGATGCCTGACCGTGCTGTGCGCGCCGTCGGCGGCGATCAGGTACGACGGCGCGAACGATTCGTCGCGACCGTCGGCGCGGCGGATCGACACGTCAAGCGACGCGCCGCCCGCATCGCATGCGGTCAGCGTCACGCCGCGCTCGACCGTCACGCCGAGCCGGGCCAGATGCTCGGCGAGCAGGCGCTCGGTGATGGTCTGGTCGAGAAACAGCAGGTACGGATAGCGCGTGTGCAGCGGATCGAAATCGAGCCGCGCGATCACGCGGCCGTCGGCATGCAGCGCGGCCGCATGCGCACGATGGCCGAGCGCGAGAAACGGTTCGACCGCGCGATGCTGCTCCAGCAGTTCGAGCGTGCGCGCCTGAATGCCGATCGCGCGCGAATGCGGCGCGGGCGCGGCAAGCCGATCGATGATGCGCACCGGCACGCGGGCTCGCGCGAGGCTCATCGCCGCGGCAAGGCCGGTCGGCCCCGCACCGACAATCAGCACGGGCCGGATATCGGGCAGTGTGTCAGCCATGAGAACCTCGATGACACGCGATCCTGCAAGTCTACGCCGCTCCACGTGACGGGGCCATATGCCGATCGGCCGACGCGCGGCACCCCCGCGCGGTGTGGGAAAATACGCCCTTTCCGTCAGTTTTCGCGTCATGGATACCGCATTCGACCGGGCGTATGCCGCACACCGCGCGGGCCGCCTCGCCGAGGCCGAGCACGGCTATCGCAACGCGCTCGCCTCCAATCCCGCCAACGCCGACGCGCTGCATCTGTTCGGCGTGCTGCGGCACCAGCAGGGCCAGCACGCCGAGGCGGCCGACCTCGTCGGCCGCGCCGTCGCGCTGCGTCCGGACGATGCCGCGCTGCAGCTCAATCTCGGCAACGCGCTGAAGGCGCTCGGCCGGCTCGACGAAGCGGTCGACCGCTTTCGCAACGCGCTGACGCTCGCGCCCGAATTTCCGCTCGCGCACTACAACCTCGGCAACGCGTATGCGGCGCTGCAGCGCCACGACGATGCGATCGACGCATTCGGCCGCGCGCTGCGGCTCACGCCCGACGATGCATCGATCCACAACAATCTCGGCAACGCGCTGAACGCACTCGGCCGCCACGACGACGCGCTCGCCGCGTTCCATCGCGCGCTCGAGTTGCGGCCGGGGCATGCGGGAGCGCACAACAACCTCGCGATGGCGCTGAACGCGATGGGCCGCGCCGACGACGCGATCGCGCACTTCCAGGCCGCGATCGCCGCGCAGCCGCGCTTCGTCGCCGCGCACTTCAATCTCGGCAACACGTTCGACGCGGTCGGCCGGCATGCCGAGGCCGCCGCCGCATTCGAAGCCGCGCTCGCGCTGCATCCGCCGTTCCCGCTCGCGCTGTTCGGGCTCGCGAACGCACTGAGCGCGCAGGCGCGCCACCGCGACGCGCTGCCCTTCTACGAGCGTGCGGTCGGTCTCGATCCGTCGTTCAGCCTGGCCTGGCTGAACCTCGGCAACGCACATCACGCGCTCGGTGCGCACGAGATGGCGCTGCGCGCGTTCGACCAGGCGCTGCGTGTCGCCCCCGATCTCACGCTGGCACGGCTGCACCGCGCGGTCACGCTGCTGACGCTCGGCGACTTCACGCGCGGCCTGCCCGCCTATGAAGCGCGCCACGACACGCCGGGCGCGACGCCGCTCGGCACGCTGCCGCGCTGGCAAGGCGAACCGATTGCCTCGCGCACGCTGCTGATCCGCGCGGAACAGGGCTTCGGCGACACGCTGCAGTTCGTCCGCTTCGTGCCGCTCGCTCGCGCGCGCTGCGCGCGCGTCGTGCTCGAAGTCCAGCCGGAACTCGTTACGCTGCTGGCGCCGGCGGCAGCGCGCTGGCGCGTGACCCTCGTCGCACAGGGCACCGCGAAACCGCCTGCCGCCGATGTCGCCTGCACGCTGATGAGCTTGCCGTTCCTGCTCGGGCTTCAGGCGGAGGACATCGTCGCGGGCTCGCGCTACCTCGACGCCCCCGACGGCGCCGGCCGGCGCTTTCGCGGCTCGCTCGGCGGGCAGTCGAAGCGCAAGTTCGGCCTTGCATGGTCGGGGCGCCGGCAGGCGCAGGAAAACCGCTCGATGCCGTTCGACGCGCTCGCGCCGCTGCTCGCGCTGCCGGATATCGACTGGATCGTGCTGCAACCCGCACTCGACGAGGACGAACGCGCACGCGTCGACGCGCATCCGCGCGTGCATCGGCTCGACGGCCGGTTGAACGACTTTGCCGACACGGCCGCGCTGATCGATCGGCTCGACGGCGTCGTCACGATCGATACCGCGGTCGCGCACCTCGCCGGCGCGCTCGGCAAGCCGCTGTGGGTCATGCTGCCGTTCGCGCCGGACTGGCGCTGGTTCACCGGCGACGACTGCCCGTGGTATCCGCAGGCCCGGCTCGCCCGCCAGCCCGCACCGGGGCAATGGCTCGACGTGGCGGCAGCAGTCGCCGGCATGCTGCGCGAAGCCTGAACGCGAACGAAAAAAGGGAGCGCCGTTCACCCGGGCTCCCTTTTTCCATGCGACGCGTGCGGCCGGCGCCGCGCGGCATGCGCTTGCCCGTCAGGCCGCCTTGTACTGGTTGCGAGCCTCGGGCGTGCGATACAGCACGAGTGTCGCGATCAGCCCGCAAATCGCGGCAACGCTCAGCCACAGCCCCGGCGCGGCCTTGTTCCCGGTCTGATGAATCAGCAGCGTCGAGATCGCGGGCGTGAAGCCGCCGATCGTCGTCGCCAGGCTGTATGCCAGCGAGAAACCGGCCGTGCGCACGTCGGCCGGCATCACTTCGGTCAGCGCGACGACCATTGCGCCGTTATACGACGCATACAGGAATGACAGCCACAGCTCGACCGCGAGCAGCCGCAGGAACGACGGATCGCCGACGAGCCACAGCACGGCCGGGTAAGCCGACAGCAGCGTCAGCACGGTAAACGCAATCAGCACCGGGCGGCGACCGATACGGTCGGACAACGCACCGGACAGCGGCAGCCACACGAGATTGGAAATCCCCACGCAGACGGTCACGACGAGCGCGTCGAGCGACGACAGGTGCAGCACCTCCTTGCCGAACGTCGGCGTATAGGCGGTGATCATGTAGAACGACACCGTCGTCATGATCACCATCCCCATGCCCGCCACCACGACGCCCCAGTTGTCGAGCATCGAACGCATGATCTCGCCCATCGTCGGACGATGACGCTTCGCGAGGAACTCGTCGGTCTCCTTCAGCGAACGCCGGATCAGGAACAGGAACGGCACGATCAGGCAGCCGATCAGGAACGGAATGCGCCAACCCCACGCGGTCATCTCCTCGGCCGGCAGCGCGCGGTTGAGCAGCACGCCGACGAGCGCGGCGAACACCACGGCCACCTGCTGGCTGCCCGACTGCCACGACGTATAGAACCCCTTGTGGCCCTTCGTCGCGATCTCCGACAGATAGACCGACACGCCGCCGAGTTCGACACCCGCCGAAAAGCCCTGCAGCAGCCGGCCGAGCAGCACGAGCACCGGCGCGAGCACGCCGATCGTCGCGTAGCCGGGTATCGCGGCCACCGTGAGCGTGCCGAGCGCCATCAGCCCGAGTGTCAGGATCAGCCCCTTGCGCCGGCCGTGGTGGTCGATGTACGCACCAAGCACGATCGCGCCGACCGGCCGCATCAGGAAGCCCGCGCCGAACACCGACAGCGACAGCATCAGCGACGCGAATGCGTTGCCGCTCGGGAAGTAGGTTTTCGCGATGGCCGACGCGTAATAGCCGTAGACCATGAAGTCGTACATTTCCAGGAAGTTGCCGCTGACGACCCGGAATACGGTGCGGAATTTCGATTCCTGCGTGATGGCGTGTGACGCTGTGGACATGTTTTTCTCGCTCAGCTCGGATGGCGCGAATCGGCGCCACATGGATCCGACGACGCACGCGGCGCCGGGCCGGGCCGGCGCGCACGGGCATCGCTGCCCGCCGGCGGCGCGCCGCGCGATGACGCACGCACCGGCATGGTTCGCGCATCATGCCACGCCAACCCGACATTTGCCTTGTGCCGCCGCGACCGTTGCCATTGCCGTCGCGGCACGCTTCTCGTACGAGTCGTCCCGAAACGGAAGCAAAAATCAGATTGTTCTGATCGACCTGCTCTCGCCGCCTGACCACAATGTCACGATTAGCGACGACATTTCCGCGCCGCGGCCGGCACGGTTGCCCGTGTCGCACGGCGTACTGCTCTCATGACCCCATCGCCCCTCGTCCCCGTCGAAGGCGCAATCGCCCGCCCTCGCGTCACGCCGCTCGATATCGTTCCGTCGTTCGGCCGCGAATGGACCTTTCGCGGCGCGCCCGGTGCGCGGCCCGGCAGGCACTGTCTCGCCACGCTGACGACATCCTGCATCGACGTCGACCGGCCGCACAGCGCGTGCCGCTGGCAGCCACGGCCCGTGGCGATATCGATGCCGGTTTCGGCTGGTGCGCCGGTCGTGCCGGCTGCCGTTGCCGGCACGCGCATCCGCCGCTCTCACGACCGGCGTGCGAGGTACGCGATCTGCTGGAGCGTCGGCGCGCTCGGCATCATCGGCTGGCTGATCGCCGCATATGAACCGCCTGCGGGATTCGGGCCCACATACGCGATTCACGCGGCCGGCAGCGTGCCGGATCACGCTACGTCGTCGTCCGGCACCGTGCGGGTTGCGACGGTGCAGTCGGATACGTCGACGAGCGCGCCACCGCAGCGCACGATGCCCGCGCCTGTCGCGACAACGGCCGAAGCGCCGCAGGTCATGCACCACGTCACGCTTCGTCCGGCATCGCTTCGTCCCGACGCAACGACCAACGTGCCGCACACGGCATCGCCACTCCGTTCGAACGACAAACGCAGCGCGACGGCGGCGGCACCGGCCCGGCCCGCAACCGCGTCGCGGCTGGCCGCGCGCCCACCGGGCCGGAGCAGCACGGTTGCCTCACGCGCACATGATCAGTTCGCCCCCGCGTCGCCCGCAATCGCCGAACCACGCGACACGCTCGACGATCCGCTTACGCGGATCGCGATGGCAGGCGCGCTGCGCGCTACCCAGCCCACCCGCGCAACGCGCACGCCCGCCGCCGGTTTCGACTGGACGGCACAACTGTCCCACCGCCGCCTGACCGATACGCCGGACGCGTTCGCGCGCTGACGGCCGCGCCATGAAAAAACCCGGCGAAGCAAGCTTCGCCGGGTTTTGCCCGTCTCTCTCCGTCCGTCTGACGAATCGTTACTTGTGTGCCGGCAGCCCCGTCTCGGTCTGCTTCTCGAGTTGCCGCACCTGCTCCTGCAGATCACGCAACTGCATCTGCGCGGCCCGCTTCTCGACCTGCAGCGCCTGTGCCTGCTCCTGCGCCGAACGCTGCCGTTGCGCGACTTCGGCCTGCTGGCTACGCGCAACGCTCAGGTCGGCCTGCAACTGCTGCGCCCGGTTCGCCTGCAGCGCGATCACACGCTCGAGAAACGCTTTCTGTGCCTCCAGCTCGGTACGACGGATCTCGATATCGGCGAGTTGTACGGTCTGCTGAACGAAGTTCGCGTACACCATCTCCGCGCGGCTCTTCTCCTGCGACCGGATCACACGCCACAGGTGCTTGTCCTGGAACAGCGCGACGTAGTACGTCATCTCGCGCGGATCGAACATCAGGCTCGCACCGTAGCTGCCGTTGTACGTCGTGCGCATTTCGACGATCCGGCCATCGTGCAGCATCTGCGTCAGCTCGGCGACGTTGCCTTGCGCGGATGCATCCGTCGCCACCGCGGTGGACGCCGCCGCGTCGCCGCGCAGGCTCGTGACCGCCGGGCGCGTACCGGCGGCCGGCGCGGTCGCGTCGGCGGACCAGGCCGTGCCCGCTTGCGTGCAGGCAACCAGCGCAACGATCCACGTTGCGCATCGTGCAGGGGAAAAATTTCGGAAAACCAACGTCGAACTCCGGCGAACGAATCGGAACTCGCGATTATCGTTCAAAACGAAATGGCCGCATCTCGAATTTATCGGGATGCGGCCGGCCTTCGTACGACGCGAAAAAAGCAGCTGGCTACAGGCGGGTTTCGCGCGCCGCGCGCAGGAACGCATCGAGCAGCGGCGTGCAGTCGAGCAGCTCCGAGCCGCCGGCGCGATGGAACTCGGGGTGCCACTGGACGCCGACGACGAACGGCGAACGCCGATGACGAATGCCTTCGATGATCCCGTCGCCCGCCGACACGGCCTCGATGTTCAGATCGCGGCCGAGATCGCGGATCGCCTGATGGTGAATCGAGTTGACGATCGCCTCGCTGCGCCCGGGGAACATGCTTGCGAGCGTCGACGAATCGGGAAAGCGGATCGCGTGTCGATGCTGGTCGTAATGCTCGCTCACGTGCGCATTCGCGGTCGGCACGTCGGTGGCGATGTCCTGGTACAGCGAGCCGCCGAACGCGACGTTGATCAACTGGCAGCCGCGGCACACGCCGAGGACGGGTTTGCCGGATTCGACGAACTCGTGCAGCAGCTCGAGTTCGTACATGTCGCGCACGCGATCGCCCGGCCATTCGGGGCGGGCGTCGGACGCGGCGTAGGTTTGCGGCGACACGTCGGCACCGCCCTGCAGCAGCAGCCCGTCGAGATGCTTCGCGTAGTCGCGCAGGCGGATGTTGCTCGGGTGAATCATGCCCTGGTGGCCGACGGTCGGAATCATGAACACGAGCACGTCGCGCGACATCACCCAGTGCGCGATCGATTCCTCGAGATACTGCAGCGTCTTGCCCCGCAGCCCCTTCGCACCCGGTTCCGGATGGAAGATCCGCGCCGACACGCCGATGCGCAGCGTGCGCTGCGTGATGCGCTGGCCGGCGCGATCGAACAACCGGCGCGCGCGCGCGGCCACGATCCGGCCGAACACCGACCACGGCGTGTCGCTCTGCTTCAGGTAAGCCGGCGGCGCATTCTGCGCGCTCGCCGGCGGCGGGCGCGGTGTGTCGAAGTCGGGCTGCGCGCCGAACCCCGGCGGCGGCGCGCCATGCTTCGGCGGCGCGGCCGCAGCGCCATCGACGGCGGCGCCCGTTGCACCGGGCGCACCCGGCTCGGACGCCGCCGTGACCGGCGACGCGCCGTCCGCGGCGACGTTCTGCGCGGCGGCCTGAGCTGCCGGCGCATCGGGCGCTTTCGCCGGATCGGTACGGGGGGAATCGGAAGAAACGGAGGAGGTGCCGGGCAGACCGGCCGGGGAAGGCGTGTTTTCGCTCATGACGATGGTCTGGTACGTCGCTCACGCGTATGGATAAACGAGGATTCATTATGCTTCAGCGCACGATCGCGCGGCAAACCTGCAACATCCTGTCGATATTGTTGCAAGTCGGCGGCAAACTGCGCCGACAAGCGCCCCGTCCCCCGCGCCGGCAAGCCGGTGCACCGCCGCCGGTACTGGACACCAGTGATATATCACAATAATATCCAGGCATCGTCCACACTTCCCGATCGCCCGCGCCATGATCGCGCCCCGTCCGGCCGCCGCGCCGCGCCCCGCATGAATGCCCTGACCGACGTCACCCGCGAGCGCCCCGCCGCACCGGTGGCCAGCCTCGCCGACCGCGCGTACGCACTGATCCAGCGCGACATCATCACGATGCGCCTGAAGCCCGGCGCCGCACTCAACGAAGCCGACCTCGTCGCCCGCACCGGGATCGGCCGCACGCCGGTGCACCAGGCCGTGCATCGGCTCGTGCTCGAAGGGCTGCTGTCCGTGATGCCGCGCAAGGGATTGATGGTGCAGCCGCTGTCGCTCGACGACATCGTCGCGGTGATCGACGTGCGGCGCATCAACGAAGCGCACTGTGCGGAACTCGCCGCGCGCCATGCGACGCCCGACGATCTCGCGCGCCTGGCCGCGCTGCTCGACGAAGGACAGGCGTGTGTCGACACGCACGACGTCGAGGGCATGATGGAACTCGACCGCGCGTTCCACCAGGCGATCGCCGCGGCCGCGCGCAATGCGGTTCTCGCCGACATCCTGCGCGCGCTGCACGAACGTTCGCTGCGCTTCTGGTTCGTCACGCTGTCCGAACCCCACCATCTCGCCGACGTCCAGCACGAACATCGCGAACTGTTCGACCGGCTGTCCGCGCGCGATGCCGCCGGCGCACGCGCGGCCGTCGAAAACCATATCGACTCGTTCCGCTCCACGCTTCTTCAACATCTTCGCCCCTGAGCCGCCATGACCACTTTCACGCCCTTTCCCCCGCTCGCCCAGCTCGCCGCCGACCTCGCCGCCGGCCGGACCACGAGCCGCGCGCTCGTCGACACCGCGCTCGACCGGATCGCCGATCCGTCGGGCCAGGGTGCGGTCGTCTTCACCGAAGTCGATGCCGACAACGCGCGTGCGGCCGCCGACGCGCACGACCGACTGCGCGCCGCGGGCACCGTGCTGTCGCCGCTCGCGGGCATTCCCGTGTCGGTCAAGGACCTGTTCGACGTCGCGGGCCAGGTGACGCGCGCGGGTTCGCGCGTGCTCGACGGCGCGCCGGCCGCGCGCACCGATGCGGTCGCCGTCGCTCGGCTCAAGCGGGCGGGCGCGGTGCTGGTCGGCCGCACCAACATGAGCGAGTTCGCGTTCTCGGGGCTCGGGCTGAATCCGCACTTCGGCCACCCGCGCTCGCCGTACCACCGCGACGTGCCGGGCGACGCACGGATTTCCGGCGGCTCGTCGTCCGGCGCGGCCGCGTCCGTCGCCGACGGGATGGCCGCCGTCGCGCTCGGCACCGACACGGGCGGCTCGATCCGCATTCCGGCCGCACTGTGCGGGCTGACGGGATTCAAGCCGACCGCGAGCCGGATCCCGACACAAGGCGGCGTACCGCTGTCGACGACGCTCGACTCGTTCGGCCCGATCGGCCTGACGGTCGCCTGCTGCGCGCTCGTCGACCGGATGCTCGCGGGCCTCGAACCGCACGTGCCGGCCGCCCGGCCGCTCGAGGGCGTACGGCTCGGCGTGCTGACGAACTACGTGACGGACGGTGTCGATGCCGACGTCGCGGCCGCGCTCGACGCCGCGCTCAAGCATCTCGAAGCCGCCGGCGCGATCGTCACGGAAGTGCGCTTCCCGGCGCTCGACCGGCTGCCGGACGTCAACCGCTTCGGCTTCTCGCCGATCGAGGCCTACGCATGGCATCGCCCGCTGCTCGCACGGCACCGCGACCAGTACGATCCGCGCGTGCTCACACGCATCCTGAAGGGCGAACCCGCGAGCGCGGCCGACTATCTCGACCTGCTCGCCGCGCGCACCGCGATGCTCGACGAAGCCGCGCACACGGTCTGGGCGCGCTTCGATGCGCTCGTCGCGCCGACGGTGCCGGTCGTGCCGCCGCGCATCGCCGACCTCGAAACGGACGACGCCGCGTTCACGCGCACCAACGCGCTGATCCTGCGCAACCCGAGCGCGTTCAACTTCCTCGACGCGTGCGCGCTGTCGCTGCCGTGCCATCCGCGCGACGCGGCGCCGGTCGGCCTGATGCTCGCGGCCGCACCGCATCGCGACGACGCGCTGCTCGCGATCGGCCAGGCCGTCGAGGCCGTGCTCAATACGATCCGCTGAACGCAGCCAGCCGAGCGCCGGCGGACAGGACGCGCGCTGCGGCAGGTTGCCGCACGCGCGCTGTCAGTTTCGTGCCAGACCGTTCGCGCTAAAATCGCGCGATTGTTTTCCGGACCGACCCCACGAGGAACCCCGCCGACATGAACGACTACACGCTCGCAATCCGCCGCGAACGCCGCCTGCTGATGCTGCTCGGCTGGGTGTGCATCGCCCTGCTGGCCGGTGCGCTCTACCTGCAGTACGTGAAGAACGAAGATCCCTGCCCGCTGTGCATCATCCAGCGCTACTTCTTCTGTGCGATCGGGATCTTCGCGTTCCTGGCCGCCGGGATCCGCAACTGGCGCGTCATCTGGGTGCTCGAGCTGCTGATCGCGATCGCCGCCGCGGGCGGCGTCGGCACGGCCGCCCGGCATCTGTCGATCCAGATGAATCCGGGCTTCAGCTGCGGCTTCGACACGCTGCAGCCGATCGTCGACAGCCTGCCGCCCGCGCAGTGGTTCCCCGGCATGTTCAAGGTCGCCGGGCTGTGCGAGACCGTCTACCCGCCGATCTTCGGCATCCTGCTGCCCGGCTGGGCGCTGATCGGCTTCGCCGCGATCCTGGTTGCCGTCGTCGCGAGCCTCTGGCGCCATCGCCGCAAGCTCGCGGCCTGACCGGCCGGTTTCGCACCGGCCCGCGCGCGGCCCGCTCACCCGGGCCGCACGCCGCCGGCCGGCAAGCCCGGCACCGGAGCATTCGCCGAACCGGCCCGGCCGGTCGCCCCTGACCGGCCGTACCCGGGCGGCCCCGCGTAAACACCTACCTCGCCGCCGCCCGGATAGCCGGGCGAACGCGCATCGCGCGACTTCCGCGCCCAGCCCCGCCACGCCTGCGTTTTGGCCCGATGTGCACGCATCGGCGCCCCGATCCCGAGCGGCGGGCCTATGATCGACATGATCGCCTCCTGATAGCCCGGATCACCGCCCCGCGATGTTCCCGTCGCCGTGCGGTGCTATCTTCGGGACTGGATGGCGATCTACGTGCGCGAGGCCAGGCGGTCTCACCACCCCTGCGTAACGCGCGCCCGATCCGCAATGTCGACTGGATTCATCATGACAACGCAAACCATCCGCATCCGTCATCCTCATGGCGTCCGCGCATCCGGCGGTGCCGTCCGCGCGCACCGTCCCCGCGCCGCCGCACCGCATTCGCCGTGCGGCCGGCCCGCCCCGCTCCCGTCCGTCATCGTTGCCGCCACGCTCGCCAGCCCGCGCCGCGTGTCGTGCCGCGTCGTTTCGCACGGGGTGTGCTGATGGAAGCCTGGCTCGGCGATCTGCAGCAACTGCTCGCGCACGGCGAAGCGGCCGTGCTCGTGACGGTCGCGCACACCGACGGTTCCGCGCCGCGCGAAGCCGGCACCAAGATGCTCGTCACGCGCGACACGGCCCGCCATACGATCGGCGGCGGTCATCTGGAATGGAAGGCGATCGAGATCGCGCGGCATCTGCTGAAGGACGGCGCGCACGTGCCGCACGCGCGCCGGCTCGAACGGCTCGCGCTCGGCCCGAGCCTCGGCCAATGCTGCGGCGGCGCCGTGGTGCTCGCGTTCGAGCGGCTCGACGTCGGCGATCTCGGCTGGATCATGTCGCTCGCGAAGCGTGTCGCGGCCGGCGCCGCGACCGTGCGTAGCGTATCATTCGGCCCCTCGCCGGGCGCGCCGCTGTTGAGCGAGCCCGAATCGGAGGCCGCGCGTGCCGACTGCCTGCTGTGGGAAACCGGCGGCGTGTCGCTGATGACCGAAACGATCGCGCCGTATGCGTTCCCCGTCGTGCTGTTCGGCGCCGGGCACATCGGCACCGCGCTCGTGAAGGTACTGGCGACGCTGCCGTGCCACGTGCGCTGGATCGACGGGCCCAATGCGGTGTTCCCGCCGGCCGACACGCTCGCCGGCATCGGCAACCTCGCGATCGAGGCGGCCGCTGCCCCGGCCGACGCCGTCGACACGGCGCCGCCGCAGTCCTACTTCGTCGTGATGACGCACGACCACGCACTCGATTTCGTGCTGGCCGAGCGCATCCTGCGACGCGGCGACTATGCATACTTCGGGATGACCGGCTCGCACGCCAAGCGCGTGCAGTTCGATCATCGCCTCGCGGCGATCGGCATCGACCCGGCCCAGGTCGCGCGGATGCGCTGCCCGATCGGTGTCGAAGGCATCATCGACAAGGCACCCGAAGTGATCGCGATCTCGGTGGCTGCGCAATTGCTGCAGGCCGTCGAAGCGAACGCGGCCGCGCAGGCTTCCCCTACCTACTGACCGACCAAGAACGACGCCATGACCCCGACATTCAAGGACAAGATTGCCCGCGCGCCGAAAGCGGAGCTGCACATCCACATCGAAGGCTCGCTCGAACCCGAGCTGATCTTCGCGCTCTCGCAGCGCAACGACGTGAAACTCGCATACGACTCGATCGACGCGTTGCGCGCCGCCTACGCGTTCACCGACCTGCAGTCGTTCCTCGACATCTATTACGCCGGTGCGAGTGTGCTGCTGACCGAGCAGGATTTCTACGACATGACGGCCGCGTACTGCGAACGCGCGCTCGCCGACAACGTCGTCCACACCGAACTGTTCTTCGATCCGCAAACGCACACCGAACGCGGCGTGCCGATCGAGACGGTAGTCGCGGGCATCGAGCGCGCACTCGCCGATTACGAGCAGCGCGGGCTGTCGAGCAAGCTGATTCTGTGCTTCCTGCGCCACCTGTCCGAAGAGGACGCGCTCGCGACGTTCGAATCCGCGCTGCCGCTGTTCGAGCGCTATCGTCATCGCCTGATCGGCGTGGGCCTCGATTCGTCCGAACTCGGCCATCCGCCGACGAAGTTCGCGCGCGTGTTCGACAAGGCACGCGCGCTCGGGCTGAAGCTCGTCGCACATGCGGGCGAGGAAGGCCCGCCCGCATACATCTACGAGGCGCTCGACGTGCTGAAGGTCGACCGGATCGACCACGGCGTGCGCAGCATCGAGGACGCGGCCCTGGTCGAGCGTCTCGCCAGGACGCGCACGGCACTGACCGTCTGCCCGCTGTCGAACCTCAAGCTGTGCGTGTTCGACGACATGGCGAAACACACGCTGAAGGCGCTGCTCGATCGCGGCGTCGCGGTGACGATCAACTCCGACGATCCGGCCTATTTCGGCGGCTACGTCAATGAAAACTACTTCGCGACGGCCGAAGGGCTGCAACTCACGGATGCCGAAGTCCATGCGGTGATCCGCAACGGCTTCGAGGCATCGTTCATCGATCCGGCGCAGCGCGACGCACTGTACGCGCGCCTCGACGCGTACTGGCAGGCCGCCTGACGGCCCGCATCGAGGAACCCCAGACAGATGAAACACGGCAACGGCATCCGCTTCGCAACCACCGGCCCGGCATCGCGCCGGAACGGTCGCGTGCGTGCCCGCGCGGCGAGCGCGCCATTCGTCGTCGCCCGCCCGTGCTTGCCGTCGCGGCTGGCCGCTGCGGTCGCCGCTGCATTCGCCGCCGCACCGGTCGCGAACGCAGCGGCTGCGAGGCCCGCCGGCAACCACTTGCCGGCGGCTTCGGCCGCCACGTTCGCCCGCGCAATCGCCTCCGGTCGTGCCGCACGCAGCATGCCGCTACCGCTCGCGAAGCGCCGTCCCGCCGCCCTCCGGCGTCGATCGCTTTCTTCTGTTCGCCTTACCTTGATGCAGGACCATTCGTCATGACGCAAACCGCTTTCCGTTCCCAGCTGCTGACTTTCAACGGCGACCCGGCGCAATCGAGCCAGGCCGCGAACTACGAGACCGACGGCCTCCTGATCGTCGACGACGGCAAAGTCGTCGCGGCCGGCCCGTACGCGCAGCTCGCCGCGACGCTCGCGCGCGACGCGATCGTCCATGACCTGCGCGACAAGCTGATCGTGCCCGGCTTCATCGACACGCACATCCACTATCCGCAGACGGACATGATCGCGTCGCCGGCACCGGGCCTGCTGCCGTGGCTGGACAAGTACACGTTCCCGACCGAGCGCCAGTTCGGCGATCCCGAGCATGCGCGCGAGGTGGCCGACTTCTTCGTCGACGAACTGCTCGCCTGCGGCACGACGAGCGCGCTCGTCTACTGCACGGTGCACAAGCAATCGGCCGATGCGCTGTTCGCGGCAAGCGACGCGCGCGACCTGCGGATGATCGCGGGCAAGGTGCTGATGGATCGCAACTGCCCCGAATTCCTGCGCGATACCGCGCAATCCGGTTACGACGACAGTGCCGAGCTGATCGGCCGCTGGCACGGCAAGGGGCGCCAGATGTACGCGCTCACGCCGCGTTTCGCGCCGACGTCGACCGAAGCGCAGCTCGAGGCGTGCGGCGAACTCGCGCGCCGCCATCCGGACGTGTTCGTACAGAGCCACGTCGCGGAGAACGTCGACGAGGTGAAATGGGTGGCCGAGCTGTTCCCCGGCCATCGCAGCTATCTCGACATCTACGACCGCTACGGGCTGCTGCGCCCGCGCGCGGTGTACGGTCACTGCATCCACCTCGACGACGAGGACCGCCGCCGGATGGCCGAGACGCGCACCGTCGTCGCGCACTGCCCGACGTCGAACTTCTTCCTCGGCAGCGGGCTGTTCGATTTCGACAAGGCCGGTGAATACGACGTGCCCGTCACGCTCGCGACCGACGTCGGCGGCGGCACGTCGTTCTCGATGCTGCAGACGATGAACGAAGCGCACAAGGTCGCGCGGCTGTCGGGCCACCACCTGACCGCGACCCGGATGTTCTGGCTCGCGACGGCCGGCGCCGCGCAGGCGCTCGACCTCGCCGACACGGTCGGCACGCTCAAGCCGCGCACCGAGGCCGACTTCGTCGTGCTCGATCCGCAGGCCACGCCGCTGCTCGCGCGCCGCACGAAGCGCGCGGATTCGCTCGAGGAACTGCTGTTCGCGTTCGCGCTGCTCGGCGACGACCGCGCGGTGTACCGCACCTATGCGGCCGGCAAACTCGTCCACGAGCGCGGGGCGGCGCGCCGCCCCGCCGCGTAACGGCGTTCCGGGAGGTGTCCCGGCAGGCGCGGGCGTTCGCCGCCGCGTCTGCCTGCCCGTCTGCCCGTCTGCCCGTCTGCCCGCTTGCCCGCCTGCCGTACAGCCGGAGCTTGCCGAGCACCAGGCGCCGCGCCGCTCGACCGCTTTCCCGCGCGCGACACGCCGTGCTAGAATTCGCCGCTCATTGGGGAGTAGCCGCTCCGCTCGATGTCCCGCGCCCCCGGCGCGCATCGTGACGGAGGCGTCCGTCAACAGACTTGGCCTTGCGGCCATGGCGGGCGCAGCCACCTAGGCCTGGCGAGACCGATGGTTCACAGTGCGCCGCATCAGGGCCCGGCGCGCCGTGGATCGTCGCTCGCACGCACAACACCGGCCCGTGGAACCCCATACGTGTCCCAAGCCTTCCTGATCTCCACCGGCGCCGTCGCCCTCGCTGAAATCGGCGACAAGACCCAATTGCTTTCCCTCGTCCTGGCCGCGCGCTATCGCAAGCCGGTGCCGATCATTCTCGGCGTGCTCGTCGCGACGCTCGTGAACCACGGTTTCGCCGGCGCGCTCGGCGAATGGCTCGGCGCGCTGGTCACGCCGTCGATCATGCGCTGGGCGCTCGCGTTCTCGTTCATCGCGATGGGGTTGTGGATCCTCGTGCCGGACAAGCTCGACGCCGACGAGGCCAATGCCAACCGTTCGCGGCTCGGCGTGTTCGGTGCGACCCTCGTCGCGTTCTTCCTCGCGGAAATGGGCGACAAGACGCAGATCGCGACCGTCGCGCTGGCCGCGCGCTTCCAGGACTACATCGGTGTCGTGGCCGGCACGACGTTCGGGATGATGCTCGCGAACGTGCCCGCGATCCTGCTCGGCGACCGCTTCGCGCACCGCCTCCCGACGAAGCTGGTGCACGGCATCGCGGCCGTGCTGTTCGTCGTGCTCGGCGCGCTGGCGCTGCTGGGCGTCGGGGTCTGACGGGGAAGAAAACGGCAGGCGCGGCCGGACGGCCGCGCCGAGGCTGATGCCGCGTTACTTGGCGGCTGCGCCCGAAGCGGGCGCAGCCGGCACCGCGCGCTCGTTGGCGGCCGGTGCCGCCGGGCCGCCGCGCTTGTCGACCGGCAGCCGGACCGAGCGGACCGCGCCGTTCGACAGCGGGAAATCGGCGAGCGCGCTGCGCGCGAGGAACGGCATCGCGTACAGCAGCGTGCCGTTGTCGCCGGTCGTGCGCGCGGACACGTTGTAGACCTCCTTGCCCGTCGCGCGCTCGGTGATGCGGATGCCGAGCGTGTAGTCGAACACCTGGTACGTCTGCGCGACATAACCGGCCGGCATCGGGCCCCATGGCCCGCGCCGCCAGTACGGCCCCGGCCCGACGAACCACGGATCGTAATAGACGGGCTGCGGCACCGTCACGAGATCGCTGCCGACCGCATAGGTCAGCCCGACGAGATACCGCGCCTGCGCCTGCGGCACCTGCCGGAACGCATACGTGGACAGCTCGTTCGCGACGATCGGCTCGTAAGTCGACTGCTCGATGCTGTTCTTCTGCGCATCGGTGCGGGTGAACGCATAGGTGCGTGTCGCGTCGCTGCCGCTCCAGTCGGAGAAGGCCGTGACCTGGGTCGTCACGTAGCTGGTGCAGCCGGTCAGCAGCGCCACGCACAGCACCGCCGCCCAGCCCGCACCGCGTTGAATCCATTCGCGTTTCATGTTGATCCTCTTCGATCCGTCACCCGTTCGTCGCACCGCGCGAACCGTAACGGGATGCCGATAATACGCGGACTCCCGGAACCGGTAAAAAGTTCGCCCGGCACGCAGCCGCAAGCCTTTGTACAATGGCCCGGTTCGCCCGGCCCGTGCCACGGGCCCGTCCCCCACACCACCGATCTCGACGACCATGTCCGACAACGCTTCCTCCACCGTGATCCGCCGCGCCGACTACACGCCGCCGGCCTTTCTCATCGATACCGTTGCGCTCGAATTCGATCTCTCGCCGGCCCGTACGATCGTCAGGAATACGATGCGCGTGCGCCGCAACCCGGACGCCGCGCCCGCGCCGCACCTGGAGCTGATGGGCGAAGCGCTCGAATTCGTCGGCGCACGGCTGGACGGCGCGCCGCATGGCGCCGTGCGCGCGCACGAGCACGGGCTGACCGTCGAGAACGTCCCCGATGCATTCGAGCTGACGCTCGAAAGCGCATGCGCTCCCGACCAGAATACGACGCTGTCGGGTCTCTATGTATCGAGCGGCAACTTCTTCACGCAGTGCGAAGCCGAGGGCTTTCGCCGCATCACCTACTTCCTCGATCGCCCGGACGTCATGGCGTCGTACACGGTGACGCTGCGCGCCGACAAGGCCGCCTACCCGGTGCTGCTGTCGAACGGCAACCTCGTCGATTCCGGCGACCTGCCCGATGGCCGCCACTTCGCGAAGTGGGAAGACCCGTTCCGCAAGCCGAGCTACCTGTTCGCACTGGTCGCCGGCAAGCTCGTCGCGATCGAGGAGAAGATCACGACCGGCTCGGGCAAGGAAAAGCTGCTGCAGGTGTGGGTCGAGCCGGCCGATCTCGACAAGACGCGTCACGCGATGGATTCGCTGATCCATTCGATCCGCTGGGACGAAAAGCGCTTCGGCCTCGAGCTCGATCTCGACCGCTTCATGATCGTCGCGGTCGGCGACTTCAACATGGGCGCGATGGAAAACAAGGGGCTCAACATCTTCAACACGAAGTACGTGCTGGCGAACCCCGAGACCGCGACCGACACCGACTTCGCGAACATCGAGTCGGTGGTCGGCCACGAGTACTTCCACAACTGGACCGGCAACCGCGTGACCTGCCGCGACTGGTTCCAGCTGAGCCTGAAGGAAGGGCTGACGGTGTTCCGCGACCAGGAATTCTCGGCCGACATGGCCGCGGGCGACGCCGTCGAATCGGCGGCCCGCGCGGTCAAGCGCATCGAGGACGTGCGGGTGCTGCGCCAGCTGCAGTTCGCCGAGGATGCCGGCCCGATGGCGCACCCGGTGCGCCCGGAGAGCTACGTCGAGATCAACAACTTCTACACGATGACCGTCTACGAGAAAGGCTCGGAAGTCGTGCGGATGTACCAGACGCTGTTCGGCCGCGACGGCTTCCGCAAGGGCATGGATCTCTACTTCAAGCGCCACGACGGCCACGCGGTGACCTGCGACGACTTCCGTCACGCGATGGCCGACGCGAACGGGCGCGACCTCGCACAGTTCGAGCGCTGGTACAGCCAGGCCGGCACGCCGCGCGTGTCGGTGCGTACCGCATACGACGCGGCCGCGCGCCGCTATACGGTCACCCTCGCGCAAGGCTACGGCGACGCGTCGCCGGCCGCGCGCGAGACGCAGCAAGGGCCGCTGCTGATCCCGTTCGCGATCGGCCTGATCGGCCGCGACGGCCGCGACCTGCCGCTGCGTCTGGACGGCGAAGCCGCCGCATCGGGCACGACGCGCGTGCTCGAATTCACCGACACCGAGCAGGCCTTCACGTTCGTCGACGTGCCGGAAGCACCGCTGCCGTCGCTGCTGCGCAACTTCTCGTCGCCGGTGATCGTCGAGTACGACTACAGCGACGACGATCTCGCGTTCCTGCTCGCGCACGACAGCGATCCGTTCAACCGCTGGGAGGCCGGCCAGCGCCTCGCGACGCGCGCGCTGCTGACGCTCGCCGCGCGTGCCGCCGCCAACGCGCCGCTCACGCTCGGCGAGAACTTCGTCGCAGCGTTCCGCCGCGTGCTGACCGATGAAAGCCTGTCGCCGGCATTCCGCGAACTCGCGCTGACGCTGCCGTCGGAAACCTACCTCGCCGACCAGATGGCCGAGGCCGATCCGGCCGCCGTGCATCGCGCGCGCCAGTTCGTGCGTCGCCAGCTCGCGACCGCGCTGCGCGCCGACTGGCTCGCCGCGTACGAGCAGCACCAGACGCCCGGCGCCTACGAGCCGACGCCGGAAGCCTCGGGCCGCCGCGCGCTGAAGAACCTCGCGCTCGCGTATCTCGCCGAACTCGAGGACCCGGCCGATGCCGTGCGCCTCGCCACCGCCCAGTACGACGCGGCGAACAACATGACCGATCGCGCGGCGGCGCTCGGCGCGCTGCTGTCCGCGGCCGCCGCGGGCGCGAACGAACCGGCCGAGAAGGCGCTCGACGACTTCTACCGTCGCTTCGAGAAGGAAGCGCTCGTGATCGACAAGTGGTTCGCGATGCAGGCGGCGCAACGCGGTACGCCCGCGCAGCCGACGCTCGCGAAGGTGCGCAAGCTGCTCGCGCACCCGGCGTTCAATCTGAAGAATCCGAATCGCGCGCGCTCGCTGATCTTCAGCTTCTGCGCGGCCAATCCCGCACAATTCCACGCGGCGGACGGTTCGGGCTACGCGTTCTGGGCCGAACAGGTGCTCGCGCTCGACGCGATCAACCCGCAGGTCGCGGCACGCCTCGCACGCTCGCTCGAACTGTGGCGCCGCTTCACGCCGGCGCTGCGCGACCGGATGCGCGACGCGCTCGAACAGGTCGCCGCCGGCGCGAAATCGCGTGACGTGCGCGAGATCGTCGAGAAGGCGCTCGCGTAACTCGCGCGTTCGACCTGTCGCGTTCGCACGCTCGAGCCGGTGCCGCTTCCCGCGGCGCCGGCTTTTTTATTGCACGACCACGGCTGTAACCGCACCCAATCGCGGGGTCGGACCGCTCGGACGGCCTGCGCGACCAAGCGCGCCCCGCCCGGCGTCGCCGCCCGATACCGCGCCGATTCGGTGGCCCGGCCATGTAACCGGACGAAAAAAGCCGGCGGCACCGAAGGCGCGACGGGTAAAATTGCGGCCATTCAAGGATTCTTTGGCCTTTCGGAGTCTGTCATGTCCATTGCCCGCCGCACCACGCTGTCGAAGTTCCTGATCGAACAGCAACGTGAGACCAACAACCTCCCCGCCGACCTGCGCCTGCTGATCGAAGTCGTCGCCCGCGCGTGCAAGGCGATCAGCTACAACGTGTCGAAGGGCGCGCTCGGCGAGGCGCTCGGCACCGCCGGCAGCGAGAACGTCCAGGGCGAAGTGCAGAAGAAGCTCGACATCCTGTCGAACGAGATCCTGCTCGACGCAAACGAATGGGGCGGCAACCTCGCCGCGATGGCATCGGAAGAAATGGAAACCTTCTTCCCGATCCCGGCGAACTACCCGCGCGGCGAATACCTGCTCGTGTTCGACCCGCTCGACGGTTCGTCGAACATCGACGTGAACGTGTCGATCGGCACGATCTTCTCGGTGCTGCGCTGCCCGGACGGCAAGCAGGCAACCGAGGAATCGTTCCTGCAGCCGGGCACGCAGCAGGTCGCGGCCGGCTACGCCGTGTACGGCCCGCAGACGGTGTTCGTGCTGACGACCGGCAACGGCGTGAACTGCTTCACGCTCGACCGCGAAGTCGGCTCGTGGGTGCTCACGCAGAGCAACATGCAGATCCCCGCCGACACGCGCGAATACGCGATCAACGCATCGAACGCACGCCACTGGTACGACCCGGTCAAGCGCTACGTCGACGAACTGAACGCCGGCAAGGACGGCCCGCGCGGCGATAACTTCAACATGCGCTGGATCGCCTCGATGGTCGCCGACGTGCACCGGATCCTGAACCGCGGCGGCATCTTCATGTACCCGGCCGACAAGCGCACGCCCGATCGTCCGGGCAAGCTGCGCCTGATGTACGAAGCGAACCCGATGTCGTTCATCGTCGAACAAGCGGGCGGCGCCGCGACGACGGGCACGCAGCGCATCATGGAAGTCCAGCCGACGGGCCTGCACCAGCGCGTGCCCGTGTTCCTTGGCTCGAAGAACGAAGTCGAGCGCGTGACCGGCTATCACGACGAAGCAAAATAATTGCACTGCAGCACTAGACGGAGGTGCGATGCGCAAGTACAATCGCGCCTCTTGATGTGGCCCTGACCGGTCGCATCACAGTGAAGTGAAAGCGGGAAGTCCGCCGGATCGATGGTTTCGCGAAGCAGCAGCAGCAAGCTGAAAAAATTCGCAAAACCTATTGCCAAGATCCCGGAAATCACCATATAATTTCATTTCTCTGCTGCCGGTGTAGCTCAGTTGGTAGAGCAGCGCATTCGTAATGCGAAGGTCGTAGGTTCGACTCCTATCTCCGGCACCAAGACATAAAGGTCTGACAAGCATCGCTTGTCAGACCTTTTCTCTTTTCCGGCGCCGAAATCGGGCGCCCGCCCTCTCGCCTCACCCCGTCCGCTTGCGGGCATCCCCGGACTCCCGTATCACGCGCCGACGACTACAATCGCCGGACACTCCACCCTCGCCCCCTTCTTCATGCGCACCTGGCGTCTCGAGCGAGCGAATCTCGCCGCGCAGCTGGACGTGTCCCGCGCGACGCGCCTCGTCGCCGCGATCGGCGGCAACGAGCCGAACGCATTCGCGGCCGAAATCCTGAAGCTGTTCGACGACGCGCTGTCCATCACGCAGTGCACGATCTTCGCGTACGAGTTCGGCAATCGCCCGCGCACGATGTCGGTCGCCGATCATCGCGGAGGCCGCTACCTGCGCGACCTCGCCGACACCTACGCACGACATTTCTACGCACTCGACGGCAACCAGCAGATCGTGTCGACCGCCCATCTCGGCACACGCCGCCACGATCTGCTGCTGCACCAGCAGGCCGGCGACGAGATCGATCACGAAGCGTATCGTGCCGCGTGCTACCGCGGCCCCGACGTATCCGACCGGCTGGCGCTGCTGATGCGGCCCGGCGATGCGACGTGGCTGTCGATCAACCTGTACCGCGCGCATCGCAGCGGCGCATTCCAGCCGCGCGAGATCACCGCGATCGAAGCGCTCGCACCGCTGATCGCGCAGGCCGCAAAGCATCACTACGCGCTCGCCGGTGCCGCGCAGATCGGTATCCCGCAACGGATGCTCGCGCGACTGCGCCATGCATGCCCCGATTTGTCCAAGCGCGAGCTCGACGTGCTGCGCGGCGTACTTGACGGCCAGACCGCGCACGAGATCGGCGAGACGATCGGCGTGAAGGCATCGAGCGTCGTCACCTACCAGAAGCGCGCATACCGGCGCCTCGGCATCTCGAGCCAGCGCGAGCTGTTTGCGCTGTGCATGCAGCCGTGAAACGTCGCGGCCTGCGTTGAGCCCCTCGCTGTACCCGAATTGGGGACAACCGGCGCACGACCGGCTTCCATACTGTCCCGACCTGTTGCACGCATCTTTGCGTCGATGCGCGCACGTCGAACCGGACTACCCTGGAAGCCAACGATGGATATCGCCTTCAAGCCCTACCCGTTCGTCGCCGAGCGCCATCCCGCGCATCTGCCGGCCTGCGACGACGGTATCGATACACACCGGCATCGCGTTGCGATCGTCGGCGGCGGCCCCGTCGGCCTGGCCGTCGCGCTCGGCCTCGCGAACCACGGCATCCGCAGCGTGCTGATCGAGGCCGACGACGCAGTCTGCCACGGCAGCCGCGCCATCTGCATCTCGCGGCGCAGCCTCGAGATCATCGAGCGGCTCGGCGCGCTCGACGACTTCCTGCGCAAGGGGCTGCCGTGGACCGGCGGGCGCAGCTTCTACCGTCGCGACGAAGTGCTGCATTTCACGATGCCGCAGGACGAAAACCAGAAGCTGCCGCCGATGGTGAATCTCGCGCAGTATCACATCGAGCAGTTCCTGCTCGACGCCGCGCTGCGCCGCCGCGAACTCATCGAGATCCGCTGGCAGACGAGAGTCACCGGCGTGACCCCGCAACCGGACGGCGTGCGCCTCGACGTCGACACGCCGCTCGGCGGCTACGCACTCGACGCCGACCGGGTCGCCGCGTGCGACGGCGGGCGCAGCACGATGCGCGACGCGCTCGGCCTGTCGCTCCAGGGCACGAGCTACGAGGGCCGCTACGTGATCGTCGACATCGCGCTCGACAGCGACCGGCCGACCGAACGACTGGCGTACTTCGACCCGTCGTCGAATCCGGGCTCGACGGTGCTCGTTCACAAGCAGCCCGACAACGTGTGGCGGATCGACTATCAGTTGCGCGACGATGAGGATGCCGAAGCCGCCGTGAAACCGGAGAACGTGATCCCGCGCGTGCAGAACCTGCTCGACATGATGGGCGAGCGCGGCGACTGGTCGCCGATCTGGATCACGATCTACAAGGCGAACGCACTGACACTCGAACGCTATCGACACGGTCGCGTGCTGTTCTGCGGCGACGCTGCGCACCTCGTGCCGATCTTCGGCGTGCGCGGCGCGAACTCGGGCATCGACGATGCCGACAACCTGGCATGGAAACTCGCGTACGTGACGCGCGGGTTCGCATCGGACACGTTGCTCGACAGCTACTCGGACGAACGCGTGTTCGCGACGCACGAGAACCTCCGCTACGGCACCAAGAGCACCGAGTTCATGGCGCCGCCGTCATTCGCGTTCGAACTGATGCGCAAGGCCGTGCTGTCGCTCGCGGTCCGCCATCCCGCACTGCGTTCGCTGATCAATCCGCGCCAGACGACGGCCATCGCGTATGCGACGTCGTCGCTCAACGCAGCCGAACGCGACACATTTGCAGCGGGCCCCGCGCCCGGCACGGTGCTCGCCGAATGCCCGCTGATGCTGTACACGGCACACGGCAGCGACGTGCGCCGCGGCCACCTGACCGACCTCGTCGCTCCACGCTTCACCGCGTTCTGCTTCACCGCGGACGGCGTGCCCGATGCGACGCTGGCCGATCTCGAACGGCGCCTGCAGGCTGCGCGGATGCCGTTCGCGCTCGTCACGCTCGCACGGCATGCGGCGCCACGGCAACCGGCCTGCGGCGGCCATGACGTCGACGGCCGGCTGTTCGACATGTACGGCGCGCGCGACGGCACCGTCTATCTCGTGCGTCCGGACGGTCACGTACTCGGCCGCTGGCACGACGCGCGCGCCGGCGACGTGGCCGCCGCACTCGAACGCGCACTCCATCCGTGCGCATCGACCGATCCTCAGGAGACCGCATGATGACGGATACCGAACGCGACACCCTCTACACCGACCTGTGCCGCGCGATGACGCGGATCGGTGAAGCCGATGCGTCGCTCTTTCTCGCCCGTTTCGCACTGCTGTCGATCGAGGCGATCGGCGACACCGCGACCGTCGCACGGCTGATTGCCGACGCAAGCGACGGCTTGCCCGCCGCGAACATGCAGGCTCCGACGCCCGGACGGTGACGCTCGCGGCCGACCGGCTTCACCGGCGGCCATTCCTTACAGATTCATTTCGTCGCGCATCGTCCGTGCGCCAGCCTCGCCGTATGCAGACGAATTCCCTGGAAAATCCGGTTAAGGGTGCATAACATTACTTAACGATTCCGACCCGTCTATCGCGTTACATTGCGTGGGCGGCGCGGCGGGTCGCAATGCCGCCTTCATTCAGCTTGCGGCGACACAGCCGACGTCCGGTCATTCGACACAACACAAGGAGAGGATCACCATGACTCATGGCTTGATTATGTGGCTCATCATCGGCGCGATCGCCGGCTGGCTTGCCGGCTTGCTCGTCAAGGGCGGCGGCTTCGGGCTGATCGTCGACATCATCGTCGGGATCGTCGGCGCAGTGATCGGCGGCTGGCTCGCCGGGCTGCTCGGCATCAGCATCGGCAGCGGTTTCATCGGATCGGTGATCGTCGCGGTCGTCGGTGCGGTGATCCTGCTGTTCGTGATCCGGCTATTCAAGCGAGCGGCCTGACGCTTCTCTCCACGCGCCTTCGGGCGCGTTTTCGCATCAGGCCGGCGCGCGGCCCGTTCGCCGCGCGCCACTGGCCCGTTCAGCGCGTGACGCGCTGCAACCCGCCGTCGAGCACGTCGGCCGTCAGCAATCCGCTGCGTGCTTCGCGTGCGCCATCGCGCCCGATCCACACGGTGCGCGGCACCTCCCCTCTCCATCCCGCATCGAGCGCCGCGCGCAGCCGCTCGGGCATCGGCTCGGTGTTCGCGTATTGCGCGACCTGCGGTGGCAGATTCATCTGCGCGAGTGCCCGGGGGGGCGCCGCGCCGTTGTCGTCGTACGCATCCATTGCGTCCATCGCGAGCTGCACGTCCCGACTCGTAGCGATCTTCGGGCGATTCTCGGCGCTCGTGCAGATCGGCTCCGGCATCGCGTTGACGGTGACGGGTGCGGACAGCGTGCGGCCGGCGTCGTCGGAATGCGCGACGACGACATGCGCGCCTTCGACCCACGCGACCCACAGCCGGTGATGCGTGTCGAATGCCGCCCCCGTCGCGAGCGGCTGCTTCTGCTGCGCGGGCGCGGCCGGCATGCTCATGTGCGCGGCATGCGAATCGGCGGCCTTCGGCACGTCGTGGGTGTCGTGCGCACCGGCAGTCGACAGCAACGCGCACCACAGCGCGCCGCCTGTCGCGAGCGACTTCACAGCGACCATTTCAGTTCTCCATAGAAAGTACGGCCCGGATATGGATGGAACACGTAGTAGCGGCGGTCCGTCAAGTTGTCGATGCCGACCGACGCGGTCCAGTGACGGTCGAAGCGGTAGCGCGCCTTCAGGTCGACGATCGTGAACGAGCTCGTGCCGCCGTAGACGTCCGGGTTCACGTCGCTGTTGTCGAGCGTGTTGAACTGGCGGCCCGAATAGCGCACGCCGACGCTCGCGAGCCAGTGTTCGTCGAAGCGGTACGACGCGAGCAGGTTTGCACGCATGCGTGGAATACGCGGAAAGCGCGAGCCGACGTACGCGGGATTCGCGGCATCGGCGAGGATCTGCGCGTTGCTCGCCGACACGTTCGCGTCGAGACCGAGGCCGCGCAGCCCGACGTTCTCGCCGCTGAACGCGAGTTCGACACCGCGCACGCGCACGCGATCGACGTTCGAGATGTTGGTCACCGTCGTCGCACCCGACACCGTCGTCTGGCTGTAGATCGAATCGCGCAGATCGCTCTGGAACACGCTGGCACGCACGACGCCGACACCCACGTCGCGTTCGGCCGTGAAGTCCCAGTCGATCGCCTTTTCCGGGCGCAGGTTCGGGTTGTTGTTGACGATTGCGTTGTTCGAGATCGTGCCCTGGAACAGTTCGCCGACCGTCGGGTAACGCGTGCCCGTCGCGAACGACAGCCGGAAGCGCCAGACGTCGGTCGCATCCCATTGCAACGCGACTTTCGGCGACAGCGCATGCGCGCTGCGATCCGCATAACCGAGCGTGCCGCTCGCGTTACCGAGCACGCCGCCGTACGCATCCCAGCGCTCGTAGCGCAACCCCAGCGTCGCGAGCCAGCCCGGTGCGAAGCGCCACGCATCCTGCCCGAACAGCGCCTGCGTGCGCGTGTCGCCCCGATAGGTGCTCGCAAGCGACGTGGTCGGCCCGGCCAGCCAGTCGGCCGTGTTGTACGTGACGTTGCGCAGGAAGTAGTTGTCGTAGTGATAGCCGAACGTGAACGTGTGGCCCTTCACTTCCGGCGCCTCGGCCTTCAGGTCGAGCGTGCGCCAGCCGGTCCCGTCCCCCTGGAACAGCGTGCCTGCACCGCCCTGCACGGTCGACGCCGAGCGCTGCACGTCGCGCGACACGTCGTACGCGGACACGACGCCCGACAGGCGCCAGCCTGAATCGAGCCGGCCGTTCAGCCCGAGCGCGTACAGCCAGTTCTCCTGGTCGCCGCGCTGCGGCGCGAACGCATTCGGCGCAACGGTCATGTTCCGGCCACCGATCGACACGTTGCCGCCGTAGACCGGATTGCCGGCCGCATCGCGCAGGAAGGTTTCGCCGTGCTGCCGGTAATGGTTCTCCCAATGCCCGAGCGTGAGCGTCGCGTCGACGTGGTCGGTGAACGCGTAGCCCATCCGGATCGTCTCGTTGAGCTGTTCGGTCCGCTCGATCGTCTGCGCGCCCACGATCGTCCGCGGCCTGCCGTTGGGCCCGATGTCGGTCGCGGCGCCGCTCACGGGCACGGCGGCGCCGAGCTTCGGGTTGTACGCCGAATTGGGGCTCGCATATTGCATCGGCTGACCGTTGTTCTCGAGCCGGTCGAGCGACAGCGCGAACCAGAACCGCCCGACGCGGTTCGCGATCCGCGCGGTCTGGTGATTGCCGCCGAAGCTGTCCGCGAATCCGTAGCCGTCGTGGTAGCGCTGCGTAAAGAACTGCGTCGACAGCGACGCCTCGAGCTTTTCTGGCCGGCGCGTCGTGAGCAGCACAGTCGAGCCGATCGAGTTGCCCGGGTACAGCGCGGAAAACGGGCCATAGAGCACGTCGACGCGCGCGATATCGTCAGGCGGAATCAGCGACCAGCGCGGCGGGTACGCGTAGCTCGAGCCGAGCAGGTTCGACAGCAGCACGCCGTCGGCGTAGACGAGCCCGCGCGCGCTCTGCAGTTCGTTGAAGTCGCGACCGGCGAACACGCTGTTGCGGTCGCCGATATAGCGCTTGCGGACCATCAGGTTCGGTGCGTACTTGAGCGCGTCCTCGGTGGTGACGTTGATATGCGATTCGATCTGCTCGCGCGTGATCGATGTGACGACGGCCGGCGTATCCGGATCGACCGGTTGCCGCTGCGCGGTCACGCTGACCGCGGTCAGCGTACTGCCGGCCGGCACCGGCGAATCGGTTGCGGCGGTGGATGCCGGCGCGACGGTATCGGCGGGACGCTCGACACCACGGCGGGCAGTGTCGACACGCGTATCGTCAGTTGAAGCCGCATGGGCGACAGGCCATGCGAATGCGGCCGCGCATGCGAGCGCGAGCCGCCCGCGCGACGGCCGCGCGGCGAAGGAGAAGGACATGAAGGGATTCCTGAAAACGTGATCGAACGCCGCCGGACACGAGCGCGCGCACCGCGCACGGACGGCGCGGCACGCGCACCACCGGGGCGCGCGGACGACATCAATCAGATCGGAGCGTTTTCAGGCGGCGCGCGGGGCTGCGCGAGGCGGATACCCTTGCGGGGGCAATCAGGGATGACGGGTGCAGCCGCGCGGTAGGCGAACGTCCGCACGAAGCCCGGCAGCGCGGGCAGGCTCGTACCGAGCGCCACGTTCGCCGCGAAGCCGGGGCAGTACACGCAGTGCGGCACGCCGGCATGGTCGAACGACGGCGCATCGTGATCGCCGCCGGCCTGCGCGAGCACGACCTGGCGGGCGCCCGCTGCACTGCACAACTCGAGCGTGAGCTCGCCGGAGCCGCTCGAGGCGAGACGCGCATAGCCGACGACGGGCGACAGTACGTTCAGTACCAGCGCCAGCCATACGAGGCCGATCCATCGCGTCGTTCGTTTCATCGCGGCCCAGGAAAAAGTGCGCGCAAGTATAACAAGCGACCCGATTGTTGCCGATTCCGCACGACTCGATAGTCGGCATCGCAGCGCGCGTCCGAGCGCATGTGCCGTTAATACAACAGAGACAAAATCTAACGATTCGCCACTGGCATAAATCCAAGCGCGAGGATGATAATCATCGAACCTGCTGGAGAAATGACCATGGACGAAAGACCAACTCGCATGCCACCGCCGGAGCAAGTGATGAGCCCGGATCCGGAACCCGTCGGCGTGGAATTCCTCGCCGAATTGCCCGACCACGTACGGGCATTCTTCGACGAGCAGCACAAGCTGTACTCGCCGAAGTGAACGCCTGTTCGGTTCTGTAACCGCCACGTGTCGATCATCGCTATCGTGCGGTTCATCATTGCGCCTCGCGCGCAACTCGCCTCGCACCCGGGCCGCAATAGCCTGACGGTGCCGGATCAGCTCGCCTGCTGATTCCTCTGTCGCGTCGCTACGCCGCGCGACTGTCTTCGTCTATCCTTCTGGTTTTCCACGTCCGGCCCGTCCGGCTCTCCCGATCGTTCCGATGAAGCAAGCCATTCGTGCCAGCGTCGCTGTCGCCGCGCTCGGCGTCGCCCTCTTTTCGTCCCCGCGCATCGCCGTTGCGGACGGCGACGACACCGCCCTCACCAACATCGTCGCACTCGCGTCGCAGCGCCTCGCGCTCGCTGAGCCGGTGGCTCGATGGAAATGGGCGAATCACAAGGCAATCGAGGACCGGCCGCGCGAAGCGGCGCTGCTCGAATCGGTCGGGAAGCGCGCGGCACAGGCCGGCGTCGATCCTGCGTTCGCGCGGACGTTCTTCGAGGATCAGATTGCCGCGAGCAAGGATGTGCAGAATGCCCTGTTCGCAACCTGGCGCGCGACGCGGCCACCGGAAGGCACGCCTCCCGATCTCGCGACCAGCACGCGCCCGGCGCTCGACCGGCTGACGCAGAAAATGCTCACCGGGCTCACGCAGGTTGCACCGTTGCGCGATGCGCCTGATTGTCAGGCGCGGCTCGCGCGCAGCATCGCGAACTGGAAGACGCTCACGCGCTACGACTCCACGCAGACGCAGGCGCTCGACACCGCGCTGTCGCACGTCTGCTCGGCCGGCGGCGCAAGCGCGATCGGCTGACGCGGCGGTCGCGCCGGGTCAGCCCGCTTGGCCCGCAGGCGTGAGCGCGGCGAGCGGAATCAGTTGCAGGCCGCGCGCGAGATGCGTCTGCAGCAGGCGGTGGGTGAAGGGTTCGAATGCGCCGGCCGCCCCGTCGGCCGCGAGCCGCGCGGCCGCGTCGAGCGATTCCGCGACGCCGAGATAGCGCCAGCCATCGATCACATGAAACAGGCGGCGCTCGCCGCTCGCCTCGAACGCAACGGCGCCTTCGAACGGCCAGGGTGCATTGCCGACACGGGCCGTGTCGGCCGCAGGGCGCCGGTTGTACGACGGACGCAGCCCGGCGATCCATTGCGCTTCCGCAAGCATCGCCCCCAGTTCGTTACCCGTCTCGCGCCATTCAACGCGCCGTACCTGCTGCGCAAGCCGCATTTCCTTCGACGACCGACGCTCTCCCGTCAACAACGCGCGCAGCCGCTGCCGCACGCGTACGCTGCGGCCGACGTACAGTGGCGCGTCGCCCTCCCCGAACAGTGCGTACGCGCCGCACCCGGCCGGCGCGGTATCGAGCCAGGCTTCGGTCAGGTCGCCGCCCAGACGGAAGTGGCGCGTCGTGCGCGCGATCTGGTCGCGCAGCCGCTCGAGCGGCACGATGTCGTGCAACTGGCGCCAGAACTGCCACAGGAGATCGGCATCCGCCAGCGCCCGGTGGCGCGCAGCCGGCACGAGGCCGTGGCGCTCGATCAACGCGTCGAGCCCGTGCCGCGTTTCACGCGGGAACAGCGCACGCGACAGCCGCACCGTACATAGCACGTCGGGATTGAACGCGAACCCGGCGCGCTCGAATTCGGCCCGCAGGAAGCCGCGGTCGAAGCTCGCGTTGTGCGCGACGAAAAGCTTGCCGTCGAGCCGCTCGAACAAGGCCGGCGCCAGCGATGCGAACGACGGCGCGTCGCGCACCATCTCGTCCGAAATACCCGTCAGTTGCTGGATGAACGGCGGAATCGACTGTGCCGGATTGACGAGCGTCGTCCACGTCGACACGCCGAGCGGGCCGATTTCGACCACACCGATTTCGGTGATGCGGTGTTCGGCGGGCGAGCCGCCCGTGGTTTCAAGGTCGACGAAAACGAGCGGCTGTTCGCTGGCCGGATCGGACGGACGGGGGAAATCGGACATGAAAAGACTGGAAAACGATGCTTCCGTGAGTATGCACCGGCATCCCCGTTCGCGGCCAGCCCGAACCGTATTGTTCCGTCCCCGGAAAATGAAAAGCCCCCGCCATGCGGGGGCCGGACGTGATCGGCAATGCGTGGCGCGTCAGACCGCCTGGATATTCGCTGCCTGCTTGCCTTTCGGCCCGACTTTCACGTCGAACGAAACACGCTGGTTTTCCTTCAGCGTCTTGAAGCCGTCCATCTTGATTTCGGAAAAGTGCGCAAACAAATCTTCACCACCATTGTCCGACGTAATAAAGCCGAAACCTTTAGCATCGTTAAACCATTTCACGATACCGGTATCCATGTCTTCGTTCCCCACTCGATTAGATCAAAAAAGCTATTTTTATAGCCGTTTCCCGAAATCCCGAAACATCGCGCCAGCAACTGCACCAGCACCAGCACGCCGCCCGAGGACGGAGTGCTGACTTTATAAATTGGACAATCCGGGTGCGTCAAGAAAATTTTTGATGATCGTTTTATCAAAAAAGTGCTAATGCCATTGGAATCGGTACACCATCGCCTTTTATTAATTGATTCGAGTCAAAAACCTGTCAACATTACCGGGGTGGGAGTTCCGATAATCTCGACCCTGAAATTTCTACCGGGGACAAATCGCCTCGGTAAAATCCTCGGGTTTTTTCCGGGTTGCAGAAATGCGGGGACATTGCGATGCTCACCCAATGCCGGAAGGAAGGAGAAGGTCATGTGGCTGGACGGAATCAAGCGCTTCGCGAGCCGACTCGGGCGCGTACGCCGCAAGTCCCGCGCTCTGGCAGAGTCCGCGCGCGAAGCGCCGTGCGACACCGAGTTCGATACGACCTGGCACGGCGATCACTGGCAGAACCTGCTTGCATCGCCTCTCGATGCCCGTCACTACGTGATGGAAGACTGGACATACACGCCGCCCCCGAACGAAGCCAAGGAGGCCGCGCCTGCGGCCAAGCGCAAGCGGCGCTCGTACACGCAGTAGTGCGCAGCGGCGGGGCAAAAAAAAAGCGCGACTGGGAAGTCGCGCCGACAAAGGTTTGGAGATCTTTTCCGTCAACGAAAAAGTCTGCTTCGGAAAGCAGAGATCGCAGTATAGCGAGAGAACAACCTTTCATTATCCATGCTCCACACAAACCTCTATTGCCGATGTGTCAATAATCGCGCTATGACCGCCGTCGCCTGCCGCTGATTACCTGTCGCGATCGCGCAACGCCCGTTACGCAGTCCTGAGCGCCATTTTCTTTCGCTGCATCGCCGCAAACCCTTGCTGGACAACCGTTTGCCCTACCTCCACGATCTTTGCGGATTCCAAAATATATTATTGCTTAAAGCACGCCCCCTCCCCGCTCCACGCACTCCTTACACTGCAGATGGCTTTTTGAAAAGCGCACCGCCGCTCTGCCGGATCGGCCGCAGCGTCAAGCAAAACATGCCAGTCCGCAGCAGGTTCGATCGACATCATCCTGTTTGGAGACAGATCCATGAAAAAAACTCTGATCGTCACCGCGTTGTCGGGTGTATTCGTTACGGCAGCCCATGCCCAGAGCAGCGTGACGCTCTATGGCCTGATCGACGCCGGCATCACCTACACGAACAATCAGCGCGGCCACAGCGCCTGGCAGGAAACCAGCGGTTCGGTCAACGGCAGCCGCTGGGGCTTGCGCGGCACCGAAGATCTCGGCGGCGGCCTGAAAGCGATCTTCACGCTGGAAAATGGTTTCGGCATCAATAACGGCGCGCTGAAGCAGAACGGCCGCGAATTCGGCCGGCAAGCGTTTGTCGGCCTCGCACACAACAGCTACGGTTCGCTGACGCTGGGCCGGCAGTACGACAGCGTCGTCGACTATCTCGGGCCGCTGTCGCTGACCGGCACCCAGTACGGCGGCACGCAGTTCGCCCACCCGTTCGACAACGACAACCTGAACAACTCGTTCCGGATCAACAACTCGGTCAAATATCAGAGCGCGAACTACGGCGGCCTCAAGTTCGGTGCGTTGTACGGGTTCTCGAACTCGACGTCTTTCGCGAACAACCGCGCCTATAGCGGCGGCGTGTCGTACAGCTACCTGGGCTTCAACTTCGCCGCGGCCTACTTGCAGTTGAACAGCGACGTGAACGCGCTCGCGCAGGCAGCGACCGATCCGGGCGCGGTGACCGGCGACTGGACCTTCGCCTCGCGCGTGCAACGCACCTGGGGTGCCGGCCTGAACTACGGGTTCGGCCCGGCCACGGTCGGCTTCGTCTTCACGCAGACGCGCCTCACCGGCATCCGTGCAATCAGCGCGGGGCAGTCCGGCGTGTCAGGTGGCATCACGGGCCTCGGCGGAACCGCGCGCTTCAGCAACTACGAACTCAACGGCCGCTACGCGCTGACGCCGGCGCTGTCGCTTGCCGGCTCCTACACGTACACGCAGGGCCGCCTGGCCGGCGACAAGCCGACCTGGCACCAGTTCAACCTGCAAGCCGACTATGCGCTGTCGAAGCGCACCGACGTCTACCTGCAGGGCGAGTTCCAGAAGGTCAACAACGACGGCCTCGACCTCGGCGCCAACATCAACGGGCTGGGCGCCGCGTCATCGACCAACAAGCAGATCGCGGTCACGGCCGGCATGCGCCATCGCTTCTGAACGACCGGCCCATTCGCTGCGCGCCGGATGACGAAGCGCCCCGTCGGGGCGCTTTTTCTTTGCCGGACTGCGCCGGGTATCGCTCAGGCGTTGTCGCGCGGCGGGTAGCGAACGTCGAGCACGTCGATCGGCTGCGGGCCGGCCGGCGTCATCAGCATGACGGTATCGCCGATCTTCGCCTTGATCAGCGCACGCGCGACCGGGGAAATCCAGCTGACGCAGCCGCGATCCAGATCGACCTCGTCGATCCCGACGATCGTGATCGTATGATCTTCGCCGTCCGGCGTCTCGTAATCGACCGTTGCACCGAAAAACACCTGGTCGACATTCTCCTGCCGGCTCGCATCGACGACTTCGGCAAGATCGAGCCGCTTCGTCAGGAAGCGGATGCGGCGATCGATCTCGCGAAGCCGCCGCTTGCCGTAGATGTAGTCGCCGTTTTCCGACCGGTCGCCGTTCGATGCGGCCCAGGACACGAGCCGCACGACCTCGGGACGCTCGACGTCGATCAGGTTCAGCAGTTCGTCCCTCAGCCGCTTGTGGCCGGCCGGCGTGATGTAGTTCTTCGCGCCCGCCGGAATCGCCGGCTGGGCCTGGTCGAGATCGTCGTCGTCGCCGTCCGACTCTTTGACAAACGCCTTGTTCATGATGCAGATTCAACGTGGATGACTGATGCTCCAAGGGTACACGATGGGGGCCCCGGCAAGGCCGCGCAGAACAATTCGCGAATAAGGCTTCCCTTTTTATACAACCCTGCTATAATTTCGCTTCTGCGTGCGGCTGTAGCTCAGTTGGATAGAGTACTTGGCTACGAACCAAGGGGTCGTGGGTTCGAATCCTGCCAGCCGCGCCACTTTTTCGAGGGCCTTCCGAACCGAAGGCCCTTTCAGTT
>Ga0209147_100284_pt1 | contig 43233 bp, 37 predicted proteins | sample AraplaCol_mLB_r2_FD_184278 | JGI IMG/M metagenome (GOLD analysis project Ga0209147, IMG submission 184278) | Arabidopsis root microbial communities from North Carolina, USA - plate scrape CL_Col_mLB_r2 (SPAdes) (version 2) | ecosystem: Host-associated > Plants > Roots > Endosphere | place: USA... | reverse complement strand
GCTGCGCTTGCAAGCGCAGCCGGGGTCGCGCTTGTGTGACCGAGTCCTCTCCTGGGCACCATCTGTTTTCTAAAAAGGTCGGCTTCTAGCCGGCCTTTTTTCATTTCAAGCCCAGGAAGCAAAGCGCCTGCGCGCTTTGCGTGAGGACTCGAAAGGCTGCGCTTGCAAGCGCAGCCGGGGTCGCGCATGTGTGACCGAGTCCTCTCCTGGGCACCATCTGTTTTTTGAAAAGGTCGGCTTCTGCCGGCCTTTTTTCATTCTCAGCGCCAGGAAACGGGCGCCAGGCTTACTCGCCGATGAACTTGCGCAACAGCCGGGTCAGCTCGTCGAACTCAGCCTTCGAAAATTTCCGCAAGCGGGCATTGAGCACCTTCGGCGCAATCTCCGGAATCTGCGCGGCAACCGCCTGCCCCGCTTCGGTCAGCGCGAGGTTCACCACCCGCCGATCGCTCACGCTGCGCGAACGCTCGACGAGCCCCTTGTCCTCCAGCTTGTCGAGCACGCGCGTCATCAGCCCGGTGTCGACGCCGAGCAGCTTCGACAATTCGAAAGGCGTCGCCGCGCTGCCGGTCCGCAGGGACAGCAGGATGCCCATCTGCTGCGCCGTGATATCGAGATCCTTCAACGCCGCATCCATCTCGGACGTGATCAGGTTGCGCGCTTTCACGAGCACAAACCCCACGCTTTCGGTGTGCAGGAAATTCTTCGGCGTGTAGTGTTCCATCGTGCTCGCTGAGTCGCATATTGTTGACCCACACAATAATTGCGACATCACGATTTTTCAAGACACGCGGCGTCCCGCGTACACGCCGCCCGCACCGGCTCAGTGCCCGCCGGCCGCCGCGGCTCCGGCTGCCGCCCCCTTGCCCGGCTTCGTCACCCAGACCAACGGGATGATCAGCACGAAGATCACCGACGACAGCCAGAAAACGTCGTTCAGCCCCAGCATCGTCGCCTGCGCATTCAACGTCGCCTCGAGGAACGTCAGTGCCTTCGGTGCGCCGGCATCGAGCGCGCTCTGCACGCCGGCAACCGCGCTCGTGAAGATCGGATTGTTCACACTGCCCTGCTCGGCCAGTTGCGCGTGATGCAGGATCGTGCGGTCGTTCCAGGCGGTGCTCGCGAGCGACGTGCCGACCGCCCCCATGAAGACGCGCGCAAAATTGGACAGGCCGGCGGCCGCCGGGATGCGCTCGGGCGGCAGCCCCGACAGGATGATCGACGTGAGCGGCGTCATGAAGAACGCCGTCGGAATGCCCTGCAGCAGCGTGGGCACCACGAGCGTCCATGTATCGACGCCCGTCGTATAGCGCGAGCGCATGAAAAACACGCCGGCAAACCCGAGAAACGCAAACGTGACGAGCACACGCATGTCCGATTTCGGCATCACCTTGCCGACCATCGGCGCGAGGATCACCGCGAAGATACCGAGCGGCGCGGTGACGAGGCCCGCATTGACCACCGGATAACCGAGCGAACCCTGTATCCATTGCGGCAGGATCACGAGGTTGGCGAAAAACACCGCGAACGCAATCGAGATCGCCACCGTTCCGCCGAGGAAATTTCGTTGTGCAAACAGCCTGAGATCGACGATCGGACGCGCCTCGGTCAACTCCCAGATCAGGAAGAACACGAAGCCGACCACCGCCACGATGGTCAGGATCCAGATCGTCGACGAATTGAACCAGTCGAGATCCTTGCCCTTGTCGAGCATGACCTGTAGCGCGGCGACCCACACGACCAGCGCGACCAGCCCGACCTTGTCGATCGGCAGCTTGCGGGCCGGCGTTTCCCGGTTGCGATAGAGCGCCCAGATCACGGCTGCCGCGAACAACCCCACGGGCACGTTGATGTAGAAGATCCACGACCAGCTGTAGTTGTCCGTAATCCAGCCGCCGAGCGCGGGGCCGGCAATCGGCCCGACGGTCGCCGTCATCCCCCACAGGGACAGCGCGCTCGAACTCCTCTCCTTCGGGAACGAAGCCAGCAGCAACGCCTGCGACAAGGGCACGAGCGGCCCGGCCACGGCACCCTGAACGATCCGGGCGGCGAGGAGCACGGTCAGGTTGGGCGCGAGTCCGCACGCAGCCGACGACAGCACGAACAGCAGGATCGCGCAGACGAACAGCCTGACCTGCCCGACCCGCTGCGTCAGCCAGCCGGTCAGCGGGATCGACACCGCGTTGGCCGCCGAGAACAGCGTGATGACCCACGTGCCCTCGTCGATCGACACGCCCAGATTGCCGGAAATGGTTGGAATCGCGACGTTGGCGATCGACGAATCGAGAACGTTCATGAACGTGGCGAGCGCCACTGCCAGCGTTCCCAGCATAAAGCGGGCGCCGGTCAGGGGCGCCGGCGTACCCGGACTTTCGGACGGCTTCATCGGATGTCCTTCTGATCGGGCACCACGCGAACAGCCTCGGCACCGATCGAAATTAACTGATAAGTCAGATAAGTGATTGAAAAAAAGCGATCGACGTGCCGCGCGGGTGTTGTTCACGCTTGCGCCAATCACTGACTTCGATATTTCTGCAACGAATATATTTGACTATGCAATCAAATGCAACCCGGAGACATCGATCGACCGTACATGCATGGACGCGCCGCGATCACGGGCACCCCGCCCTTATCCCTTATGCCCGCCAGCAGGATCGATAGCAGAATTTATCGGTTATCGTCCGCTCGCCCTGTTGGTACGTTAGCCGGCTCGCTTCAATGCAACGAACCAGACAAGGAGCACGATCCATGACGCCGATGAACCGCCGCGCATTCGCGCGCGCGATGCTGGCCGCAGGCCTCACTGCCGCCGGCGTCCGGGCGCGCGCCGAGAACGCACCCGATGTGCTGCGCATCGGCTACCAGAAGTCGTCGACACTCATCACGCTGCTCAAGACGCGCGGCGCGCTCGAGCAGGCGCTGGCGCCGCTCGGCTTGCGCGTGTCGTGGCATGAATTCGCGAGCGGATTGCCGCTGACGGAAGCACTCAACGTCGGCGCCGTCGATTTCAGCGCCGACGTGGCCGATACGGTCCCGGTCTTCGCACAAGCTGCCCATGCGCGTTTCGTGTACGTCGCACAGGAAGCGCCTTCGCCGAAAGCGCAGGCGATCATCGTCAAGCAGGACAGCACACTGCGTACGCTCGCCGATCTCAAGGGCAGGCGCATTGCGGTCACGAAGGCGGCCGGCAGCCATTACCTGTTGCTTGCCGCACTCGCACGCGCGAAGCTCGGGCCGGCCGATGCGACGATCCACTACCTGACGCCCGCGGACGGCCGCGCGGCGTTCGAGCGTGGCAGCGTGGACGCATGGATCACGTGGGATCCCTATGTCGCATCGGTCGACCGCAATCCCGACGTACGGATTCTCGCCGACGGCAACGGACTCGCGTCATACCAGCGCTACTACCTCGCGTCGACCAGCTTCGCCACTGCGCGGCCCGAGGTCGTCCAGATCCTGTTCGACCAGCTGTCGCAGGCCGGCACGTGGCTGCGCGACCACCCGCAGGACGCAGCGAATACGCTCGCGCCGATCTGGGGGCTCGACGCGGCGACGATCGCGCGCGCGAACGCGCGACGCAGTTATCTCGTTCGCGCCGTGGTCGCGCAAAACTTCGGCGAACAGCAGAAGATCGCCGACACGTTCCTCGCGGCCGGACTGCTGCCGGCGCGAGTCGACACGAGTCAGGCGCAGCGCTGGAGCTTCGACGCGAAACGCGCGATTCCGGTCGGCGCGTGAGAAGCCGTCGCGCGAGGGGCAATATTTTTATCGCTTTGAATGAAATTGTGTTGACAGGCTGCGAAGACACGCTAGAATAGCGGTCTTCGCATCGCAGCAAGCGAAACGTGCCCAGGTGGCGGAATTGGTAGACGCACTAGGTTCAGGTCCTAGCGGTGGCAACATCGTGGAGGTTCGAGTCCTCTCCTGGGCACCATCTGTTTTTAAAAAGGTCGGCTTCTAGCCGGCCTTTTTTCATTTCAAGCCCAGGAAGCAAAGCGCCTGCGCGCTTTGCGCGAGGACTCGAAAGGCTGCGCTTGCAAGCGCAGCCGGGGTCGCGCTTGTGTGACCGAGTCCTCTCCTGGGCACCATCTGTTTTCTAAAAAGGTCGGCTTCTAGCCGGCCTTTTTTCATTTCAAGCCCAGGAAGCAAAGCGCTTGGTTGCTCCGAGCGGGCGTCGAAAGGCTGCACTTGCAAGCGTGACTCGGGTTACATATGTGCGACCCAGCCCGCCCCCTCCTGACCTTCCATTTCCTAAAAAAGCTCCTTCCAGTCGGCTCACCTGCATTTCCGGCATCCGGAAAGGATCAGCCCGCGCAAACCCGCCCATCACAAGTGTTCGACGATGCACGTCGGTCGCCCCGCCGCGATGTTTGCGCACCTCGCTCGATGCCCAAACAATTCCGTCAAATTATTTTCGTTCGCGACCTCAAATCCTGTTGACAGCCGCCAAAGACGCGCTATAATTTCGCTTCTTTGCAGCAAGCAGCTACTGCAAAACGTGCCCAGGTGGCGGAATTGGTAGACGCACTAGGTTCAGGTCCTAGCGGTGGCAACATCGTGGAGGTTCGAGTCCTCTCCTGGGCACCATCTGTTTTTAAAAAGGTCGGCTTCTAGCCGGCCTTTTTTCATTTCAAGCCCAGGAAGCAAAGCGCCTGCGCGCTTTGCGCGAGGACTCGAAAGGCTGCGCTTGCAAGCGCAGCCGGGGTCGCGCATGTGTGACCGAGTCCTCTCCTGGGCACCATCTGTTTTCTAAAAAGGTCGGCTTCCAGCCGGCCTTTTTTCATTTCCGGCTCCGGAAAAACCTCCCCCCTCATCTTCGCGAGCAGACCAGCCGCTTCGATTTGCGCCGCCAGCGCAAGCAAACCGCGACGGCATGCTGCGAGTCCGTCAACAACCCATCGCCCCGGGTTCATGCCACCACCCACGCCACCTTTCGCCTGAACGACTGGGCTTCCGCGATCCATCCTCGATTCCGGACGCCCCGAACTACCATCCCCGCCCCACCCCAAACCGGGATTTCCCTAGGCTGACATGCCGGCGTTCACGCGGTTAAATAAATCAACGTGATTTATTTAATGCGCCGCTGCACGGCGCGCCATGGAAGGAGACGCCATGAGAAGCCCGCACTTCGGCCAGGGCAGCAATTCGGCCAACGTGCGCCGTTACAACGAGCGCCTGTTGCTGAAGACGCTGCGCCGCGCAGGCAGCGCGTCAAAGGCCGACCTCGCCCGCCTCGCGAACATGACGGGCACGGCGGTCGGCAGCATCATCACGTCGCTCGCCGACGCAAAGCTGATCGAATTCGCGGGCCGCACCGAAGGCCAGCGCGGTCAGCCGGCTTCGCTGATTCGCCTCGACCCGCGCGGCGCGTTCGGCATCGGCGTCCATCTCGACCGGATGCGCATCGAAACGGCGCTCGTCAACTTCGCGGGCGACGTGCTCGGCCGCCGCTCGCATGACACGCTGCTACCCCCGCCCGCCGACGTGCTCGAGATCGTCCGCCACGACATCGAAGCGATGCAGGCCCTGCTCCCCGACCACGAGCGCGCCCGCCTGACCGGCATCGGTGTCGCGCAGCCCTACAACCTCGGCGCGTGGATGCGCGAACTCGGTCTCGCACCCGACACGTTCCGCGCATGGGAAGACGTCGATTTCGCCAGCGACCTCGGTCGCATGCTGTCGCTTCCGGTATTCGGCGAGAACGACGGCAACGCGGCCGCGATCGCCGAGCTGTTCTACGGATACGGCCGGCAGTGCGACGACTTCGTCTATCTGTTCATCGGGCCGGCGATCGGCGGCGGCATCGCGATCGACGGCGACTGCCTGCGCGGCGTGACCGGCAACGCGGGCGACATCGCCGTGATTCCCGTGCCTCCGAGCCGGCTCGCTTCCGCGCCGCCGCCGCGTGGCCCGTGGGACATCCTGCTCGCGCGCGCGTCGCTGCATGCGCTCGTGCGCCATCTGCGCCATCACGGCGAGACGGTCGACAACCGGGCCGATCTCGAAGCCTGCATCGCTCGCGGCCTGCCCGCCGTCGACGAATGGATCGACGATTGCGTCGACGCGCTCGCACCTGCGTTGCGCGCGGTGCTGTGTGTGGTCGATGCGCCGGTGGTCGTGCTCGACGCCGATACCGACGCAGGCCTGCTCGACGCGGTCACAACACGCCTGCGGGCCGCGCTCGTGGCCACCGCGCCCGAAGCACGCGGCACGCCGGTGCTCGTACGCGGCACGTTCGGTGCCGACGCCGGCGCGATCGGCGCAGCCACGCTGCCGATGTATTTCAACTTCTCCCCGCGGGCCGGCATCCTCAAGGGCGCCCGCACCGACTCGCAGGAGGTCAACCATGTCGCGATCTGAGTCGCCCCGCCCGCTGCTCGAGATGCGCGGGATCAGCAAGACGTTCCCGGCCGTGCGCGCGCTCGACAACGTGAGCCTGACCGTCTATCCCGGCGAGATCCACTCGCTGATGGGCGAAAACGGCGCGGGCAAATCGACGCTGATGAAGATCCTGTCGGGCGCATACCGCGCCGACGCCGGCGGCGAGATCCTGATCGACGGCGAACGCATCGACATCGACGGCCCGCTTGCCGCACGCGATGCTGGCGTCGCGGTGATCTACCAGGAGCTTTGCCTGTCCCCGAACCTGAGCGTCGCGGAAAACATCTACATCGGCCGCGAATTGCGGCGCGGCAACCGGCGCTGGGGCACGATCGACCGCGCGGCGATGGCACGCGGCTGCGAGGACGTGCTCGCGCGCCTGGGCGCATCGTTCGGGCCCGACACGCTCGTCGGCACGCTGTCGATCGCGGAACAGCAGCTCGTCGAGATCGCGCGCGCCGTGCACACCCGCGCACGCATCCTCGTGATGGACGAGCCGACCACGCCGCTGTCGTCGCGCGAGACCGAACACCTGTTCCGCCTGATCCGCCAGTTGCGCGAGGAAGGTCTCGCGATCATCTACATCAGCCACCGGATGGCGGAGATCTACGAGTTGTCCGACCGTGTGTCGGTGCTGCGCGACGGCACGTATGTCGGCACGCTCGAGCGCGCATCGCTGTCGGCCGAGCGTCTCGTCGCGATGATGGTCGGCCGCGACATCTCCGGCTTTTACAAGAAGGAACACGCGCCGTACGACCCCGGCCACCTGCTGCTGTCGGTACGCGACATCGCCGACGGCGCGCGCGTGCGCGGCTGCAGCCTCGACCTGCACGCCGGCGAAGTGCTCGGCATCGCGGGGCTCGTCGGCGCCGGCCGCACCGAGCTCGCGCGGCTGATCTTCGGCGCGGAACCGCGCGTGCGCGGCAACGTGAAGGTGGGCGAACGCACGTTCGGCGCGCACTCGCCGCGCGACGCGATCGACGCCGGGCTCGTCTATCTGACCGAAGACCGCAAGCGCCAGGGCCTGTTCCTCGACATGAGCGTACGCGACAACATCAACATCTCGGTCTGCAACCGCGATGCGCGGCTCGGTGCGCTCGACCTCGCGCGCGGCGCCGAACGTGCACGCGACGCGATTGCATCGCTGTCGATCCGCGTCCCCCACGCGAACGTCAACGTCGGCGCGCTGTCAGGCGGCAACCAGCAGAAAGTGCTGCTGTCGCGCCTGCTCGAAACGAAGCCGCGCGTGCTGATCCTCGACGAACCGACGCGCGGCGTCGACATCGGCGCGAAATCCGAGATCTACCGGATCATCAACGAACTGGCCCGCGCCGGCGTGGGTGTTATCGTGATCTCGAGCGAACTGCCGGAAATCATCGGCGTCGCCGACCGGGTGCTCGTGATGCGCGAAGGCGAGATCGCGGGCGAACTCGGCGGCCACACGCATACGCCCATCACGCAGGAAGCCATCATCGCGCTCGCCACCGGCTCGCAGGCCGAACTCGCCGACGCGCACTGAGCCCGCCCTTTCAGTCCATTCTTACATTCAGGTTACCGACATGATCAACCCGACCAAGCAGCGGAACCTCGCTTCCGCGACGGCCCATCCGGTGGGCAACCGTACGCCGCTGTTGCGCGGCGCCGATCACCGCGCCCGCATGCAGTCGCTGATCCGCACCGCCGGCATGCTGCCGGTGCTGCTGGTTCTGTGCATCGGCTTCGGCTTCCTGACCGACGGCTTCTTCACGCTGCAGAACCTGTCGATCGTCACGCAGCAGGCGTCGATCAACATCGTGCTCGCCGCCGGCATGACCTTCGTGATCCTGACGGGCGGCATCGACCTGTCGGTCGGCTCGGTGCTCGCCGCCGCGGCCGTCGCGGCGCTGCTCGCGTCGACCATTCCGGGCTGGGGCTGGCTCGGCGTACCGTTCGCGCTCGTCGTCGGCCTCGTGTTCGGCGCGATCAACGGCGGCCTGATCTCGTTCCTGCGCCTGCCGCCGTTCATCGTCACGCTCGGCGCGATGACGGCCGTGCGCGGCGTTGCGCGCCTGATCGGCAACGACACCACCGTGTTCAATCCGCAGTTGCCGTTCGCGTTCATCGGCAACGGCACGATCCTCGGTGTGCCCTGGCTCGTCGTCATCGCGTGCGCGGTCATCGCGATCTCGTGGTTCATCCTGCGCCGCACGGTGCTCGGGATGCGCATCTATTCGGTGGGCGGCAATCCGGAAGCCGCGCGCCTGTCGGGCATCAACGTGCGGGCGATCCAGATGTTCGTCTATGCGGCGTCGGGCCTACTCGCCGGGCTCGGCGCGGTGATGTCGGCCGCGCGGCTTTATGCGGCAAACGGCCTGCAGCTCGGCCAGTCGTACGAACTCGACGCGATCGCCGCGGTGATCCTCGGCGGCACGAGCTTCGTCGGCGGCGTCGGCTCGATCGTCGGCACGCTGATCGGTGCGCTGATCATCGCGGTACTGACGAACGGCCTCGTACTGCTCGGCGTGTCCGACATCTGGCAGTACATCATCAAGGGGCTCGTGATCATCGGCGCCGTTGCGCTCGATCGCTATCGCCAGCGCGACTCGGCACGCACCTGACCCTTCCCGTCGATTCAACCTTGCGGCGCAGGTCGGTTCGCCTGCGCCCGTTCACCAACAACTCGGAGACACAACGACATGATCAAGCACAAAGCCGCCCTGACCGCCGTCGCCTGCGCACTCGCCTTCGGCGCTTCCGCCGCACACGCGGCCGACAAGCCGCTCAAATCGATCGGCGTCACGGTCGGGTCGCTCGGCAATCCGTACTTCGTCACGATCGTCAAGGGTGCCGAAGCACGCGCCAGGCAGCTCAATCCGAATGCGAAGGTCACGGCCGTCTCGGCCGACTACGACCTGAACAAGCAGTTCACGCAGATCGACAACTTCATCTCCGCGCACGTCGACATGATCCTGCTCAACGCGACCGATCCGAAGGCGATCGAGCCGGCGGTGAAGAAAGCGCAGGCAGCCGGCATCACGGTCGTCGCGGTCGACGTCGCCGCGGCCGGCGCAAACGCGACCGTGCAGACCAACAACGTGAAGGCCGGCGAACTCGCGTGCGACTACATCGCGAAGAAACTCAACGGCAAGGGCAACGTGATCATCGAGAACGGCCCGCAGGTATCGGCCGTGATCGATCGCGTCAACGGCTGCAAGGCCGTGCTCGCGAAAAACGCCGGCATCAAGCTGCTGTCGAGCGACCAGGACGGCAAGGGTTCGCGCGAAGGCGGGATGAACGCGATGCAAGGCTACCTGACGCGCTTTCCGAAGCTCGACGCGGTGTTCACGATCAACGACCCGCAGGCGATCGGCAGCGACCTCGCCGCGAAGCAGCTGAACCGGCCGGGCATCGTGATCACGTCGGTCGACGGCGCACCCGACATCGAGGTCGCGCTCAAGTCCAACACGCTCGTGCAGGCGTCGTCGAGCCAGGATCCCTGGGCCATGGCGCAGCAGGCGGTCAACGTCGGCTACGGGATCATGAACGGCCAGAAGCCGGCCAATCCGATGATCCTGATCGAGCCGACGCTCATCACGCGCGACAACGTGAAGACCTACAAGGGCTGGAGCTCGCCGCGCTGATCGCGCCGCCTGTCCGCCCGCGCAATCGGGCGGTGCCGGGCCGTGTCGCCATGCGCGACGGCTCCGCACTGCCCGCCTTTTCGGATCAACCGCTGTACGGCCGTGCGCAACGCCACGGCACAAGGTTTCGACATGACGACGACGTTCCCCCGCCTGATCGTATTCGGCGAAGCGCTGACCGATTTCATCCGCGACGACGCGCAGCACTGGCACAGCATCGCCGGCGGCTCATGCTGGAACGTCGCGCGCGTCGGCGCGCGACTCGGCGTGCCGACGGCCTTCGCCGGCACGGTCAGCCGCGACATCTTCGGTGACGAACTGATGCGCAAGAGTGCCGACGCCGGGCTCGACCTGCGCTTCATCCGGCAGGTCGATCGTGCGCCGCTGCTCGCGATGGTCGTGTCGAAGCAGCCGCCCCACTATTTCTTCATCGGCGAGAACAGCGCCGATCTCGCGTTCGATCCGGCGGACCTGCCCGCCGGTGCGCTCGATGCGGCCGAGATCGTGCACGTCGGCTCGCTCGGCGTCGTGCGCGAGCCGCTCGCGGCACGCCTGATCGAAGTCGCGCAGGCCGCGCGAACGGCCGGCAAGCGAATCTCGTTCGACCCGAACTTCCGTGCGCCGATGGCCGCGCCGTCGTATCGCGACACGCTGCGCCGGCTGGCCGGGCTCGCCGACTGGATCAAGGTGTCCGACGAGGATCTGCGCGGGCTGTTTCCCGAACTCGATGAAGCCGCTGCGCTCGCGCAACTGCGCACGTGGGCGCCCGACGCAACGATGCTCGTCACGCGCGGCGCATCGGGCATGCAGCTCCTGCATCGCGACACCGTGCTGTTCCAGCCCGCGTTCCCGACCGAGGTGGCCGACACCGTCGGCTGCGGCGACGCGAGCATCGGCGGCTGGCTCGCAAGCCAGCTGGCGCGTCCCGACGCGTCAGCCGCCGAGCATCTGCGCTACGCGGCCGCGTGCGCGGCAGTCGCCTGTGCGCATGCAGGCGCCTATGCGCCGACGGCGGCCGAGGTGAACGACATGATCGACCGCACCGCCGATACTGCAGTTTCGCAATAGCACGTACCGGCGCACCGCCCCGTCACGCGGCAGTCGTTCCGCCGCTGCCGTCCGGCGGCGTCCCGGCCTGCAGCAGCTGCAGGCTCTCGTCGACGCTCAGTTCGGACATCGCATCGTCGTGAAGCGTATCGTCGGCCGCGCGGCGCAATGCATGCAGCGTGTGCACCTTGAGCCGCACGAGCGCGAGCCGCAACCCGCGCGCCGCGCATTCGGCCGCAAAGGTGCGCAACGATTCGATCGTCGTGCCGTCGACATCCGGCGTTTCCTCGAGGCTCAGCATCACGGTATGCGTGTCCGGCGCGGCCTTCATCAACGCACGCACACGGTTCAACATCCGGTCCGCATTCGCGAAGAACAGCTGCGCCTCGGGCCGCACGATCAGCACGCCCGGCACCGGCTTCGCGTCGGCGTGGCTCGCGACGTCGACGAAATCATGGCTGTCGCGCAGCCTGCCGAGCACGCTGACGTTCGGCTCGGACAACTTGCGCAGCGTCAGCAGCAGGCTCACGCCGATGGCCGCGAGCAGCCCGTGCAGCACACCGAGCACGAGCACCGCGAGCAGCGCGGCGATCACGACGAGCCGGTCGCGATGCCAGGCCCAGTACGGCCGGAATACCGACGGATGCAGCGAGTGGCTGACCGCGAAGATCACGATCGCCGCGAGCACGGGCTCCGGCGTGCGCGCGAGCTGCGGCAGCAGCAGCCACACGATCAGCGCGACCACGCCCGCCGCCCACAGGCCCGCGAAGCGCGACTGCGCGCCGGCCGCTTCGTTCGCCGAGGTCGCCGAATAACCGGCGCCGACCGGCATCCCGTGCAGCAGGCCCGACACGAGATTCGCGCAGCCGAGCGCGACGAGGTCGCGGTTCGGCGACACGCTGTCGCCATGCTTCAGTGCGAAATTGCGGATCGATCCGTACGACTCCGCATACAGGATCAGCATCAGCGCGAACGCAAGCTCGACGGTCTGCATCCATGCGTTGCGGTCGAGGGTCGGCAGGCCGAACTCGATATGCCGGAAGTCGATGTGGCCGACGATCGCAATGCCGTATCGCTGCCAGTCGACCGCATAACCGGCCGCGATCGACAGCACGATCACGACGAGCGTCGCGGGCACCCGCGCGCTCCGCCCGAGTGTGAACAGCAACGCCAGCGCGGTCGCGCCGAGCACGACGCTCGCGAGATTCGCGTGCGGCGCGCCGCTGATCAGGTCGAGCGCGACATGCGGCGCATCGCTGTGCTGCACGGAAATCGCGAGAATCTTCGGCAACTGCTTGATGACGATCGTCAGCGCGAGGCCGAACGTGAAGCCGCGCAGCACCGGCCGCGCGACGAAATCCGACATGCCGCCGAGCCGCGCGGCACCCGCCAGGATGAACAGCACGCCCGTCATCGCGACGAGCGCCGCCGCCAGCGCGAGCTGCGCGGCAAGCGCCATTCCCGACTCCGCGAGCACGGTCGCCGCGAGCACGGCAGCCGACGACGACGTCGACGACACGATCGCGAAACGGCTGCTGCCGGTGAACGCATAGACGACGAGCCCCGACAGCAACGCGATGAGACCGGCCTGCGGCGGCAGGTTGGCCAGCCCCGCGTACGCGACCGCCTCGGGGATCAGCAAGCCCGCGATCGACAGGCCGGCCAGCGCGTCGAGGCCGATACGCCGCGCCGGCGGCGGCGCGGCCGCGTCGAGCGCGGAGAAATGCTCGGCATGCTGCGGGCCGGCATCGGGGCGGATCGGGGCGGTCGTCATGAGGTGCTCAGGGCCTGACGGCGATGACGCCCGACCAGCCGGGCAGATAGCGTGCATCCTGCTCGTGTGCGCGATGCAGCGCGATATCGAGCGCCTTCGCGAAGTTCTTGCGGATCTGGTCGAGCGACACGTGCTGGCGCAGGTAGTCGGCCCACAGGAATTCGCTGAACGGCGTCGCGTCCTTCGCGTAGCCGCCCGCGGTGCGCAGCTCGCCGGCGAGGCTGCGGTACGGATCGTCCACCAGCCCCGTCAGCGCCTTCGGCAGATTCGCGTAGTCGCGGCGTGTGCCGTCCGCGCCGAACGGATGCACCCACTGGTTGTGTTCCATCATTCGCCAGAAGATCGTGTCGTCGAGCCACGACAGGTCCTTCAGCAGCATCGCGTTCACGCGCGCCTCGCCTTCCTCGATCAGTGCGAGGCCGAGATGATGATGATCGGTGATGTAGTGCAGCCCGCCCGGGCCGAGCACGGCCGGGAACCAGTGCGATTCGATCGCGGTCTTGCGCGCGCGCTTGCTGAGCCCCTTCCAGTGCTTGCGCTTCGCCTTGACTTCGCGATAGCCGACCGTCATCTGCGTGGGCCGCAGATCTTCCAGCTTGACGGGAATCAGGTGAACATCGGTGCCGAGTGCCATGGTCGTACCCCATGTTGCGAAATTCCGGCAACGATACTCCTGATCGCACGAGCCGTTAATACGTCATGACCTCGATACGCATCCGGTTGACGATCCATGACAACTGCCCGTGTACGCACGCGCCGCACTACACGCGCAGGTCGTTGCGTTCGAGACGATGTCGAATGTAAGGAATGCCATCGTGCACGACGCTCACCCGGCGCATCCCGAGCTTGCGCGCGACGTTCAACGAGCCGCCGTTGGCCTCCGCGATATCGGCGATCACGCGCGGCAGGCGCACGGTGTCGAAGGCGTGGTGCACGACGGCCGACGCGGCCTCGCTCGCGATGCCGCGCCCCCATGTTGCACGCACCAGCCGCCAACCGATCTCGACGTCGCGCGCGCCGTCCGCATAGTCCGGAATCAGCAGGATCCAGCCGATGAACGCATCGGGCGCGGCCTTCTCGAAGATCGACCAGTAGCCGAGGCCCGGCGGATAGTCGCGCGTGATCCGGTGCGTGACGAAGCGCCGGTGCTCGACGGGATCGTGCCACGGGCCCGCGATGTGCCGCGTGACCTCGGGATCGCGATCCATCGCGATGCAGGCGTCGAGATCGGCCAGCACGCGCGGACGCAGCCACAGCCGCGCAGTTTCGAGCACGGGTAGCGTGGCGGCGGAAGGTTCAGTCATCTGGACTCCTGATTCGGTGACGATGTGCACCGGACGCATTACAAAACAGATACAAACGGCCTTCCGGAATGATACAGATGCCTGTCGCCGGTTTCGCGCGCCGCCGTTGCCGAATCCGAAACAGTTCATTTCCTAGGGATTATTCCCGATTCGGCGTTATCGCGCCCCACATCGCCAGGCGCCGCGGCCTACACTCGATCCATGCCCCCGCACCGCGCGCAAGCCGGGCCGGCATCCGCATGCACATCGTAAGCGCGCAAGCCAACGAGGAGACTTCGGACATGAGCTGGACCCGCGAACAACGCAACGTGACAATCGCCGCCTACCTGGGCTGGACACTCGATGCGTTCGATTTCTTCCTGATGGTCTTCGTGCTGAAGGACATCGCCGCCGAATTCGGATCGACGATTCCCGCCGTCGCGTTCGCGCTCACGTTGACACTCGCGATGCGTCCGCTAGGCGCGCTGATCTTCGGCCGGCTCGCCGACCGCTTCGGCCGCCGCCCGACGCTGATGGTCAACATCGCGTGCTACTCGCTGCTCGAGCTCGCATCGGGCTTCGCGCCGAGCCTGACCGCGCTGCTCGTGCTGCGCGCACTGTTCGGCGTCGCGATGGGCGGCGAATGGGGGGTCGGCTCCGCGCTGACGATGGAAACCGTGCCGACCCATGCACGCGGTTTCGTGTCGGGGCTGCTGCAGGCCGGCTATCCGAGCGGCTACCTGCTCGCGTCCGTCGTGTTCGGCCTGTTCTACCAGTACATCGGCTGGCGCGGGATGTTCATGGTCGGCGTGCTGCCCGCGCTGCTCGTGCTGTACGTGCGCGCCCACGTGCCCGAATCGCCGGCGTGGAAGCAGATGGAGAAACGCCCCCGCCCGAGCCTCGGGGCCACGCTGCAGCAGAACTGGAAGCTCACGATCTACGCGATCGTGCTGATGACCGCGTTCAACTTCTTCTCGCACGGCACGCAGGATCTCTATCCGACGTTCCTGCGCGAACAGCATCATTTCGATCCCCATACCGTGTCGTGGATCACGATCGTGCTGAACATCGGTGCCATCGTCGGCGGCCTGTCGTTCGGCTCGATCTCGGAGCGGATCGGCCGGCGTCGTGCCATCTTCATCGCTGCATTGATCGCCCTGCCCGTGCTGCCGCTGTGGGCATTCTCGAGCGGCCCGGTTGCCCTCGCCGCGGGGGCGTTCCTGATGCAGATCTCGGTGCAGGGTGCGTGGGGCGTGATCCCGGTTCACCTGAACGAGATCTCGCCCGACGAGATCCGCGCGACCTTCCCCGGCGTCGTCTACCAGCTCGGCAACCTGCTCGCGTCGGGCAACGCGACGATGCAGGCCTCGCTCGCCGTTTCGCACAACAACAACTACAGCTTCGCGCTCGCGCTCGTGGCCGGCATCGTCGCCGTCGCGATCGCCGTGCTGATCCTGTTCAGCCGCGAGCGGCGCGGCATCGACATGACGCAATCGGTCAATACGCGTAGCACGGTCGCCTGATCCCGCGCATTGCCGCATTGCACCATCGCGCGTGCCCCGCCCTGTCGAAGGCGCGCGCGATACTTTCCGCATTCGCACATCGAACTAGAGGAATTTGTCCAGATTCCCCGCTTGCCCGCTCCGCTCGCCCTTTTTTATCTTAATAAAAACGACTGTTTGAATCAGATAATCAAATCACCAGTTCGCGGCCGGGCGACCGGCATGGGAGGCGGGACATGGCAGTAAGTCAGGAGGGGCGGCCATCCGCGGGACGGCCGTCCGGGGCACGGTCATCCGGCACTCGGCAGACCGGCGGGACGAAGGCGCGCATCCTCGATGCGGCCGAGGACCTGTTCATCGAGCATGGCTTCGAGGCGATGTCGATGCGCCAGATCACCTCGCGCGCGGCGGTCAACCTCGCCGCGGTCAACTACCACTTCGGCAGCAAGGAAGCGCTGATCCACGCGATGCTGTCGCGCCGGCTCGACCAGCTCAACCAGGAACGCCTCGGTATCCTCGACCGCTTCGATGCGCAACTCGGCACGCACATCACCTGCGAGCACGTGCTCGGCGCGATGTTCATTCCCGCGCTGAAGGCATCGCGCAATCCCGAACGCGGCGGGCCCGGATTCCTGCGGCTGATCGGCCGCGCGTACACCGATCCGTCGCCGTTCGTGCGCAACTTCCTGACCGCACACTACGCAAGCGTCGCGGGCCGCTTCTTCGACGCGTTCCAGCGCGCGTTGCCGCACCTGCCGCGCACGGAGCTCGGCTGGCGGCTGCACTTCGCGATCGGCGCACTGTCCGGCGCGCTCGCAGGCGCCGAAACGGAAAGCCTGATCGACGAGTTCTCGCAAGGCCGCACGATGAACGACGTGCAGATGATCGCGCGGCTGTCGTCGCTGATCGTCGCCGCGCTGAAAGCGCCGATGCCCGACAGCGCGCAACTGTCGATCTTCGCGGCCGTGCTCGACGATGCAGGCGCAAGCGAAGCGTTCGGGCTGCCGTCGTCGGGCGCGGCCACCGCCGATACGGCGACGCTGCATTCCACGAACTGAGCGCGCGAGGCCACGCGCGGCTTCCTGTTCACGATTTGATTGAAACGCGCGGTCATGCGGAGCGCCGAGGCGCCCCGTCGATCGACCGTGCGGCACGGGGCACGGGCCGGCGCTGAAGCGCCGGCCTTCGCCGAGAGCAAAGACCGGAGACATGTCATGTCATCTTCCGCAGCAACCGCAGCGGCCCAGGTTCCGCCGAACACCGACGGCATCTGGTACGCGTCATATCCGCCCGGCGTCCCGCACGACATCGACGTCACGCAATACGCATCGCTCGTGCAGTTCTTCGACGAATGCACGAGCCGCTTCGCCGAGCGCGTCGCCTATGTGAGCGCGGGCGCATCGATGACCTATCGCACGCTCGCGCAGAAAGTCGACGCGTTCGCGTCGTATCTGCAAAGCCTCGGCGTCAAACCCGGCGACCGCGTCGCGATCATGCTGCCGAACACGTTCCAGTACCCGGTCGCGCTGTTCGGCACGCTGAAAGCCGGTGCGATCGTCGTCAACGTCAATCCGCTCTATACCGCGCGCGAACTCGCGCACCAGCTGAAGGACAGCGGCGCGCAGACGATCGTCGTGTTCGAGAATTTCGCGCGCACGCTGCAGGATGCGCTGCCGGAAACGCAGGTGAAGAACATCGTCGTCACCGCGCTCGGCGACCTCCTCGCCGACGGCTTCAATGCGAAAGGACGCCTGATCAATTTCGTGCTGAAGCACGTGAAGAAACTCGTGCCGGCCTACCACCTGCCGCAGGCCATCCGGTTGCGCTCCGCCCTCGCGCTCGGTGCGCGAGGCAAGCCGCAGCCCGTGCAGACGACACGCGACGACCTCGCATTCCTGCAATACACGGGCGGCACGACGGGCGTCGCGAAAGGCGCGATGCTCACGCACGGCAACCTGATCGCGAACCTGCTGCAGGCGAAGGCCTGGATCGCCGACCAGGTATCGGGCGACGTCGAAACCGTGCTCACGCCGCTGCCGCTGTATCACATCTATTCGCTGACGGTGAACGCATTCATCTTCATGGGGCTCGGCGGGCGCAACATCCTGATCGCGAACCCGCGCGACATGACGATGGTGATGAAGATCATCCGCAACGAGACGTTCACCGGGATCACCGGCATCAACACGCTGTACAACGCGTTCCTCGACAACGAGGAATTCCGCAAGCGCGATTTCTCGAAGCTGAAGCTCGCGATGGCGGGCGGGATGGCGATGCAGCGTGCGGTCGCGGAACGCTTCCAGCAGGTGACGGGCCGGCCGGTCGTCGAAGGCTACGGCCTGACCGAATGCTCGCCGATCGTCACGATGAACCCCGTCAACCTGAACGACATGGCCGCGTTCAGCGGTTCGATCGGCCTGCCCGCGCCGTCCACCGTCGTGCGCTTTCGCCGTGAGGACGGCACCTGGGCGCCCGTCGGCGAGCCGGGCGAGCTGTGCGTGCACGGCCCGCAGGTGATGCGCGGCTACTGGCAGCGCCCCGACGAGACGGCCAAGGTGATCGACGCCGATGGTTGGCTCGGCACCGGCGACATCGGCGTGATGGACGAACGCGGCTTCATCCGCCTGATCGACCGCAAGAAGGACATGATCCTCGTGTCGGGCTTCAACGTGTATCCGAACGAGATCGAGGAAGTGCTGGTGATGCATCCGGGCATCAGCGAAGCCGCGGCGATCGGCATTCCGGACGAGGTACAGGGCGAACGGATCAAGGTGTTCGTCGTGCGCCGCGACCCGTCGCTGACGACCGACGATGTGCTCGCGCACTGCCGCAAGAACCTCACCGGCTACAAGATGCCGAAATTCGTCGAGTTCCGCGACGCGCTGCCGCAGACGAACGTCGGCAAGATCCTGCGCCGCGCGCTGCGCGACGAAGAACTCGCCAAAATCAAGGCCGCGAAGCAAGGTTGAACGATCCGTCGCCCAGGGAGACGCCGTCGATGAACGAAGGAAAGAAGCACCACGCGCGGCATGCCGCCGCCGTGGCAGTCGCCTGCCTGCTGTCGCTCGGACAGGCGGGCCTGCATGCACAGGAAACGGCCGACGCCGCAAGCGCGGCTGCTGGCGTCGCGCTGCCGGCGGACCTCGCGAAAGTCGCGCGCGAGCCGGTTGCGCAGCAGGCGCGCTGGCTGCGCACGGCCGCACAGCGCGGCACGCTCGCGCAACTCGACGACGCGACGCTCACGGCGCTCTTCAAGGCACTCGATCCGCTCGCCGTGCCGCTCTATATCCGCAACGGCCCCAACGGCTATCCGTCGTACCAGTTCACGATGGTGCGCCAGGAGCGCATCAGCGGAAAGTGGTCCGATACGCCCGACCGCATGCTCGTGAAGACCACCCGCGAGCCGCTGCGCGTCTATGCGAAATGGCTGCCGGGCGGTGCGCATGCCGGACAGGAGACCATCTACGACACGACGCAGCGCAAGGACGAAATGTACGGGCACCTCGGCGGCCTGCTCGGCAAGATTCCGCTGTGGACGGCACTCGACGGCGCACTCGCACGCGCGCAGTCGAATCACCAGGTGAAGGATCTCGGTACCGAGTTCATCACGAACCTGTACCTGACCGAAGGGAAGAAATACGTGGAAGCCGGCGTGCAGCGGCCCACCGATGTGGAAGCCAGGACGATCGGCAGCGTGCGCGTGGTCGCGCTCACCTACGAAACACCGACCGGCCGGCCGCAGTTCTACGCGAAGAAGGAAGTCCTCGGGCTCGATCTGCACGCGCCCTATTTCCGGACCGTCGAGTCCTATGACAACGACGGCAAGATCTTCGAGCGGATCGTCATCGAGAAAATCGCGCCGGCGACGCTCGACGACACCGCATTCGACCCGAAAAACCCCGACTACGCGTTCTGATGCGCGCCGGCGGGGCTGGCCTCGGGCTCAATCGTCATCGTCGTCGCCATGGTGCCGGTGCCAATGCTTGTAATAGTGCTTGCGCCACTTGCGATAGCGATCGTCGTCCTCGTCACCGTAGTAGCCGTATCCATAGCCCGGATAGGCGACCACGGCCGGCTGAGGCGCCACATAGACCGGCGCCGGCTCGACATAGACCGGCGCGACCGGTACGCCGATGCCCACCGACAGGTCGACATGCCCCGCCATCGCACTGCCGGAAGCCAGCAACGCCACGACCCCGACCCACCCTGCCCATCGTCTCTTGTCCATGTTCTGAATCCCTGATATACCGGCCCGCCCGGCTCGCGCAGCTAATGTACGCGTCGCGCGGAAACCAAGGTGCTACGGCGCTGCGAGAGTCGTAACGCGGCGTAACGAAATGGTATTGGCCGTTCGGCCGAATCGCGAAAATGCGCTGGAACGTCTATAGTGGGTTACGGTTCGACACAATCACGACTGCGCGTTTCCCGATTGAACAGGGTAGAATCCCGCCAAACACCTTGTGGACGAACACGCCACACACACGCACAACATATTCTCTGACGCAGGCTCCTGCCGCACCTCAATGGCCAATCCCGCAGAATCCCATCCGCAAAACGACTTCATCAATTCGGCGCGCAAGGAACGTAAGCGCGTTGAAATCTATCTCGTCAACGGCATTCGTCTGACGGGGTGTATCGAGTCGTTCGACCAGTACCTGGTGATGCTGCGCACCCCCGTGGGTCTGCAAGGCATCTACAAGCGCGCGATTTCCACGATCCAGCTCGACACGGGCGGCTCGCGCCCGGGCGGCAGCGGCGGCCCCCGCGGGCCGCGCACCGGCGGGCGCCCGGGCGGCCGTGAAGGCGGCGGTCACAGCCCTTACGGCTCGCACGGCGGCCCGCGTGAATCGCGCGGCGACGGCGGCTACGGCTCCCGCGAACCGCGTGAAGGCTATGGCTCGCGCGAACCGCGCGAGGGTTACGGCTCGCGTGAGCCGCGTGAAGGCTACGGCGCCCCGCGCGAACCCCGTGAACCGCGCGAAAGCTACGGCGCACCGCGCGATGCCGGCGACGCATCCGGCAACGCTTCGCCGTCGGATTCCCGCGGCGGCAACGGGCCGGTGATCGTGACGCGCCGCCGGCGAATCGTGCCGGACGGCCAGTAAAACAAAAGGGCAAGCCAACCGGCTTGCCCTTTTTACTTGTGCGGCCGGCGCGGCATGTCGCCGCACCGCTGCCGGGTTCAGCGTGCCGTCGTCGGCAAACCGGCGTCGGCCTCCCGCTGCAACGAACGCACCTGCTGCTGCAACGCCCGCAGTTGCGACTGAAGCTCGGCCTGCTGTGCCTGCAATGCGGCCGTCTCGTTACGTACGCTCTTCTGACGATCCGCGACTGCCGCCTGCTGCTGGCGTGCGATCGAGATATCCGCCTGCAGACGCCGCGCGCGATCCTGCGTGACTTCGATCTGCTTGTCCATCTGCGCCTTCTGCGATTCCAGCTTCGCTGCCCGCAGTTCGTTTACGGCCAGCCGCTCCGCCTGGTGCGAGAAATCGCGGTAGATCGCTTCCGCACGCGATTCGTCGTAAGTCTTGATCACGCGCCAGAACGCCTTCTGCTGGAACAGCGCGACGAAATACGCGCCGTCCTTTACGTTGAACAGCAGGCTCGCACCGTAGCTGCCGTTGTAGCTCGTGCGCATTTCCGTCAGCGAGTGCGCCTGGATCTGGCGCTGCAGGTCGTCGACCGTGCTCGGCCCCGTCGACTCACCTGCCTGCGGCTGCACCGACGTCTGGACCTGCGGATCGACCACCGGAATCGCGGCCACCGGCGCCGACGCCTGCTGTACTGCCGGCGACCCGCTGTCCGCCAGGCTCTGCGCATAAGCGCCCTGCATGCCTCCCACCACGGCGAGCAACACGCACGCCTTTCCCAACCCCGTCATATGGCTCATGAAGTTCTATTCCCGCCCGTGTCGTTGTAATTCAGCGCGATTTTATCTCATTAATTACTCACTTTCGCGGGTCTCGGGCTCCTCGTCGAAGATCTGATATTTGCGCATTTTTTCCCACAATACCTTGCGGCTGATACCGAGCTGCTGCGCCGTATCCTGACGCCGCCAGCCGTTGGCGTCGAGCGCCGCAATCACGCGGTTGCGCTCGTTCATGTCCCACTTGCTGCGATCGACGAAGACCTCGGCCGCGCTCTCCGCCGGTACCGGCTGCGCCGAACTGCGCGCATGCGCGATCAACCGCTGCAACCGCGCGGCATCCCACCCGCCCGTCTGCCGCACCGTCACACCGACGCGCTCGGCGAGGTTGCGCAGTTCGCGCACGTTGCCGGGGAAATAGCTGTCCGCGACAGAATCCGTCAGCCAGTACGGCAGATCGGACAACTGGGCGAGCCGTGCCTCGCCGACCACCTGTGCGACGAACGACTTGAACAGCGCGATCTTGTCGACGGCACCGCGCTCTTCCAGCGACGGAATGCTCAGCTCGATCACCGCGAGCCGGTAGTAGAGATCGGCGCGGAACAGGCCATCCTTCACGAGTTGCGGCAGCTTCTTGTTGCTCGCCGCGACCAGGCGGAAATCGACCTTGACCGGCGACGTTGCGCCGACGCGCAGCACCGCGCCGTCCTCGAGCACGCGCAGCAGCTTGACCTGCTGGTACAGCGGCAGATCGCCGACTTCGTCGAGGAACAGCGTGCCGCCGCCCGCCTGTTCGAAATAGCCTTTATGCGCAACAACCGCCCCCGTGAACGATCCTTTCGCATGACCGAAGAACAGCGATTCGAACAGGCCGTCGGGAATCGCACCGCAGTTCACCGGCACGAATTCGCCGTGCCGGTAGCGCGAATGCTTTTCGTGCAGCAGTTGCGCGATGCGCTCCTTGCCGACGCCGGTTTCTCCGTGCAGCAGCACGTTGGTGTCGCAGTCGGCGAATGTATCGACTTCGTGCAGCAGTGCCTGCATCGATTCCGAGTGCGCGACGAGTTCGGTCGGATGCGACGTTTCGGCCGTATGCGCCCGCAGCTGCGTGACGAGCTTGCCGATCATGCCGCGCAGCTCGGCGCACGTGAAATCGAGCGGCAGGATGTGCGAATACTCGGGCGGATACTGCGAAGCGTCGTGATCGCGCGCCGCGCCGACCCAGACGACCGGCATGCCGATGTTGGCCTGCCAGTCGCGCAGGAACGCTGCGCCGATTTCGATCATCGTCACGCTGATGATCGCCAGTGACGGCCGCAATGCGGCGCGCTCGGGCGAGATCTCCGCGTTGTCGGCGCGGATCACTTCGACGTCGAAGCTCGCCATGCACCGGGCGACGCGGTCGACAATGTCCGCCTTGCCTTCCCAGACGTACAGGTCGAGCTCTTCGATTGCGGGCGTGGTTCTCATTGTTGATGCTTTCAATGAACGATTTGCGGGGCGTTGCAAGTCAGGCCATGTTGAATCACGGTCACCTGGCCGATTTGCAATCCTAATGCCGTCAACAACGGCGTGACCAACACATTGAGCAACGGATTGACGAGCCCGACCAGCAAAGGAATGAGCTGCCCCGTAAGCGGCTGAAGAATCTGGGTCAAGATCGATAGATCCAGTCCGGCGACGTTGAGCTGGATCGACGTTCCCCCCAAGAGATTGGCCAGCTGCACGTTGAGCGAGTTGGTCGCTGTCGATGATGTGGTCCAATTGGGTCCCGGAGACCACGCGGACGACGTGCATGCACCGTTACTCGGCTTGGTGTTGCAGAACGAGTATTGCGAATTGTTCTGATACAAGACGCCCGTCCCCGACAACGGCAGGCTGGCGCTCAGCGCGCCTGGGGTCGAAGGCAATGGCGGGCCGCTGTAGATCGGCGTGCTGGTGCTACTCCCAACGTACGCGACGGGGTTCGACAACGATAGACTGAGTTGAAGAAGCGAAAAATTCCCGAGTAACCCTGCTCCCGACAGCTTCGCCACGGGAATCGTGCCGGTGCTGGACGCACAGCTCGGGGAATTGAGGTTCAGCGTTCCCCCCGTATTTTGTCCGGCGCAAATCATCGCCACGCCCGGCAATACGCCAAACGTCGCGGTGCTCGACGCCGGGGTCGATTTACAACTCGTATTGGCCAACCAGGCGCGACCCGGGCCGCCCAGAATGACGTAGAGCGGCAAATGCGGTCCCGAAAGCTGAAGCGTCAACAGGCCGGGAATGCCCAGCGGGGGCGGATCCGACAGCACCTGCACATCGACGTAGAGCCCGATCTCCGCTTGCGACGCCTGCGTGCGCCATATGCCGTTCACTTGTCCGGCTTCGCCAATTCCGATCGACGGCGGCGCCAGCACCTGCAATTGCAGACTATTGACTCGAACCAGCGTCGACACCGCCGAAATGAGCGGACAAAGCGCACTGCCGGGGCAGCTTGCTTGACCGACCGATAGCGTCAGCGCGCTGTCATATGCACCGATCTGAGCCGTCGTGAGCAACAACTGCAGCACATTGATACTCGCATTCGCCGCCGCCTCCGCATTGCTGCCCGAGTACTGGAGGAGACTCCCAAGCGAGATCTTATTGAGATTGACGTTGGCGCCAACGCTATTGCTTAGCGCGGTGAGCACCGTGCCCACCGTGGTATTGCTGCCCACCGCCGTGGCGGCGAGATTCAGGATATCCGAGACGGTCAGGTTGAGGCCGAGCAACTTCCCGACGCTGGCTGGACTCGACATGCCCGCCGTGCCGAGTTGGGTTGCGACATTCGCCAACTGCCCCAGCGTGACGTTCGCTCCGGCCAAGGCCTGGTAATTGGCCAGACCGACGTTGACGTTGGCCGAGGCACCCAGCAACCCCGTGAGTAGCGGATCGAGTATCGCGGACGTAGAGGAATTCAGGCTCGCAAGCGTCGAACCCACGCTAAACGTGTCGATCGCCGCCGCACGTGCGGTAGCCGTCGCGGAGACAATCGCCTGCCGCCCGCTCAACTGGTTCAGCAGCCCCAGGAAGTAGTAGTTCACCTGCCGGTACGCCGTCACCTGCGCCGCATTCGCCGCAGTCGACGCGGGCGTCACATAGGCAGTCGACGAATCCCAACTCCCGCAGCTGACGGCAATCTGATCGTTTCCCGTGGAAGGACTTGCCGTCGCCGTCGCGCTGATCAACGTGAACGCATAACCCTTGTCGTTGATGTTCGCACTCGCCGTCACATTGTTTTTTGCATCGTTCAGGCAGCCGCTTGGATCGCTCGTCATCGGCTGTACTGCCGCCAATGCAGCCAGGTCAACGATCCGTTGCAGATCCCGCTTCTGCAAATACAGATTCGCGATGTCGATCACCCCGAGCACGATGATCGCGATCGTGAGCCAGATCGCAGCCATGACCAATATGGAGCCGCGTTGACGTTGTTTGCCCGGCCAGCGAGCGCCGCGCCACCGAGCCCCATGTGCTTGATCTGCCCGCATCGTCATCTCGCTTACTGCGCACCCTGCCCGCTACCCGACATGCCGCCGGACGAACTGCCAAGCGTGCTCATCGACTGCGGAATCTTGTTCTTGAACGAATCGAGATAGCGTTGATAAACGAGCGACGCGACATCGCCAAGCATCGGCTGCACCGGTGCCGCCGCGCGGTTGTCTCGCTGCATCGAAAGCCATTCCTTCGTCGAGCGGTCGACGTCGGATGCGGCTGGCGCCGCTGCCTGTTGCGCATGTACGGCTGCGGTGCTCATTGCCATGCAAACGATCGCGCCCAACAGCGCGATCCGCCCCGCGCGCGCGGCTCGATGATGGTTGTTATTCATGTTGTTCCCCACCTGTCTGTTTATTGTGCAAACCGTTGCAGCAACGGCACGGTCTGGTCATAGCCGAAATTGTTTGCCATCGGCGTGATCGGCATAGTCGCTGCACGGCGCGACACCACCGGCGGCGTCGCGACCGCACGCTGCTGCGCCCGTGCAGCGGCCGCGATTCTTGCGGCATCGCCGACGATGTCCTTGCGGATATCCGGCGGTAAATGCTGCTGGTTCATCAACCGCTGCGCGTCCTGCGTGCGCCCGGCGGCGAGCAAATACAGCACGAGATTGCTGACGATCTTCGGATTGCGTTGATCCAGTTCCGCCGCCTTCATCAGCGGCACCCGCGCGCCGACCACATCGCCGCTACGCAATTTCGCATAGGCGAGATCGGATAGCAGCGACGCATCGGTCGGCGCGAGCTCGGACGCCTGTGTCAGTGCCTGTACCGCCTGACCGAAATCGCCTGCCGCACCGGCGATCAACCCAAGGCCCCGATATCCGCGCGCGGAGAGCGGCGTCTTCAGCAGTTGCGTATAGGCCGCTGCACCTGCAGCCGGCTGGTCGGTCATTCTCAACGCGTCCGCACGCAGCAGGATCGTGTCGGGCGACACGCCGTACGCCTTGTCGTAAGCGTCGATGTGCGCGAGCGACGCATAGTAGAGACCCTGTGCCTGCATCCGCTGAATCAGGCCGAGATACATCGCGGGCGTATCCGGCACCGCCTGCTTCTGATCGGCAGCCTGAATCAGCGCCGCGCGTTCGGTCTGCGCGCCAACGCCATACCCGCTTTCCTTGGTCGCGCAAGCACCAAGCAGCACCGCTGCCGCCACACCTGCGTACCTGGCCATCCTGGTGATCCGCTTCATCGTCTTCCCTTCCACCCATCAATGATGCGCCGACAACGCATGCGTCACTGCCAGCAACCCGGGTCCCGCCGTCACGATCAGCAGCGCGGGTAGCAGCGTCAGGACCATGACGCCCGTCATCTTCACGGTCAGTCGGCCGATCCTTTCGCGAAGCATCGCGCGGCGCGTCTCCCGCAGCCGGTCGCCGAACTGCTTGAGCGGCTCCTGTACCGCGCCACCGTGCTTGTCGACCTGCACCATTAATCGGGTAATCGCGCGCAAATCCTCGTTGTCGAAACCGCCCGACAGCCTCTGCATCGACTGATCGCGCGTGCGGCCCGCTGCGAACTGACGCTGCGCGATTCCGACCTCCGACGACAGCACCGGCATCATCCCTCGGAAGTCGTTGGTCACGACCTGCAGGCTCTGATCCAGCGACAACCCAACGCCCTGCAACAAGCGCAACATGTCGACGAACAGCGGCAGTTCATCGACGACGCTCTGGCGACGAGCGGCGGCACGCCGCTGCACGTATAGCTTCGGCAGCATGAAGCCGAACGCGAATGCAGCGAACATCCCGATCATCCAGTATCCGCCCTTCATTCGTCCGCTGGCGAATACCGCGAACAGAAGCGGCAACCCGATCCCGCAAGCGATCCGAGCGCTCAGGAACAGTCCGCGCGTGCGCGTGTCGACATAGCCGCATTGCTCAAGAATGCGGCGATCCTCTTCCGCGACAATGTGCTTGCCGAATCCGGTATCGAGCAGTCGCATCCCCGCCGCCGACAATCGCGTAAGCATGCGCTCGATGCGCTGACGGCCGGGCGCAACCCGTGTCACTTCTGCCGCACTCTCCGCCGTGGCCCGTTTCTTGGCCGCCTCGAGTGCTGCCATGCGCTGGTCGAGCGCCTCGGCCAGCGCACGTTCAGCACGCGACGTGGCGCTGGCACGCAGCAACGCGATCATTCCAAACAGCAGCACGCCTAGCGCACCAAGCGCCAGAGCAACCGATCCGATCTGAGTTGCCGTCATCGCTTCACCTGAGTCGAGCCATCCGATACAACCACACGCTCCCCGCAACCTGCATCAGGAACGCGACGATAAGGAGCATTTGTCCGCGCGGATCGATCCACATTCCTTCCAGATATTTCGGATTGGTCATCACGACAAAACTGCCGATCGCGATCGGCAGCATCACGAGCACGAACGCCGATAGTCGTGTCTCGGCCGACATGGCCGTCAGCTCGCGCTCCGCCTGCTCGAGGTCGCGCATGAACACGGCCATGCGTTCGAGCATCACGTCCGCGCGACCACCATACTTGACCGACAGCCGCAGCACCGATCCGAGCAGCTCGAATTCCTGCGCCCGGTAGATCTTCGCGATATGGAGCATCGCTCGATCGATTTCGACACCCGTGCGCAACATCCGGGACACGTGATCGAGGCACCCTCGCAGCGGCTCCTCCGTCGTCAGCAACGCTGCCTGAAATGCGGCCGGCACGCTGTTGCCGAGCGTCACCAGCCGCACGATCCCGTCAAGAAACGACGGGATCTGCCGGACGATCTTCAGTCGCCGCCGCTGGATACGCGACGTGAGCCAGATGCAAAAAATCGCGCTCCCGCAGACCAGCGCAGCGAAACACGCGAGCGCGCCGCCGCGGTTACCCGCGATCGACGCAATCGCGACAAGCACGGCCAGCGCAATGATCGCCTTGCCGCGTGCGCCTTCGATCCCGGCGCGGTTCACGAGGTTGATCAGATACTCCTTCGCAACCGCATACCAGTGTGCCCAGAAAGCACGAGATACCGCATTGCGCACGCCACTGGACGACGCTACAGTCCGGGGCGCGGCGGATACCGCCGGCCTTGCGGACGGCGACGCCGCGCGTGCTCCGGGTTCAAGCCGGCTGTCAATGAAGCGCTTCGCATCGGTGCGCACGCGCCGGGTTTCCGCATGCCGCCACAGCATCAGCGCCGACGCCACGCACAGCATCGCGACCGCGAGCATCCAGACCGACGCGCTAAACATTGAAGCCCCCGCCGCGACCAAAACCGTCGCCGCCGAACCCGCCGCCCAGTCCGCTGTTCGTTAACGCCTGGCGGAACCGCGCGAGCTTCGGCGAGTGAGGATGGATACCCAGCGACTCCCAGTGATCGACCTCCTCCCCCTCCGGCGTCACGCGTGCTTCGTAGCGATACAGTTCCTGCGTCGCAATGATGTTGTCGGACAGCCCGGTCACCTCGGTGACCGACAGAATCCGGCGGCGTCCATTCGACAGTCGCCCGATCTGCACAATGAAGTCGATCGCGTTTGCAATCTGGCGACGCAGGCTCGACTCGGTTCCCTGGAAACCAGCGAAACCGGCAAGCATCTCGAGACGGTACAGGCACTCGCGCGGCGAGCTCGCGTGCACGGTGCCCATCGAACCGTCGTGGCCCGTGTTCATGGCCTGCAGCATTTCGAGCACTTCGCCGCCGCGCACTTCGCCGACGATGATCCGGTCCGGACGCATCCGCAACGTGTTGCGCAACAGGTCACGAATCGTCACGACGCCGGTACCATCGAACCCGCCCGGGCGGCTTTCGAGCCGCACGACATGAGGGTGATTCAGCGACAGTTCGGCCGTATCCTCGATCGTTACGACACGTTCGGCCTCTGGAATGTGGAACGCGAGCGCGTTAAGCAGCGACGTCTTTCCGGAACTCGTGCCGCCCGACACGAGAACGTTGCAGCGTGCCTCGACCGCTGCCTCGAGCAGCGCGCCGATCTCTTGGTTATACGTGCCGTTACCGAGCAGGTCCGAGGGCTTGAGCGGATCTTTGCGGAACTTCCGGATCGACACGATCGGGCCATCGATCGAAAGCGGCTCGATCACGACATTCACGCGCCCGCCGTCCGGCAGCCGCGCATCGACCATCGGGTTCGACTCGTCGAGACGACGTCCGATCGGCGCGAGAATCCGTCGCACGATGCGTAGCAAATGCGCGTTGTCGGTGAAACGCACCGGCAGCTTCGCGAGGATCCCGTGACGCGACACGTACACGTCGTTGTAGCCGTTGATCAGAATGTCCTCGACCGCCGGGTCCGCGAGCAGATCCTCGATCGGCCCGAAGCCCGCGAGTTCCTTCGTCAGCGCTTCGGCGATCGCACGCACCTCGCTCTCGTTGAGCGGAATGCGGCGCAGGCGCACGAAGCTGTCAATCTCGAGATCGACGAACTGATTGATCGCCTGGCGGGACCATCGGCCGAACTCGGCTCCCAGTTCCTCGATACGCGTCAGCAAATGCTCGTGCGCAGCATTCTTGATGTCGTGGAATTGCTGCGTCTGCGAAAACGGCGCTGCGCCGTCGGCAAATTGAATGTCGTGTGCCATCGGTTACGACCGCCTGGACGAGGGTTGAATGAAACGCTTGAGCGCGGACAAGCCCGGCGCGGCGCGCGACGCGCCCGCCATGCCCGATACACCGGGCAGCCGCGCGGCGAGGGTTTCGAGTGCACGCACATAAGGATCGCGCTCTGCCGCATCGACGATGAGCCGTCCCTGGTTCGCAGCATGGCCGATCGCGACGCGACGCGCTGGCAAGGTGCCGACCAGCGACAAGCCGAGACGCTCGGCGATCTGCCCGGGCATCAGGTCCAGCGCGGGATCGTACTGATTGACCACGAGCTTGACACGGTCGGTATCGACGCCCGCATCACGCAGCCCGGTGAGCAAATCGGCTGCCGACACGATCGATGCGACACCCTGATCGCAGACAAGCCATGCCTCGTCGGCCGATGCGGCGATCTGCGTGACGAACTCGCGATTCGAGAACCCGCCGAGGTCGACGACCTGCTGGTCGAAAAACGCGCGAAACCTGTTCAGCAAGCCGATGCATGACGCATAAGACACGTCACGCAATGCACCGAGATCCGGCGGCAAAGTCGTCAGTGCAACGCCACTCTGGTGCCGCGTGAGCGCGGTGTTCACGAACGTGCGATCGATGCGGCGCAGGTTCTGCACGGCGTCGATGAAATGGAATTCGCAGCGCGTGTTCAGGAACAGCGCGCCGTCACCGGCCGGCAACCCCAGATCGATCAGCGCGGTTTGGCGGCCGGCCGGCGCGCCGCCGTCCGGACTGCCCGCCGCACCCGGGCCGAGCGCCCGCTTTTGCAGCCAGACCGCGAGATTCGCGGCAAGCGTGCTGACGCCCATGCCGGCACGCGCCCCGAGCAGCGCGACGACCTTCCCGTGGCGGCTCGTCGGCTCGCTGACGTGAGACAGCAAACCACGCGTCGTCCGCAGTGCATCCTCGGCCGGGGCCGATACGTCGATGAAATCGCGCACGCCCGCACGCAGCGCGGCCAGCGTGCTCTCCGGCTGTGCAAGCGAGCCGAGCGCAACGATCGGCAACCCAGGATACGCAGCGCGTACCGTGGCGGCGGCAACGCTCGCCAGGTCGCTGCGTTCGGAGAAATCGATGAACACCAGCGCCGGATTGAGTCCCGTGATGCGTTGCGCAAGCCCACCCGGCTCCAGCGACGCAGCCTCGACCGCTCCGGCCGACACCAGCGTATCGGCCAGCCAGCGCACATGCGCTTCCTTTGTCGATGCGCAAACGAAGTAGTCGGTCACGGCGGGTTCACACAATGATTGAGTTCGTGCATTCATGTCGAACACCCCCGATTACGCAAGGCGTGGCGATGTGCCGCAACGCGCAATGCTTCACATTCATTTCGAGAAACCCGGGGCGGCATCAGGCGACACCGCGCCGCCCAGATAAGATCGCCAGACCGGCCCGTCACGTTGCTCGGACAACTCGCCGGGTGTCGCCGGCAGTACCGCCCCCTTCGCAATCGGTGCGACGAGATGCGGGGTCACGATGATCAGCAACTCCTTGTCGTTCTGCTGGTAGTTCAGGTTCTTGAAGAACGTGCCGATGATCGGCAGGTCGCCGAGCAGCGGTACCTTGTTCACGTTCGACATCGTCTGGCGGTCGATCAGACCGCCGATCACGAAGCTCTCGCCATCGCCGAGCTCAACCGTCGTATCGGCGCGGCGCGTCGTGATACCCGGCACTGCAACGCCGCTGATCGTCACGCTGTTCACGAAATCGAGCTGACTCGATTCCGGTGCGACTTTCAGCGCGATCCGGTTCGGACCTAGCACCGTCGGGGTAAGCGACAGCCCGACGCCATATTGCTTCCACTGGATCGCGGTCGATCCGAGCCCCTGCGGCGACGGCACCGGAATCTCGCCGCCTGCGAGAAAGCTGGCGCTCTGGCCGGACAGCGCGACGAGCGTCGGCTCGGCGAGCACGCGCGCCATGTTGTTCGCCTCAAGCAACGACAGGTCGGCGAAGATGCCACGCCCCGCAGCATTCACAACCAGATTGAACGCAGAGGCAACCGGTGCGCCGAGCGTCGGAATATACCCACCCGTGCCCGGCCCAGACCCGCCGTTATACGATTGCACACCACCCGGCGAGAACGAGCCGAACGAAAAGCCGTTGCTCTGCTTAAAGAAGTTGAAGCCTACTTGCTTGAGCACCGAGCGGCTGAATTCCACCACCCTCACGTCGACCTGCACGACGTTCTTGCCGGCCAGCGTCGAGCGATCGATCACCGCCCCCTTGGGGCTCATGTTTTTGGCAACCGCCGTGGCCCGCTCGTGCGCATCGAGCGATGCCGACGTTCCCCGCAGCACCGACGTCCCGCCATACGCTTTCACCTGCGGTGTCGAACCGTCGAGTACCGCTTGCGCAGCCGCGTCGACGACTTCGACGCTCCAGACCGTCGGCTCGTCTTTACCGCGCTCCCACAACATCACGTTCGTCACCCCCGGCGCTTTCGCAGTCAGCAGCACCGAACCGGACCGACTGCCCTTCATGATCAGCACATCGGCGATCGCCGGATCGCCGACGGCGACCCGCTGCAGCGCGCGGCCGGCGGAAATCTGCCGCTGCGCCCCGACCGCCAGCTCGATCGTGCCGCTCGCGCTTGCAAAGGAGGCGAATGTCAGGGCCCAGAGAGCAATCGCGAATGCAATCAGTGTGTTTTTCATTGTTTGTTGGACCGTCGCACGGCCTTTACTTGTCGTCGCTGATATCGATGGCCATCGATGTTGTTCAATACGCAACCGTTTCCGACCGGCCGCCCCGGATCACCTCGATGCCGCCCCCGCCACCGTTGCCGCCTGGCCGCGCCACCGGCGGCAGGCGCGACGGCAGCGGCGGTATGTTCGTGCTGGCCGCTGCGATCCTCGGCGTGCCGGACAACTGTTGCAGCGACACGCCTGCCGCGGCAAGTGCCGACGGCGACAGCTTGTTGTCGGTGCGCACCGCCACCGTCTGCATCGCAAGCTCGTCGTCGCGCGGATTGCGCAGCGCGAGCGTCAGCCGCCCGCTCGCCTCGCCGAGTGTCAGTGCATCGACCTGCGCGGTCGGCACCGCGAGTACCGCGATGCGCGTGTTGCTCGGCTGGCCGTTATTACCGTTCGTGTTGCTGCCGCTGTCGCGCTCCGCAGTCGCATCTCCGAACGACAGTACGCGAACCTTCGACATCAGGAGCCTCGCCTGCGTCTGCGAAACTTCGCCGTCGAGCATCCCGCCGCCGGCTTCACGCTTCAGGTTCACGAATATGTCGACGAAGTTGCCGGGTCGCAGACGGTTGCCGACCGCGTTGGTCTCGTCGACGCGAACCGCAATCGCCCGTTCGCCTGGCTGAACATCCTCGGCGAGCCCCGACACCAATGCGTCCGCCACGACCGGCGCCGACGCCGGGATGTCCCTCGCCGGAACGCGGCCCACCAGTACCGCCGGATCGGCAAACGCACCTGTTGGTACCGGTGCGGCCGGCTGAATCTTCAATGCATCGGCGGGAATCGGCTGACCGACCGGCAGCACGCGCGTCGCAACGACCACCGGCACCGGGTTCGCAGCGACGGTCTGTTGTACAGGGACGGGGCCCGAGGGAGTGCGCCCGAGCAACCACGCGTAGATGCCGAGAAGAACAGCGATCGCAATCAGCAACCCCGCGATGATTTTTGTCAGATTGTTGGCCATGTTGATATGGGAATGCCGGAATCGGGTTCTGGAGCGTGCAACGATCGGGGGACTACTTTCAGTTTCAAAGCATGCTGGGCTGAACCTGTACGGTCGCGCTACTTTGCAACTGCGGCGCATTGAACAGGAATATCCATGGAATCAGCGGATTCGCCGCATATGAATAGGTCATCGTCACCATCACGTTGAAGGCCGACGTGGACGTCGATGTAAATGTCGTGCCGCAGGTCACGCCGGGCGTCGATGTGGGTGTTGGCACCGACGTGGAGACCTGCGCGGCGAAACTGACATTGTTCGACCACGGCGTACCGGCCAATGCTTGCGCAACGGCGTTCCGCGCATTGACCTGCAGCCGGTCACACGGCGCAGACGTGTAATTCAACGCGGCACGCGCACCTTCGGATGCCGCGAATGTCAGGCTTTGCTGGATGATGAAAACCATCCCGAACGTGACGATCGCGTAGAAGATCAGGAAGAACAAAGGAAACACGACAGCGAACTCGACCGCCGCCACTCCCCGTTGCCGCCGCCATGCGGACGGCTGGCGCGCTTGCGTCCCCCGAGCCATCACATTCCCCTCACATACACAAGATGCAGAAGCCACGCAGCCGCGGGTATCACAAGAAACGCCGCATATGGCGTCGCTCGGCGGCCACCGAGCGTCATCGTGGGCGTCGCGCGTTTGTACAGCGCGAAGACCGACGTCCGCGACAGAAGCATCACCCAGAGCGCGTGGAGGGCTGCGGCGAGGCTCGCGACGATCCAGAGCCACAACAGCGCCGGCGCACCGCACCATGCACCCAGAACGGCAAAAACCTTGACGTCGGCTGCACCCATCGCACGCAATGCGAACAAGGGAATAAAACAAAGCAGTCCCACAGCCGCACCGACCAGAGATTGGGTGAGCGATATTCCGAATGGATTTCGACCGAGGGCCGCAGCCACCAAGGCACCGACCAACCCCGCGACGACAAGCGCGTTTCGAATACGCCGAAAGCGGATATCGCTAGACGCGACGAACGCCGCCCAGCCCAGGAATACCCCGATGAAGAAAAGACGAGCCATCACGTCGCTATCTACCGCGACCAGGACAGCGGGCGAGTTACGTCAATAATTCGCCCGCTGCAAAGCCGCCAGACGATATTCGGAACCGGCAATTTTTTCTTATCAGGTAGAAGGCGCCGCCGCCGACCAGCATGTGGAACTCGGCGCCGACACACACGTTCCGATTTTCGAGAAGGTGCTGCTGAGATTGGTTCCCACCGATGAGGCGCCCGCAATGATTGCAACAGCAATCAGACCCGCAATCAGACCATACTCGATCGCGGTAACCCCGTCTTCTTCCTTAAGGAAGCGCTTGATGAGTGCTTTCATTTTATTCCTCGTGCCTGTATTTACGTTCTTTGGCCTTTTATACGTATACATCCCCGCATATCCGGCCGGTCGCCCCGCGCTGTTCGCCACATCTGCTGTAACGACAACCAGGTGCACTTTCTTTATAGATTGCCCCGAGGGGCATGGCCCACCATTTGATGCAAGTTAACATTCGCGATAGCAACCCTCCTCGAACGCTGTGTACCGAACCGTACATTTCCTTACATCTGCTCCGGATTCTATATCCGATCCTATTTAAGTTCCAACCTCTTTTAACGACTTGGATCGAAAAAATGACCGTGAGCACAGCGTATTTGTACGGCGTTTCGGTACGACTTACACATAGGATTTACGATAGGTTAGATGTGCACACCTAATCCACCTGTAAAACAGTTGCCTCGTCCACCAAGCCTGCGCGGCCTCCCACGTTACGTCGCACGCGTAACGCCAATGTTGTGACGTTACGTTACGAAACGATCGAAATCGTTCTCATTCGTCTGCACTTAAACAGATTCAACAATCTTTCAATTCCCGTAACTTCCTTTTCCGACAAGGAATTGCCCCGTTTAAAACCTGTTGCCGAACCGTCGGGCATCGAAATGGCACGACAGTTGCAGAGTACTCCTCGCACCACTCAACACAACGCAGTTCACAACACATTTTAATGCGAGGAAAAAATGGACATTAAGGTTATCCCTCATGGCGTGTTCCGGACGACTCTGATCGCGGCCACCGTCGCAGCCATGCTTTCCCTCTCCGCGTGCGGCGGCTCGGGTTCCATCAGCCAGGGTCTTGGCGGCGGCTCGAGCTCGGGCGGCGGCGATACGATCTCCACGTCCGGCACGAGCGGCACATCGGGCACGTCGGGCACGAGCGGAACTTCGGGTACGAGCGGCACCAGCGGCACCTCGGGTACGAGCGGTACGTCCGGCACAAGCGGGACCTCCGGTACCAGCGGTACGTCGGGCACGAGCGGCACGTCCGGTACTTCCGGCACGTCGGGCGTGTCGTCGAACCCAGTGGGAACTGTCCTCGCAAGCAGCAGCAACATCTTGACGGGTGTCGGCGGAACCGTCTCGGGCCTCGGTTCCGTCATCGGCAGCCAGACGCTGCCGGGCGTCAACCCGGCCACCACACAAGCCGCAGGCGGCATCGTGCAAAGCGTCGGCGGCGCAGTGACCGCACTCGGCAATGGCCTCGGCAACGGTCTCGGCCAGCTCGGCGCGACGAAGGACCCGGTCGGCACCACGCTCGCCAGCACGGGTGGCGTGGTCAACCAGCTCGGCAGCGCAGTCACGCAAACGGGGACCCTGGTCTCGAGCCTCGGCAGCGGCCCGCTCTCGCCGCTCGCACCGGTCACCGGCGCCGTCGGCGGCCTCGTGTCGACGCTCGGCGGTGCCGTCTCGAACGGCGGCAACACCCTCACCAACGCACTGTCGACCGGCCCGATCCAGCAGGTCACGCAGACGGTCAGCTCGGCCATCACGCCGATCACGACGATGGTCGGCCAGACGACCCAGACGATCGGCACGGCAACCGGCCTCGGCGCGCCCGTCAACACGCTGCTCGGCACGGTCGGCAACGGCCTGAACCAGGCCGGCGCCCTGCTCGCGTCGACGGGCGGCAACCCCGTCACGACCGGTCTTGGCAACACGGTCTCGTCGACCGGCAACACCGTGAAGGCAGTCGGCGGCCTGCTCACGGGCGGCACCGGCGGCGTAACCAACCCGCTCGCGCCGCTCACCGGCCTCGTCTCGACGGTCACCGGCACACTCGGCGGCGCAACGGGCGGCGGCAGCGGCCCGCTCGCTCCGGTCACCGGTCTCGTCTCGACGGTCACGGGCGCACTCGGCGGCGCAACGGGCGGCGGCAGCGGCCCGCTCGCTCCGGTTACCGGTCTCGTCTCGACGGTCACCAGCGCACTCGGCGGCGCAACGGGCGGCGGCAGCGGCCCGCTCGCTCCGGTCACCGGCCTCGTCTCGACGGTCACGGGCGCACTCGGCGGCGCAGCAGGCGGCGGCAGCGGCCCGCTCGCGCCGGTCACCGGCCTCGTCTCGACGGTCACCGGCGCGCTCGGCGGCGCAGCAGGAGGCAGCGGCGGCCCGCTCGCGCCGGTCACGGGTCTCGTCTCGACGGTCACCGGCGCACTCGGCGGCGCAGCAGGCGGCAGCGGCGGCCCGCTCGCACCGGTCACCGGCCTGCTCGGTACCGTGACGGGCGCCCTCGGCAGCGCAACAGGCGGCGCAGGCGGCAGCAGCCCGCTCGCACCGGTGACGAACGTCGTGTCCACGGTAACGAGCGCGGTCGGCGCCCCGGCATTGACCGGCGGCACGGGCGCCGTCACGAACTCGGGCTCGGCGTCGAATCCGCTCGCACCGGTCACGTCGCTGATCGGCGGCCTGCTCGGTGGCACGCACGGCAAGTAAACCAACATCCATCAATCGACAAGACAGCGAGGAGTCAATCATGTCCCAGCAACGTTCTCTCACGACAGCCGCCCTGCACCAGTGGCGCGTGCCCCTCACGGCCTTCGCCGCAGCCTGCCTGTTGGCCGCCTGCGGCGGCGGCGGCGTGAGTTCGCCGCCGACCAGCAGCAACAACAACCCCAGCAGCACGAGCGGTACCCCGAGCACGAGCGGCACCAGCGGCACGTCCACCGGCACCAAGGGCGTCGTCAGCACGGTTGGCCAGACGGCCACCGACCTCGGCAGCACGGTCGGCAACATCACCGTGCCCGGCCTCGGCGACGGTGTGACGAAGGGCGTCGGCAGCACGCTCTCCAGCACGGGCACGATCGTCGGCGCAGCTGCCGATGCCGTGAGCAACGGGCTGGGACAGATCGGTACGACTAAGGATCCGGTCGGCACGACCGTCGCGGGCCTCGGCAACGTGGTCGGCGCGACGAGCAACACGGTGTCCGGCCTGAGCTCGACGGTCAAGGCGCTCGGCACGGGGCAACTCGCGCCGCTCGCGCCCGTCACGACCCCTGTCGGCACCGTGCTCGACACGGTGGCCAATGGCTTGACGGCTGCCGGCACGACGATCGGCTCGACGCTGTCGTCGGGCGCCGTGCAGCAAGTGACGCAGCCGCTCAGCTCGGCGATCACGCCGCTCGTGATCACCGCGGGCCAGGTCACGCAACAGGTCGGCACGACGACCGGCCTCGGCCAACCCGTCTCGGGCCTGCTCGGCCAGGTCGGCGGCGCGATCAGCTCGGCCGGCAAGCAGGTTGGCGGCACATCGAGCCAGCCGCTCGTCGGCGACGTCGGTCAGCTCGTGACGGCGGTCGGCAACACCGTGACCAACGCGGGCGGCCTCGTCAACCCGAACGGCCCGAACGGCGCGGCGCCGATCCCCGGCCTGATCACGAGCCTCGTCGGCGGCTCGACGGCGACCGTGCAGAACGGCACGTCGTCGGGTTCCGGCTCGACGAATCCGCTCGGCGGCCTGCTGTCGGGTCTCGGCTCGACGCCGCTCGGCTCGCTCACGGGTGCACTCGGCGGCGCGACCGGCGGTTCGGGCAGCAGCCCGCTCGCGCCCGTCACGGGCCTCGTCTCCACCGTTACCGGCGCACTGAGTGGTGCGGCGGGCGGTAGCGGCGGCCCGCTCGCCCCCGTCACGAATCTCGTGTCGACGGTCACGGGCACGCTCGGCGGCGCAGCGGGTGGCGCAGGCAGTGCAAACCCTCTCGCGCCTGTCACCGGTTTGCTGAATACTGTCACCGGAGCAGTTGGTGGCGCAGCGGGCTCCGGGGGAGCGAGCCCGCTCGCGCCGGTCACGTCGCTGGTCGGCAGCGTCACGGGAACGGCAACGTCGGGCGGCGGCTCGACGGGCCTGCTGGCACCGGTAACGGGGTTGCTGGGTACGCTGGGTAGCGTTGGCAAGTAAGGAGGACGGTCGCACCTTCGCAGCCGGAGCGGATGGTGCGACCGTACAAACACAACCGGCATTGCGGCACGCGGCGCGCGGCACCCTGGTGTCGCGCGCCGGCATTACAAAGAAGACGAAAAGCAAGGCCTACGAGGAAGAACAATGAAATCCAGACTCGACAGATGGATGATGCTGCTCGCCGCCATCGCGGCAGCCAGCACGGCACAGGCACAAACGCGCGTCGGCGGTAACCCGCTCGACTCCCTGCCCCAGATCAACGCGCCGAAAACCGGCCCGAACGTAACCGTGCAGGTCGCGCCCCAGGCGCCGCAACTGCAGGAGTTGCTGTCGCGCCACCTGACACCGACGACATTCCAGGTCGAAGGCGTAAAGTCGGTACCGTTCGAGGAAATCTCGCGTCGCTTCACCCCCCTCGTCGGCAAGGACATCACGATCGGCGATCTGATCGAAACCGCCAACGGCGTGACGAAGCTTTACCAGGAACGCGGTTACGCGCTGTCGTTCGCGTTTGTTCCCGCGCAGACGTTCGAGAACGGCGTCGTGCGCATCACGGTTGTTGAAGGCTATGTGTCGGACGTCAAGGTCACCGGCAAGCCCGGGGCAATGGAATCGAAGATTCGCGCGATCGCAGCGCATATCACCGACGATCGCCCGCTGCGCCGCGCAACGTTCGAGCGCTACGTAAACACGTTCGGCCTCTTGCCCGGCCTCACGGTGAAGGCGAACGTACCACCGCCGCAAACCACCGACGGCGCCACGACGCTCGAACTTGCCGTCGACCGCAAGGCATTCAACGTCAGCACCGGTATCGATTTCAACCACCCGGGCGTACAGGGCCTCATCACCGCGACCGAAAACGGCCTCACGAAGTTCGGCGAGCAGCTGAGCATCTCCGCACTGGCGCCGCCGGGGCGTGACAAGCAGACCTACTTCGCGTTCAGCGGCGCGGTGCCCGTCGGCAGCAGCGGCCTGATCACGCGCCTCGACGCAAGCACCTATCGCGGCAAGCCTACTGACAATCCGGGCCTGCCGTCGTCCGTCCAACGCACCGTCAAGAACGAGAAGCTTGGTCTTTCGGCGTCCTATCCGATACTGCTGAACAACCAGCGCAGCCTGCTCGGCACTGTGTCGGGTTATGCCGCACACAACGAAGACCGCTACCAAAGCCAGACCAACGGCAATACCCTCGAAAACCGGTCACAGGTCCGCGTGATGCAATTGCAGCTCGACTACACGAGCGTCGAACCGAAGCAGGTACGAAAACTGAGCGTCAACGTCGCCAAGGCATTCGACATCCTCGGTGCATCGAAATCGCAGACTGGCGTGGTTAACGGTGTGGGGGTTACATACGCCGACCCGACGTCGCTGACCTTCGTCCGTACCGGCGCGACCTTCACGCAAACCAACGAATGGCCGTTCCGGATCGGCACGTCAGTCTCGCTGACCGGGCAATACAGCCCTGACTCACTGCCGACGTCCGAGCAGATCTCGTTCGGCTCGACGCGTTACGCGCTCGGCTATCAGCCGGGCGAAGCGTCGGGCGACTCGGGATGGGGGATGTCGCTGGAGGTCAACCGTGGCTTCACGCCGGGCTGGACGTATATGAAGTCTGTAACGCCGTACATCGCCTACGACATGGCGCGTGTGTACCTGCATTCAGGCACGCCGTCGCCCAACCGCATGTCGTCGGTCGGCATCGGTGTGCGTTTCACGGACAGCCGCTTCTACAGCCTCGACCTGAACGTCGCGAAGCCGGTGGGTGACGCGCCAGTCGAAAGCGCATCACGCAGCCCGCGCATCAATGCCGCATTCTCGTATCAGCTCAACTGATCGGTCACCAAACAGCCCGCGCCATGCGGGCTGTTTCGATTAGAGCCCCCTCTATCAAACGTGGCGCGCGGTTTCACGTATTCTGGCGAAGCTCGCAACATGCCCGCCCCATGCAGACGGTCGTGCGGGCAAATCGAACACGACATGCAAAACAAGGAGGATGACAATGATTCAACTGACCCACCCGTTGCGTGCAATCGCCATCACCGGCGCACTGCTCGCTTGCGCCGCCCCCACGTTCGCACAGGCAGACAGCCCCATCGGCATGTGGCAGACGATCGACGACAACACCCATCAGCCGAAGGCACTCGTGCAGATCGCCGAGGACGGCGACGGTGCGCTGACCGGCAAGGTCGTCAAGGGCCTCGGCGCGAACGATACGCCCGATCGCCGCTGCACCGCCTGCACGGACGAGCGCAAGGATCAGCTGATCAAGGGCATGACGATCATCAAGGCGATGAAGAAGGAAGGCGACCACTGGGACGGCGGCAACATTCTCGACCCGGAAAACGGCAAGGTCTACAAGTGCAAGATGACGCTTGAAGACGGCGGCCAGAAACTCGTCGTGCGCGGCTATATCGGTGTATCGCTGCTCGGCCGTTCGCAGACCTGGGTTCGCCAACAATAACGCGGCGCGCGCTGAAACGCGCGGCTTTATGAAAAAACCGGCCTGACGATGAATTCGTCAGGCCGGTTTTCTTTTGGTGCGCGCGTCGGCGCAAACCACGCAGTAAACAGCGGACATCAGGCTGCGTGCTTCATCGCATCCGGCGCATAACTGCCCGGTGTGCGACCCACCGGTACCACGCCGCTACGCGCCTCCGCCGCCTTCGATTGCGTATGCTTGCGCATCCGCACCGACAATTCGTTGCACAGGTTCACGCCCGAATCGCCGTAGAGTTCACGCATCACGCTCATCAGCGTGCCCGTCTCGTGCCAGACCTTGAAGCGGCGATGGCATGTCTGATACGAAGGGTAACGGCGCGGCATCGCCGACCACGTTGCGCCGCTGTAGATGACCCAGAGCACGCCGTTCAGCACGGCACGGGTATTGGCCAGCGGCCGGCCGCGCAACTCGGTGCGCGGCTGCATTTCGGGCAGAAGCGGCGCGACGCGGCGCCACTCGTGGTCGGTCAGATCGCGATACGGTGTCATGGACATCTCCAGCCTTGGTAACCATGACACAACGATATCGGCTCACCTCAACCATGAATATAAGACAAGTCCGAAAATACCCCGAGATCGCCTGAATTTGACCGGAATTGACGTTTGAATACCGCCAATTGCCGGAAATCGCGCTCAGGTCAGCGACGTATCGACGATGCGGCGCGGCGTTTCGAGATACTCCTTCGACTGCATCTCGACGATGCGCGAGACCGTACGCGCAAACTCGTTGGCCATCGGACCTTCGACGTACAACTGCTCCGCCGGCACCGCCGCGGACATCAGCAGCTTGACCTTGTGGTCGTACAGCACGTCGATCAGCCACGTGAAGCGGCGCGCCTCGGACGCCATCCGCGGCGACATCTGCGGCACCTCGGACAGCACGATCGCGTGGAACCGGCTCGCGAGTTCGAGATAGTCGTTCTGCGAGCGCGGGCCGCCGCACAGCGTCGCGAAATCGAACCATACGACGCCGTCCGCCTTGCGCAGCGCCTTCAGTTCGCGCTTCTCGATATGCAGGAGCGGGCTTTCATCGGGTACCGCCGCGAGCTTGCCGAACGCATGGCGCAGTTCGCGATCGGCGTCCGCGCCGAGCGGCGTGTGATACATCTTCACCTGCGCGAGCGTGCGCTGGCGATAATCGACGCCCGCGTCGACGTTCAGCACGTCGAGCTTGTCCTTGATCAGCGCAATCGCCGGCAGCATGCGGTCGCGATGCAGACCGTCCGGATACAGGTCGTCGGGATCGTAGTTGGACGTCATCACGAACTGCACGCCGTTGTTGAACAGGCGGTCGAGCAGACGGTACAGGATCATCGCATCGGCAATGTCCGATACGTGGAACTCGTCGAAGCAGATCAGGCGGTAGCGCTTCGCGATACGCCGCGCGAGTTCGTCGAGCGGATCGGCCTGCCCTTTCAGTTCCTCGAGCTCGCGGTGGACTTCGCGCATGAATTCGTGGAAATGCAGGCGCGTCTTGCGCTGCACGGGCACGACCGCGTAGAAGCTGTCCATCAGGAAGCTCTTGCCGCGACCGACGCCGCCCCACATGTAAACGCCGCGCGGGAGGTCGGGATGATTGATGAGCTTCTTGAATGCGTTCGAGCGGCGCGCCTTGTACTCGACCCACTCGTCGAAACATTGCTGCAGGCGATCGACGGCCGCGCGCTGCGCGGGATCGGACTGATAGCCGCGCGTGGTCAGTTCGCGCGTGTAGTATTCGGTGACGTTCATCGGGCAAACCGGAAAAAACGAAGGCGGACGGGAAACCCCGCCCGCCCTCGTCATGAGACGGCTGCGCCGGCCGATGGCCGGCCGGCGCTATACCGCGCTCAGCTGTTCAGCGAGCGCTTGTCGACGGCGAGCGCCGCTTCGCGCATCACTTCCGACATCGACGGGTGCGGATGGCAGATACGGGCGATGTCTTCCGACGCCGCCTTGAATTCCATCGCCACCACGGCTTCCGCGATCAGGTCCGACGCGTTCGCGCCGATCACGTGCACGCCGAGCAGTTCGTCGGTCTTCGCATCCGCGATCATCTTCACGAAACCGTCCGGCGCGTTCATGCCGAGCGCGCGGCCGTTGATCGAGAACGGGAACTTGCCCGACTTGATCTCGCGGCCTTCCGCCTTCAGCTGCTGCTCCGTCTTGCCGACCCATGCGATTTCCGGGTACGTGTAGATCACCCACGGAATGCAGTTGTAGTCGATGTGCGGCTTCTGGCCGTCGATCACTTCCGCGACCAGCACGCCTTCGTCTTCCGCCTTGT